>Ga0316197_10000406_pt1 | contig 30054 bp, 28 predicted proteins | sample OudBiesiAoxic_MG_FD_204939 | JGI IMG/M metagenome (GOLD analysis project Ga0316197, IMG submission 204939) | Coastal sediment microbial communities from Oude Bieten Haven, Netherlands - site A oxic | ecosystem: Environmental > Aquatic > Marine > Coastal > Sediment | place: Netherlands... | reverse complement strand
TTAACGGAAGTTTAAAAACCAAATACAAATATTCAAGGAGGAACACAAAAATGGCAGTAGTAACTATGAAACAATTATTAGAAGCAGGAGCGCATTTCGGGCATCAAGCTAAGAGATGGAATCCAAAGATGGGGAAATATATCTTCACAGAAAGAAACGGAATTCACGTATTAGACTTACACAAATCTTTAAAGATGATCGAAGTTGCATATAATGTAATCAGAGACGTAGCAGCTGACGGTGGAAACGTATTATTCGTTGGAACTAAAAAGCAAGCTCAAGAAGCTGTAAAAGTACAAGCAGAAAGAGCAGGAATGTTCTATGTAAACAATAGATGGTTAGGTGGAATGATGACTAACTTCCAAACAATCAAAACTAGAATCGCTAGATTAAAAGAATTAGAAGCATTAGATGCAGATGGAACTTTAGATGCAGCTTACACAAAGAAAGAAGCTTCTATGTTAAGAAAAGAATTAGTAAAATTAGATAAAAACTTAGGTGGAATCAAGAATATGCCAGCAGCTCCTAAGGCAATCTTCGTAGTAGACGTTAAGAAAGAATTCTTAGCTGTTGAAGAAGCTAACAAATTAGGAATTCCTGTAATCGCAATGGTTGACTCAAACGTTGATCCTGATCCTATTACATTCCCTATCCCAGCAAATGATGACGCTATCAGATCAGTGACATTAATGTCTACTATCATGGCTAACGCAATCATCGAAGGTAGAAAAGGAATTGACGCAGCACCAGCTGAAACTAAGTAATTAAATACAAAAATGGAATTGAGTACTTTGGTACTCAATTCTTCTTGTATTAATATGTATATATACAATAATAAAAAAAGTCACTTTTAAGACTGTAAATATAATTTTAGGAGGATCCAAATGAAAATCACAGCTAAAATGGTAAAAGAATTAAGAGATATTACAGCAGCAGGAATGATGGACTGTAAGAAAGCATTAACTGAAAAAGAAGGTAATATGGAAGCAGCAATAGATTACCTAAGAGAAAAAGGAATGGCTAAAGCAGCTAAGAAAGCAGGAAGAGTAGCAGCAGAAGGAATGATTTTTGACGGAATCTCTGCAGATGCAAAAACTGCAGTAATTTTAGAATTCAATTCTGAAACTGACTTCGTAACTAAAAATAATGAATTTATTCAATTTGGAAATGATTTAGTAACTTTAGCTTTAGCAAAAGGGATTAAAACTATTGAAGAATTAAAAGCAACAGAAATAAACGGAGAAACTGTAGAAACTTTATTAACTAACTTAATCGCTAAGATCGGTGAAAACATGAACTTAAGAAGATTAAAGTCAGTTACTACAGAAGGTTTTGTAACTCCTTATAACCATATGGGTGGAAAATTAGGTGTTATCATCGAAATGACTGGTGAAGCAACTCCTGAAAACGTAGAAAAAGCAAAAGGAATTGCTATGCATGTAGCAGCTATGGATCCTGGATACTTAGCTCCTGAAGATGTAACTACTGAAGATTTAAAGAAAGAGATGGCAATTGCAAGAGTTCAATTATTAGAAGAAGGAAAACCTGAAAAAATAATTGATAACATCTTAAAAGGTAAAGAAAGAAAGTTCTACGAAGAATCTTGTCTAGTTAAGCAAGTTTACGTAAGAGCAGAAAATAAAGAAACTGTAGAGAAATTTGCAGGAGATATAACAGTAAAAGGATTCTCTAGATTCAAAGTTGGAGATGGAATTGAAAAGAAAGTTGAAGATTTCGCAGCAGAAGTTGCAGCTCAAATTAACGGATAATCTTTTAGGGGTATAACTTTTGTTATGCCCCTTTTTTTAAGCATAAAGAGTAAATAAATACTTTTAAAATCCAGGAGGAAATATGACACCAAAATATAAAAGAGTTCTTTTAAAATTAAGTGGAGAAGCTTTAATGGGAGAGCAAGAATATGGAATATCATCTCACATGATAAATATGTTTTCCAAGCAAATAGTTGAATTAGCTAATTTGGGAATAGAAGTAGGAGTTGTTATTGGTGGAGGAAACATCTTTAGAGGCCTATCTGGTGAAGAGCAAGGAATCGACAGAGTAACCGGTGATCATATGGGAATGTTAGCTACAGTGATCAATGCACTTGCATTACAAAATACAATTGAAAAATTAGGAGTTCAAACAAGAGTTCAAACAGGACTAGAAATTCCTAAGGTAGCAGAACCATTTATCAAAAGAAAAGCTCAAAGACACTTGGAAAAAGGAAGAGTAGTAATATTTGGTGCAGGAACAGGTAATCCATACTTTACAACAGATACAGCAGCAGCTCTAAGAGCTATGGAAATAGAAGCTGATATCGTAATGAAAGGAACTAAAGTAGATGGGATATTCGATAAAGATCCAGCTAAATATGCAGATGCAAAAAAATATGATACAATTACATATTCAGAAGTTATAGCTCAAGGTCTTAAAGTAATGGATACAGCAGCAATTTCGTTATGTATGGATAATGAACTTCCAATCTTAGTATTTGATTCATTGGTGGATGGAAATATTAAGAAAGCAGTATTTGGAGAAGTCATAGGAACAACAGTAGTAAAGTAAAAAAAAAAGAGAAAATTATCGATGGAGGGAATAAGATGTCAAAATTATTAATAACAGAAACTAAAGAAAGAATGGAAAAAGCTATCGACTCAACAAAACATAGATTTTCTACAATAAGAGCAGGTAGAGCCAACGTAGCTATGTTAGCTGACGTAAAAGTATCTCAATATGGAAGCGAAATGCCATTAAACCAAGTAGGAAATGTATCTGCTCCAGAAGCAAGATTATTAGTTATAGACCCTTGGGATAAAACTGTAATTCCTGCAATTGAAAAAGCAATTAACTTATCTGGTTTAGGATTAACTCCTAATAATGATGGTAAAGTAGTAAGATTATCTATACCTGAGTTAACAGCTGAAAGAAGAAAAGAATATGCTAAAATGGCTAAAAATGAAGCTGAAGCTGGTAAAGTAGCGGTTAGAGGTATCAGAAAAGATATCAATAATAAATTAAGAGCTGCTGAGAAAGATGGAGATATTACTCAAGATGAATTAAAAGCATTTGAAGATAATGTTCAAAAACTTACAGATGATTATATCAAAACAGTAGAAGAATTATTCAAGAAGAAAGAAAAAGAGATCACAACAGTATAAGACCTCACCCCTAGCCCCTCTCCTAAATTAGAGAGAGGGGAAAAAGATACAGGGAAAAAAAAGACCATTCGATTGAATGGTCTTTTTTTAGTTATCTTTAAATTTTTTATTTTTCTATGGTAAATCCTATTCCTCTGATTGTTTTTATTAACTTTACAGGGAATTCTTTGTCTATTTTATCTCTCAAATATTTAATATATACATCTAAGATACTGTCGCTTCCATCATATCCCCATACATTGACTAAAATCTTATTTCTAGTCAAAACTATACCTTTATTTTCAATTAAGAATTTTAGGAGTTCAAATTCTGTTTTAGATAATTTGATATCTCTTTCACCTCTAATAGCTACAAATCTAGAAAGATCTAAAGTAAGGTCTTTAACAGTCATTTGATTAGCAGTATCTTGACGGTGAATTTTTCTAAGATGTGCTTTGATTCTAGCAGATAATTCCAAAGATTCAAATGGTTTAGTCAAATAATCGTCAGCTCCGAATTCAAAACCAGTAATCTTATCAGTAATGTCATCTTTAGCTGTAACCATGATAACGATAGTTTCAGGGTAGAATTTTTTGATCTCTTGACATACCTTTGGTCCTTCAACTTTAGGAAGCATCCAGTCTAAAATAACCACATCATAGGTTTTTTCTCTTATTTTGTTTAAGGCTTCGAATCCATCATAGGCTACATCCACCTTATATCCTTCATATGTTAAGTGCAATTCCATTAAACGAGCAATCTTAGTCTCATCTTCTACGATTAAAATATTATACATAAATTCCCCCTTATTATTGTCTGTAATCTTGTTATATTGGAAGTTTAAGAGTTACAGTAGTCCCTTTATTCACATCACTATCTATAAAAATATGACCATTATGCATATCTACGATACTTTTTACGATAGAAAGCCCCAAGCCATTTCCACCAGTATCTTTTGTCCTTGCTTCATCTACTCGGTAAAATCTATTGAATAATTTTGGGATATGTTTTTTAGGAATTCCAATTCCTTCGTCTGAAACTTTGATTTTAAAATAACTTTTTTCTTGTTCATAAGAAATAGTTATTTTTTTATTTTTAGGTGTATATTTTATAGAGTTTTCTATTATAGCCCGAACTGCCTGTAAAATCAATTTTTCATCTATGAATCCATAAAAATCAGGAATATTATGGATTGAATAAGTATGTTTTTTATCAATCATTTTAAATTCTTTACAAACTCTTTTTAGTAAGTCGGAAATATTTACGTCTGTTAAATTTAGATTACATCTTGTATTTTCTTCCCGAGCAATGAATAAAAGTTTTTCCATGAGATCGGTCATATTAAAAACTTCTCCCTTAATAGAAGAAAGAGCTTCCTCAGTTAGGTCCTTATTGTCAATTCCCCATTGATTAAGTAAATCGACATATCCATTGATAATAGATAGAGGTGTCCTTAACTCATGGGAAGCATCTGAAATGAATTTTGTCTGATTTTCAAAAGAGCGTTCGAGTCTTTCCATCATATTATTTATAACTTTTATTAGCCTTCCGATCTCATCATCATGGTTAGAAGTTTCAATTCTTTTATTCAAATTATGAAGATTTATCAATTCAGCAGTATCTGCTATTGAGTTTATTGGTTTTAAAGTTTTCTTTGCAAAAAAAACTCCAGTAACAATAGAAAAGATAAAACCAACCAAATCGATTAGGATCATTGTAGATATCAGAGCATCAATAAGTGAATCAGAAGCTTTTAGATCACTGATTAATTGTATATATATTTTTTCTCCAGAGGGAGCTTTTATCATGGTATTTAAATAGAAAAATCTATTTTTTTGAAATTTCATAAAGTGATATTCTCCGACCTGATCGATATCGATTGTGTAGGGAAGAGCAATTTTATCAAAATTTTGATAAGTTTTTTCAGGAAATTTAAAATTAACATATATTTGATCTCTATGAGAGCTAACTTTATCTATAATATTTGAAATTTCTTCTTTTCCTAGGATAGTGCAATCAGAGATTATATTATTAACTTCTTCTAAGATAACTTCTTTTCTAGCAATAACAAGAGATTGTTCTAAAGTATTAATGTGTGTCGTTATAGAAATATAAATGATAAGGTTTAATACCAATAGAGTCAAAACAAATGTAAGGGAAAAAGACATTGCTATCTTGGTAGAAATTTTATTAAAAAAATTAAATTTTTTCATGGATAGTACTCCCTTATGGAATGTTTTTTTGATGTTCAAAATTATATTTTTTTGAATATAAGATTTTATTCTTTAATGGAAAAAAATCAGACCTAACTATAATATCAATATTTTTATCGGTATTATAAAGGGCATATTTAAGAATAAGATTAAATACGTGTTTATCAAACCTAAATTTATTATATCTATTCCAATGATAGTAATCTAAAAGAGTCGGAATATAAAATTCTATGATAGCTTCAGATGGACCTATATTAATAGTATACTCTAAATTTACAGTATTTAAACCATTAGTAAGGGAAAGTTTATGCAAAGTCCCATAAGATGTAGAACAAATTATAGTAAAAAGTATGAAAATGAAGATTATTTTTTTGTTCATAGATTATCTCCTAATTATATTTTTAAAATTTAATATCTATTTATAATCATAACATTTTAAGTTTAGAATTTTCTTAGAAAAATAAAAAAAGTAGAAAAAAAGTAGTTTATTCATTAAAAATGGCTGAAGCATTTTTTTTATTTTAAAAAAATTTTCTATAAATTATAAGAAAATTCCATATATAACTTTAAATGTTATAGCAAAAGTTGTAGCTATAATTAAAAAAAAAATCCCTTCAAATTAGGTGTTCAATCTCTTCGAATAGATTAAAAGTGATTAAAATACCTAATATAACTAGGAGTATCCCAATTATTTTCGTATATCTATGTTTATGTTTTTCTTTAAACTGCAGAGGCAAAAAGTTAAATAAAGTAACTGGTAGAATCAATCCTGTTATATACGGTAAGATTATAAAAAATTTCAAATAGGAGTTTGCCTTAGAAATTAAAGGAATCATTGGGATAAATATATGAGCAAAGGATTGAATCCATGATAAAACAATGAAAAATCCTACTAAAACAGGATTTGTATTTTTTATCCGATCTACAGAAAGTAGAAGATGGGAATGTTTATGTTTTATAACTCCTAAAAACATAAGTCCAAAAAGGATAAATAACCCTCCCAAAATATAATTAAATATCCTTTGATGAAAGATATGCGTTAAAAGATCAGTAAAAAATAAAAATGAAAAATTGATAATAATTACTCCCAAAATACTACCTAAAATAAATTTTTTCCTATCTTTGACCAAAACCAAAGCAGCATAAAATGTAGTAATAGTCCCAATGAAACATGGGTGAAAAAAACCTGAAATTCCTAAAGTAAAAGCGATGAAATAAACCATAGATGTTCCTCCTAATTATTTTGATTCTAAAATTATATACTAAAATTATTAAAAAATCCTATATAGAATAATATAATAACTTTATGGTTTGAGTAAGATATAGTATAATTTAAACTATAAAATAATGGTACAGGAGGGTGTATTATGAAAAAAAGAGAGGATTATCTTAGCTGGGATGAATATTTTATGGGGATAGCAGTTTTATCTGGCCAAAGAAGTAAAGATCCAAGTACTCAAGTAGGAGCTTGTATAATAAATGAAGACAAAAAAATTGTTGGAGCAGGATACAATGGATTTCCCAAGGGATGTTCCGATGATGAGTTTCCATGGGGAAGAGAAGGAGGATTTTTAGAGACTAAATATCCATTTGTAATGCATGCAGAACAGAATGCTATCTTAAATAGTATAAAGAATCTAAAAAATTGTACTATATATGTAGGGTTATTTCCATGTCATGAATGTGCAAAGTCAATAATTCAAAGTGGAATAATTAAGGTAGTTTATCTTTCAGATAAATATGATGGGACAGATTCTAACAAGGCGTCTAAGATGCTTTTAAACAGTGCAGGGGTAAAATATACTAAATTAATTCCAAGAAAAATGGAAATCTCTATCTCTTTAGATGAAAATTTAATTTAATTTTAAAATCGGTAACCTATGTTACCGATTTTTTTCTTTTCTTACTGATATAATCAATTATAGAAAAGAAGAGAGAAGGAGAAAAAATGTTTAATAAATTAAAAAAAATATTTAATAAAAAAAATGGAGGAAATAATATGTCAATGTTTTGTTACCAATGTCAAGAAACAGCAAAAGGAACTGGATGTACAATAGCAGGTGTTTGTGGGAAGAAGCCAGAAACTTCTAATTTACAAGACTTATTAATATATACAGCTAAATCAATAGCTATTTTAAGAGAAGGACTTGATTTAGAAACTAGAAAATCTTGTGGTTGTTGTGAAGGACTTGATTACTATATAACAAATGCATTATTTACTACTATAACAAACGCTAACTTTGATGACGTAGCTATCGCAGCTCAAATTACAGAAGGTTTAGCATTAAGAGATAAATTAAAAGCTAATTTCATTAAAAAAGGAAGAACTCCTAAGAGATTAGAAAATCATGATGCATTAACATTTACAGTAGAAACTATGGAAGAAATGCAAGCTAAATCATTATCAGTAGGAGTATTAGCAACTGAAGATGAAAATATCAGATCACTTAGAGAACTTACTATATATGGATTAAAAGGAATGGCAGCATACTATGAGCATTCAGTAAACTTAGGATATAAGAAGCAAGAGATCGTAATGTTTATAGAAAAAGCTTTAGTATCTACATTAGATGATACTTTAGGATTAGATGAATTAGTAGCTTTAGTATTAGAAACTGGGAAATATGGTGTAGACGTAATGGCATTATTAGACAGTGCAAACACAGGAAGGTTTGGAAATCCTGAATTAACTGAAGTAAATATTGGAACAAAATCAAATCCTGGAATCTTAATTTCTGGACATGATCTTAATGATATAGTTCAATTATTAGAGCAAACAAAAGGAACTGGAGTAGATATCTATACTCATTCAGAGATGTTACCAGCTCATTACTACCCTGAGTTAAAAAAATATGATCACTTAGTAGGAAACTACGGAAACGCATGGTGGAAGCAAAAAGAAGAGTTCGAATCATTTAACGGACCTATCTTATTCACAACTAACTGTATAGTTCCTCCAAAAGCAGGAGCATCATATGAAGGTAAAGTATTTACAACAAATGCAGCTGGATACCCAGGATGGGTTAGTATCAAAGAAGACGAGAGTGGAAAGAAAGATTTCTCTGAGATCATAGAAATGGCAAAAACTTGTGAAGCACCAACTCAAATTGAAGAAGGATCTATCGTAGGTGGATTCGCTCATGAGCAAGTATTCGCATTAGCTGATAAAGTAGTAGATGCAGTTAAAACTGGAGCAATCAAGAAGTTCTTCGTAATGGCAGGTTGTGACGGAAGAATGAAATCAAGAGATTATTATACAGAATTTGCAGATAAGTTACCAAAAGATACAGTAATCTTAACAGCAGGGTGTGCAAAATATAGATACAATAAATTAAACTTAGGAGATATCGGTGGAATCCCTAGAGTATTAGATGCAGGACAATGTAATGACTCTTACTCTTTAGCTTTAATAGCTCTTAAATTAAAAGAAGTATTTGAATTAAATGACATCAATGAATTACCAATTGCATATAACATTGCATGGTATGAGCAAAAAGCAGTAATCGTTTTATTAGCTTTATTATCATTAGGTGTAAAAAATATCCATTTAGGACCAACATTACCAGGATTCTTATCTCCAGCAGTAGTAAACGTATTAGTTGAAAACTTTGGAATAGCAGGAATCGGATCTGTAGATGACGATATTAAATTATTCATGGGTGAATAGATCACACCTAAGTCCTTTCCTAAATTAGGAGTGGAAATAAAATAAAAGAAAGGCCACTAGAATTTTCTAGTGGCCTTTTAAATTGTTTTTTTGGTAAATACCATTTAAATTTTCACATAACCTTCACATGGGAAGGTTAGAATATTAATATAAAATAAGGAGGAGATTAAGATGATGCATGGGTATGGTTTTGGGAGCTCAATGTTTATGGGAGGAGGGATTTTTATGTTTATATTTTGGATATTAATTGCAGTGGCAATAATCTTGATGTTTAGCGGTAGACTCGCAAAAAATAAATTTAAATCAGGATCCGAGACAAGGGAAACGCCCATGGAGATATTGAAAAAAAGATATGCTGCAGGAGAGATAACAGAGAGCGAGTACGAAGATATGAAAGAAAAGTTGAAAGATTAAAAGAATAAAAAGGAATTTCAAATTATATCTCGTATATATTGTAGCGATATATAAATTTTAATGGAGGGGATATAAGATGGCATGGGATAGATTAAAAAGTTTTTTTGCAAAGGAAAAAGAGTTGGCAAAGGAAGTTAAAGAGGAAGTAAAACATATCATTGTAAAAGATGAAAAAGTACCGATGTTTTGTTATCAATGTCAAGAAACTGCAAAGGGGACAGGATGTACAGTAGTAGGAGTCTGTGGAAAACAACCTGAAACTGCAAACTTACAAGATTTACTGATATATACCTTAAAAGGAATTTCAATCTTAAAGGAAGGACATCCATTAGAAGAAAGAGATGACTGTGAGATATGTAAGGGAGTAGATTATTTTATTGCTAATTCATTATTTACTACTATTACAAATGCTAATTTTGATGATGAAGCCATTGCTGTAGAGATTAGAAAAGGTCTTGAAATCAGAGAAGGATTAAAAGAAGGAGGCTGTGTTCCTAAGAGGTTAGCTGACCATGATGTACTTACATTTACAGCAAATACCATGGAAGAAATGCAGGAAAAAGCTTTAAGTATAGGTGTATTATCAACTGAAAATGAAGATGTAAGATCACTTAGAGAACTTTCAATATATGGATTAAAAGGAATGGCTGCTTACTATGAGCATGCAAATAATCTAGGATATAAAAAGAAAGAGATAGTAATGTTTATGGAAAAAGCATTGGCCTCGACACTAGACGATACTTTATCGGTAGACGATTTAGTGGCATTGGTATTAGAAACTGGTAAATATGGTGTAGAAGCAATGGCATTACTTGATAAAGCCAACTCTGGAACGTTTGGAAACCCTGAAATGACAGAGGTTAATATAGGTGTAGGAACTAATCCAGGAATATTAGTATCTGGGCATGATCTTAACGATATGGTTCAATTATTGGAGCAGACTGAAGGGACAGGTGTAGATGTCTATACTCATTCGGAAATGCTACCTACTCACTATTATCCAAAATTGAAGAAATTTAAACATTTGGTAGGTAACTATGGAAATTCATGGTGGAAGCAAAAAGAAGAATTTGAAACTTTCAATGGACCTATTATCTTTACAACTAACTGTATAGTACCTCCTAAGGTAGGAGCATCTTACGATGGGAAGGTATTTACTACAAATGCTGCAGGATATCCAGGATGGGCAAGGATTGCAGTAAATGCAGATGGAAGTAAAGACTTCTCTAAAGTAATAGAGATGGCTAAAACTTGCAAGGCTCCTACTCAGATTGAAGAGGGAGCTATCATAGGTGGATTTGCTCATGAGCAGGTATTTGCATTGGCAGACAAAGTAGTAGATGCAGTTAAAACTGGAGCAATCAAGAAATTCTTCGTAATGGCAGGTTGTGACGGTAGAATGAAATCAAGAGATTATTATACAGAATTTGCTGAAAAATTACCAAAAGATACAGTAATCTTGACAGCAGGTTGTGCTAAGTTTAGATACAATAAATTAAACTTAGGAGATATTGGTGGAATACCTAGAGTATTAGATGCAGGACAATGTAATGACTCTTACTCTTTAGCTCTTATAGCTCTTAAATTAAAAGAAGTATTTGAATTAGAGGATATAAATGAATTACCAATTGCATATAATATTGCATGGTATGAGCAAAAAGCAGTAATCGTATTATTAGCTCTTTTATCATTAGGTGTTAAAAATATTCACTTAGGACCAACATTACCAGGATTCTTGTCTCCAACAGTAGTAAATGTGTTAGTTGAAAACTTTGGAATAGCAGGAATTGGAACTGTTGAGAATGATATTAAATTATTCATGGGTGAATAGTAGGTTTTAAAATTTTAAAAGAATAGGTTTTTATAGAATAAGGAGTGATAATTGAAATTATCACTCCTTATTTATTTTGTAAAAGAATAGAATGATTTTACTAGAACTATCATAGGGAATGAAGGGAGTTTATATAAATTTAATTAAAAAATCTTACTCGCACATCTTTAATAATAATTCCTATTAATACTAATGATCCAGCATATCCCACTGTAGGATAAATTATATTAACGAGTTTGGCAAATGGCAATATATTTCCTCCTAAGTATCCCCCTACACCTAATGAAAGTGTTAAAATTGTGTATTTATTTGTTTTTTCCTCTGAGAAACGTGCAACAACTGTCCATAGTATAGACGTTGAAGATGAATAAACACCTAAAAAAATTACTGCTGAAAAAATAGTTTTAAAAATAGGTGATACACTAGCTGCTAATGTTAAAATTGGAATAGCCGCTATATTTACTGTTGTAATATCAGTTAAAAGTGCTAGTGATACCAAAACTAATGCCCCAACAAATAATACTGGTCCAAGAACTGATGCTGAGACCACTTCATTTTTATTTTTAAGTAATTGTCCTAATGATGGTATAAAACTTGCTAATCCAAGAACATTTAATCCAACATATAAAATACTCGATTTCCACCAACTAGAAGAAGCTCTATACATCTCTAAAGAGCCCACTACAGAATCACCTGTTACAACTCCTGTTGGATTTTTGAAGATAACAGCAATGGCAATAAATATCGTTAAAAGAATAACTAGTGGTCCGATAATACCAACGACATCAATGAGTTTATTTAGGCCTAAAAGTATTGTCCCAGTAGCTAAGATAGCCATTATTCCACTACCTATAAGTGGTGGTATGCCATAGCTTTGGTTTAGTGTAGCTCCAGCTCCTGATAACATAATAGCAAATACAAGAACAATAAAAACTATTGTATACCAACTTAACCCAGTACCAACCCATTGTCCTAGATAGTATTTAAAAACGTCATCATTTTTGACAATTCCGGTTTCCATACCTAACTTCATAAATGTATGAGCTAAATATACAAATAATATTAAGGTAATTAGTGAACCAAAGACCCCCATCAACCCATAAGCTGAAAAAAATTGCAACGTTTCCTGACCTGTAGCAAATCCTGATCCAATAAGTAATGCTATGAATGCACCGGCGACTTTAATTACAGTTAAAATATCTATTGATTTTATTGTGTTATTAGTCATTATTAAACTCTCCTAAAATTTGAAAAGATCAGATTTGGAAAAAATACCATATAATCCTCCTGTATGAATGAAAAGTATATTTTTCTTACCTTCAAATGTTCCTTTTTTGAACTCGTTATAGAAACCATACATGGCTTTCCCTGTATAAACTGGATCTAAGATTATTCCCTCCATCATAGCAAATTTTTTAATGAATTCAATCTCCTCATTCCGACTGAGCCCATAACCTTCTCCTACATATCCATCTATTATTTTTATTTCATCTGTTGAATAATCGATTTTTTCTTCTAAAATTTTAAAAGTATCTTTGAGGTAGTCATCTATCCTCTTTACAAATGTAGGTGCATCATCGCATACATTAAATCCTATTACTCTACTTTCTCCTTTTTTTATTTTATCTGCTAGAAAAAGACCTCCATAGGTAGAACCTGAACCAACTGCTGTAACTATGAGATCAAACTCGACTCCCATCTCCTTTTCTTGATCCATAATTTCAAAACCTGCATTGAGATAACCAAAATTTCCTAGACCATTAGAAGCTCCTTCTGGGATAATATATGGCTTTAGCCCACCTATTTTTAGATCTTCTGCTAATTTATTCATAATCTCATCTCTATTTTTACTATAATCTTCTCTAGATATAAACTTTATTTGAGCTCCTAAAAGAAGGCTCAAAAATCTATTTCCCTCTATTTTTTCATTTTCATCTCCCCTAAGGACAAGATAACATTTCATCCCGAGTTTAGCCGCTAAAGCAGCTGTTGCTCTAGCATGGTTGGATTGAATTCCACCACAAGTTATGAGAGTATCTGCCCCTTGATCTAGAGCATCCTTTAATACATATTCTAACTTTCTAACTTTATTTCCACTGAATTCAATGCCTGTAAAATCATCTCTTTTTATATAAATTTCACTTCCTAATTCTTTAGATAAATTTTCAAGTTTCATTATGGGAGTCTGCATATTGATACACTTTATTTTTTTTGGTATTTTCATATTTCATCTCCTTAATTTTAATTTATATTAATTATCCTATTCTACTTATCCCAAAAATCCAACTACTAAGAAGAGTAAGGTGGATATTAAAGCATTTAGGAGAGCATAGGGTAGTTGTGTTTCTACATGATCTATATGATCCGAAGCTGAAGCCATGGAAGATAGTATAGTTGTATCTGAAATTGGTGAGCAATGATCTCCCATAATAGCTCCAGAAACTACAGCACCGATAGCTGCAAATATGTTTGCATCAATAGCAACAGACATTTGAAGGGCTATAGGAATCATAATTGCAAAAGTTCCCCAAGATGTTCCAGTTGAAAAAGCGATTATACCTGAAATTATAAAAACTATTGCAGGTCCAAAACCTCCATTGACTTTGCCTGCTACAATACTTGCTAAATATTCTCCTGTTCCAAGGGTATTTATAGAGTTTCCAATAGCAAAAGCAAATATAAGTAAAGAAGCAACAGGAACCATTCCGCCGACACCCTTGTAGAAAAGGTTCATATATTCATTTAGAGTGAATATTTTCTTGGATATGTAGAGAACACCAGAAAAAACCAGTGAAGCTAATACAGCCCAAAATACAGATGTAGAACCTGATCCATCCATCATATTTCCATTACCTGTAATATAAAGTGAAATAGGTATCATAAATATAAGAACTGCAAGGGGTAATAACATATTCATCATGTGTGGAGTAACACCCTCTTTAGTTTTTACTTCAGTAGTTTCCGATGAGATCAATGGAATAGCTCCATCTCTCATAAGTTTACCTTCTTTAGATGCCCTATCTTCAGCTTTTTTCATTGGTCCCCAGTGTTTACCAGTCCAAATGTAGAAGAATACAGAAATTATTGTGATCATTGAATAAAATTGATAAGGTAAGCTTTTAACTAGGATCTCAACAGGGTTTCCAGAAATAACTCCTGCAGTCACTTGAACACCTATAATACCAAGTAAAGTAGCTCCCCAACCATTAAGTGGTATCAGCGCACATACTGGAGCTGAAGTTGAGTCACAAATATATGCTAAATTTTCTCTAGAAACATTGTATTTATCTGTAAGAGGTCTAGCAACAACCCCAGATACAAGAATAGTAATTGAAGATTCAACGAATATAACGATTCCTAAGATATAGGCTAGCATCATAGCCCCACGTTTATTCTTTATTGTTTTTGTTTTAATTGTTAAGTAATGGATAAATCCTTCTACCCCACCAGATGCTTGAATTAGGGTAATGATTGCTCCTACTAAAAATGAAAATATTATTGTTTTTGTAATCCATGCTTCAGAAAATACTGCTATAATTCCATTTAAAGAACTATTTATAGCTGTTACAGGTTGAAATCCACTGATAATAAGTTCAGCAGTAAATACTCCTGCAAATAGTGATATAAATACTTGTTTAGTTCTTACGGCTAATAAGATGGCAATAATTGGTGGTAAAATGCTCCAAATTCCAAACTCCATAAATTTATTCCTCCCATATGCGTTTATATATGCATTTTTTCTTTCCTCGATAATCGCGTGAATATTGTTAGAACTAATTACTAAACTTACGTATTGTTGTGTTAAATATTTAGACTTTAATGCTTATTTATTAAACACTATATAGTATGAGTATGCAACATTTTTAAATGAGTGTCAATACAACTGAAATTAAAATAATTTAAAATGTTTTTGGTCGACAAGAAATGATAATAGAAATCGTTGTGGGAAAAAGTTATAATAAAAAAAAGGTGATTCCTGTATTTAACAGGAATCACCTTTAGTTATAAAACTTTGTCTTTTATATTTCGTATAACTTACTATATTTTTCGATTAAGTGGTCTACATAATATTTTGAATTAGGAGTTTCTCCAGTTGCAATTTCCATAATTTCATTGGGATCTTTTAATTTCCCGTACTTATGGATATTTTCTCCTAAATATTCTTTGATTTCTTCTAATTTACCATCTTTTAAGATAGTATCTACATCTAATTTATTTCTCATTGTATTCATTATCTGTGAAGCATTAGCACTACCTAGAGCATATGATGGGAAATATCCGAATAATCCAGCAGCCCAATGAACGTCTTGTAGAACACCATCAGAATCATTAGGAGGAGTTACTCCTAGATATTTTTCCATTCGTTCATTCCAAATTTTTGGTAACTCTTCTGGAATTATCTTACCTTCAATAAGTTCTTTCTCAATCTCATATCTTAGGATAATATGTAATGAATAAGTCAATTCATCAGCTTCAACTCTAATTAAGTCAGATTGACTTTTGTTGATAGCTTTATAAAATTCTTCTAAAGTAATATCTTTTAAATTTTCAGGGAAAATCTCTTGTAATTTTGGATAAATTGGGATCCAAAATTCAAAACTTCTGGCAATTAAATTTTCATATAATCTAGACTGAGATTCATGGATACCCATTGAGTTTCCACCGCCTAATCTAGTCTCCCATATGTCTTCTCCTATATTTTGTTCATAGAGGGAGTGACCTGATTCATGGATAGTTCCAAAAAGAGATGGCTGTAAATCATTTAAAAAATATCTAGTAGTCATCCTTACATCATATTTATTGAGCCCCATAGAGAATGGATGTGCACTCTCTTTTAATAAACCTCTTTCAAAATCAAAACCAAGATATTTTGCTATGAATATAGAAAACTCTTTTTGTTTTTCAATAGAATAATCTAGTTTTAAAAGATCGTTAGATATAAAATCTTTCTTTTCGTTGATTTTTAAGATAAGAGGAACAAGTTTATTTTTTAAATTTTCAAAGAATATATCTAGTTGTTTAACAGTTATTCCAGGCTCATAGTCATCTAAAAGAGCATCGTAGGGATGTTCTTTATATCCTTTATAATTTACATATTTTTGTTTATATTGAATGATTTTTTTTAAAAAAGGTAAAAATAATGAAAAGTCATTTTTTTCTCTAGCTTCTGCCCATATAGGTTGAGCTTTAGAGAGGAGTTCACTATATTCTTTATACTCGTTTAAAGGTATTTTTTTTATATTTTCGATGTCCTTTTTAGTTTCAATGATAATTTTTTTGTGGATGGGATCTAAAAGATTCAAATTTTTTAGTAAAAGATCTAAATTTTTATTGAATTTGTGATCAGTTAAAATTTTATGAGATTCACCACTGTAAAATCCCAAAACTTTAGAAGCTTTTTTGATTCCTTCTTTTGGTGCTCCAGTTTCTAAATCCCAGTAAATAATCGATGATGCATATTCATAATTACTCAGTTCTTCTAATTTATTGATGACATAATCTAGTGCTTCTTGATGTTTCATTTTTTCTCCCTCCCCCATGATCTACTTACTTTTTATCTAAAATCAAATTATTTAAAGATGATTTTGTTTCTCTTTTAGTTGGGTCGATTAGACCATATTCAACCATTAATTTCGAATCGGTTAAGTTGTTATTGTTGTCAAAATAATCTTGTCCAATAAATGAAATGTAGGTAGTTCCCACAATCCAGGTATGTTCATTTCCTCTAATAGAGAAACTGTCATAATTCTCTTCAAAAGGTGTGGAGTTGGGTTCCCCCCATTTTTCTGAATAATCTTTGAATAAACCCTCTACATCGGCTGATTTGACCTTAGTTGTATCAAAGACCGTTACTATTTTATAGAGTTGATTATCTACTAGATAAAAAACTACCTTGCCTACTTTAGTATCTTTTGGATAGTAGTTATATTTTGTGACTTCGTTGCTAGTTGTAAATTCGCTTTCCACCTTAGGATAAAAACCTTTGATAGCATCTATAGTGAATCCCCATCCTAAAGTTTCAAAATTTGGGATGGCAAAGGTTAGGCAGGTTACTAAAAAAAATAATGTTATAATTTTTTTCATTAGTTTTTCTCCTCAAGCCCAATAGATTTAGCTTTTTTTAGGAGCTGGTTCGAAATATCTTCGATAAGTCCTTGAGTACTGAAATCCTTAAAAATTTTAATGTTATCTATGATGTAAAGGGTATCTTCGATCTTCATTCGACCACAGCCAATGGGCATTCCAAAGTCGTATAAGATAGCATAGTATGAGTTTTTAATCTCTTCAATTTGTGCATCTCCTGTAACCTCTTTCATTATTCTAGAGTAGGACATAAACATAAGTGGTCCTTTTCCAACTTCTACTTTAAACATATATTCCTCCTAATTTTTTAATGTTATATTTGTGATTTATTATTTATTATATCATGAAATTTATATCATCTTGTGAAAATCAAATTAAATTTATTGGATAATTTGTTGTTTAAAGAGTACCCATCTAAATTAAAACTTTTGATCTGGTCGATGGAGGTAATCTTGTTTTTTATTATATAGTTTAGCATCATACCTCTTCCTTTTTTAGAATAAGCACTGACGGATTTATAGAGATCTTCTTTTTTTTCTTTAAAATCTATAGTTATCATTGGTTTTTCTATGAGTTTAGAAAATTCTTTAGAGGCTAAATTTAAGATGAGTTCTTCATCTTTGAAATATTCATTTACTTCGATTTTCCAAAATTTATATAAATTTTGATCCTTTAGGAGTTTCATATTCATATCGAGTCTATATTCTTTTATAAGATTAGAAGGCTCTATTACTCCATAGAGAGCTGAAAGGATGATAAGGTGGGTATTTATAAATTCGAGATCCATCTCGTTATAGTTGTCTAAATCGAGCTGTTTAAAGGATACCCCATTATAAGCTGTTATGGCTTTTTTAGTATTGGCACCTTCAAATTTTTCATATATATCTTTCACATGATTCAAGGTGTTTCCTTTTATCTTCATTATCTTAGTTATCTCATCTAGGGACAGTGTCTTTAAGTTTTCTAAAAGAGAGTTTGTTTTATCGGCAAAATTTATTTTAAGGGGTTTGTTTTTGGAATTTGAAAAATCCATTGATTTTGCAGGTGAAAATATAATTTTCATATTGGCCTCCTATATTATTACTACTTTAATTATAATACAGGGTAAGGGGAAATTCATAATTTTTATCTGTTTAAATATTATTTTAAATAAAAAGGGATATATTATAGTTCACTTTCATGAATTACGTTTTACCTAACTCTTATTTGACAAAGTATAATCCTAAATACTATACTTGTTATAAAATAATGATAATTTATAGTATGAAATAGGGGATATTATGTGTTATGGAGGGGTTAATATGAAGTATAACTTCGATGAAAAAATTGATAGAAAAAATAATCATTCTGCTAAATGGTCAGAAATGAAAAAAAATTATGGAAGCGATGATCTATGGCCTATGTGGATAGCTGATATGGATATCAAAACAGCTCCTGCTATAACAGATGCCCTGGTAAAAAAAGCCCAGGAAGGTATCTTTGGTTATGTTTATAGACCTGAAACATATTACGGTAGTGCTGTAGATTGGTGTAAAAGAAGGTTTGATTGGAAAATTAAAGCTGATGAATTAATTCATACATTAGGTGTTATACCAGCACTTACAGTTGCAGTGAGGTTATTTACAGAAAAAAAAGATAAGATAATGATCCAGACACCGGTATATTATCCTTTCTATAATGTGATAAAACAAAATGACAGAGAATTGGTTACTAATCCATTAGTTAAAGGAAAAGATGGCTATTACACTATGGATTTTGAAGATATGGAAGAAAAATTATCCGATCCACAGTTAAAAGTATTTATCCTTTGTAGTCCACATAACCCAGTTGGAAGAGTTTGGAAAAAGGAAGAATTAGAAAAAATAGGTGAGTTATGTCTTAAATATAACGTAAGGATTTATGCAGACGAAATTTGGAGAGATTTGGTATATCCTAATCATAAGCATATAGCAATAGCTTCATTATCTAAAGAAATACAGAATATAACAGTTACATTTTTCTCAGCTAGTAAAACATTTAATTTGGCTGGATTGCAGGCGTCATATGTTCATTTTCCTAGAAAAGAAGAATTTGAAAAATATGACTATGAATTAGGAGTTTTAGACATCAAAAGAAACAGTCCTTTTAATTTAGTAGCTGGACAGGTAGCTTTTAAGCAGGATGAATGGGTCGATTCATTGGTAGTTCATTTAAGGGATAATCTAGATTATTTATTAGAATTTATGACAAAAGAATTGCCAAAGGTTAAAATTTCTAGACCAGAAGCTACATATTTAGTGTGGATGGATTTTACTGAATATGGACTTACTAAAGAGGAATTATCTAATGTGATGAAAGAAAAAGGGAAGATAGCACTAGATGATGGTTATTGGTTTGGAGTAGAAGGGGAAGGTTATGAAAGGATAAATATAGCATGTCCGGGATATATGCTGGAAGAAGGGTTAGATCGAATTAAAAAAGCAGTGAGTCATCTATAAATTTATGAAAATAAAAAAGGCTTAAATCCTATAATTTTAGGATCTAAGCCTTTTTTTATTAAACAAACTATTCAACTATATCATGAGGTTTTTTGTCTGTATTTTTTATTAAGTATAATTCTTTTATTAAAGCAAAACTAGGGATTGCTATGATAATTCCTAGAGCACCCCAAACACTCCCACCAAGGGTAACGGCTGCGATAGTCCAAAACATACTGAGATTTAGGCTATTTCCTAGAATTTTTGGTTCTAAAACCCATGCATCAAATTGCTGTAATAATGCTAGAAAAATGATAACTATAAGGGTATTACCAGGGTTGGCAAATAATGCTATAGTTGCTCCTAAAACAATTCCAATAAAAGGTCCTACATAGGGAACAAAATTAAATATAGTGATAAAAATTCCCAGTAGAATAACATATGGAATATGCAAGATGGACAAACCAACCATGGCAATTCCTCCAATTATTATGGAATCTAATGTTTTTCCAGAAAGATATCCTAAAAATACCCTTTCAATTTTTTTAGATAAGATACTTATTTTATTAGATGTATTTTTAGATAAAAATGTATCTAAAATTTCTTTTGTTAGTTTATGGAAATATTCCTTGTTTCCTAAAAAAAATATAGAAAAGATAAGAGAAAAAACTAAACTTAAAATCTTTGCTGTAACTCCTAAAAATTGGCCGATTAGGAAAGAAAATTCCTGTTGTAGAAAAATAAGAGATTTTTGTTGAAGGAGCAAAAGTTCGTTCAAGATATTGACATCTTTTAAAAATGGTAGAAGATGTCTATATTTATCTACAGAATTTTCAAATACTGAGATATATTTTGGGTAATTTTCTATTAGATCTGATATATTTCTTGTCAATCTAGGAATTATGAATGAAAAGAATAATCCTAAGAGGAGAATAAGGGTGAAATATAACATTGAAATACTATATTTTCTTTTTATCTTTTTATTTTTTTCTAAGAATTTAAGGATGGGGTTTAATAGGAAAGATATAATTCCACCATAGATAAACACAGAAAAAAATGAGAAAAACTTATTAAAAGTAAGGGTTATAGCACCTGAGTTATTAAGTCTTGTATAGATTAAAATTAAAATTATCCCTGTAAATAGGGGTTTGTTTATTTTTTTCATTTTTGCTCTCCTTTTATCTAAAATAAATTAATATTAATGCTTATATTAAGTCGGGTTTTGAAGTGTTATTTAATTTTACCCGATATAGGGGGTAAAATCAAACTAAAGTATTAAAACAATTTTATAATTGTATACTTTTAGCCCTTAAAAGAGAAGTTGGAAGAAACCTATTTTAATTGCCAAAATTCATTAAATGTTATATAATACAATATAAAACTATAAAGGAATTAGGTGGTAAAAAAATGAAAAAAGGTGTAAACAAAGATAAACCAAAAGGAACAGAATACAATATATTAAAAGCTATAAAAAAAACAAAGAGATTTGCTGAGGTAAATGAAGCAGCTAGAAGAACTGATAAAAAAAGATTAAATTCAGAAGCTAGAAAAGAAAAGGATGCAAAACAAGCTAAGATAGATGCTGCTAAGCAATTAACAATGGTAGGTTATAAAAAAGGTTATATCTTAGTAGAAATAGATGGAAAGGTAGAAAAAAGAAAGCCCTTCTATCCAAAGATAGTTTTCACAAAAGATAACTATAAAACTCATGTTGGGGATATAGCAATAAAATTATACGGGAACCATATCAGAATAAGAGAAATCTTAGGATATAAAAATATCGTAAAGGAATTGGTATTTGAAATCGAAGGAACTTTATAATATGGTTAAAAAACTAATCATTAGATGTCCGAAGTGTAAAAAAAAGATGAAAATTAGTGATAAGCCTGCTAAATACAAGTGTCCAAGTTGTGGAGAGGTGTATAAGTATACAGCAATAAAAAAAGTGGTTGGATATCCAGGTAAAATTGTAGCTGGAGTATTTCAAACTGGAAGAGACATAGTTATAGGAGTGAAAACTAAGTATACTATGGCTAAAAACACTGCTAAATATATGAAACAAGTTAAAAAAAATATGAAGGCAGATCCTAATTGGTCCAATGTAAAAAAAGAAGAAAATAGAATGAAAGAAGCTGAAAAATCGAATAAAAAATCGTTTTTTAGCAAATTTAAAAAAAAATAAAATCAGATTGATTTTTAATAAAAATCTACTCTTTTTCTAGAGTAGATTTTTTTATTTCCCATTATATATGTTATAAGAAATAATTATTTATTTTTAAAGGAATTATCTTAAAAATTGTGTAAATTTAAATAAGAGAAAAAAATATAAAAGGAGGGACTTATGAATTCTTATTCAGATGTTGAGAAAAAATTATGGCCTAAATATCGTGAAGAGATAAATCATTCTAGAAATACCGTTGAAGTTGAAGGGGTATTTACCATGATGATAGCAGATCTTTTAAGTGAGGTTCTCGGAGAAAAAGTTTATTCAGAAGATATTCTTTTCCATCCAAAAGAAGAGTGCTATTATAGGTTTACAGAAAAATTATTGAAAAACGAAAACTTTAAATCCACCTTTAAAAACTCAGACTTAGGAGCTATTATAGATAGGTTTGCTCATTCGGCTAATAGTCATTATGTTCATCTAAGTAAATTGCCTGAAAAAACTAACTCTAAGATAAAAAGACATTAATCCCTGATTATTCAGGGATTTTTTTTGTATAAGTAGTTTTGATTCTCTGAATTTTGTTCTTTAAAAATCAAGGATTAGTCAAATCTGGCAAGTGGAAAAACATCTCTATCTATGGTATAATTTTATGATTAAATGGATAGTTATGTACTAAATGATAATAGGAAAAAATTATAAGAAATAGTAATAAGAGGTGAAAATAGATGATAAAAATATATATTGCTCCCATGGCAGGAGTGACGGATTATACATACAGAAAAATTATGAACGAATTTCATCCTGATTTGATGTTTACAGAGATGGTAAGTGTAAATGCAGTGAAGATGGCCAATGAAAAAACAATAAAACAAATGCTTAGATTGTTACCTAATGATGGTGTACAGATTTTTGGTCGGGATATAGATGTTATGGTGGAATGTGCCAAATATGTAGAAAGTTTAGGAGTAACGTATATAGATGTAAATATGGGATGTCCCATGCCTAAGATCACAAAGAATGGTTATGGTTCAGCTCTATTAGAGGATCCAGAACATATAAAAAAATTAATGACAGCCATAAAAAAGGCATTGAAACCTGAAACAAAATTATCTATGAAGATAAGAATAGGTTATAAAGAACATAAAAATCCAGTAGAAATAGCAAAGATAGCAGAGGAACTAAACCTACATCATATTACAGTCCATGGAAGAACTCGGGAACAAATGTATAGTGGAACGGCTAATTGGGAGACAATAAAGCAGATAAAAGAAGCAGTTTCCATACCTGTTATTGGGAATGGGGATATATTTTCAGCTGAGGATGCCTATGAAAAAGCTACTGAATCAGGAGTAGATGGGATAATGTTAGCCCGTGGAATATATGGAAATCCATGGTTAATTCAACAAATAAAGGAAAAATTTGAGACTGGAGAAGTGACAACAAAGGTAACATATATTGATAAAATAGATATGGCGTTAAAACATATAGAATATATGAAGGAAGATTATCCTGAAAAGAAGTTTAATTTTGAAGTAAGAAAACATCTATGTTGGTACCTAAAAGGTGTAACTGGTGGAAGTAAGATAAAGAATCTATTGAATAAGATAGATAACTACGATGAGATAAGTGAAATACTGATAAGATTGAAAGAAAAATTAATAGAATATAATTCACAAGAAAAAGAAATAAAATAAAATTAAAAGTGAGGTTTAGAATAATGAGTAAAGAGACACCACTCATGAAACAATATAAAGAGATAAAAGAACAAAATCAGGAAAATATCTTATTTTTTAGGTTGGGAGATTTCTATGAGATGTTTTTTGAGGATGCTGTAATTTGCTCAAAAGAATTAGGTATAACCTTAACCAGTAGAAATAAAGAAAAAGGTCAAAATGTACCTTTGGCAGGAATACCATATCATTCAGCAGCAGGATATATATCAAAATTAGTGGCTAAGGGGTATAAGGTAGCCATATGTGAACAAGTAGAAGCTGCTAGTGAAGCCAAGGGTCTGGTAAAAAGAGAAGTTATAAAGGTTATCACTCCTGGGACGGTAATAGACACAGATTATCTAGATGACAAGAGTAATAACTATCTTTTAGGGATAATTATTAGAGAAAATAAAGCTGGTATATCTTATCTTGATATAACTACAGGAGAATTTAAGGTAACGGAGTTAGAAGGAAAAGATATAATATCTAAAGCTATAAATGAAATCTATAAACTATCTCCTACAGAAATATTGGTAGAAAGTAGAACTTTAGAGAGATTTAATGAGGAGTTTAGTGACTATAAAAAATTAAATGAGATCGTCATAAATCCTATAAATAAAATAAAAAATGCAGGGGAGATATTAAAAAAATATTTCAATGTTATCTCACTGGAAAGTTATGGAATAGAGAGGGAAGAACTGGCTGTAGAAGCTGGTGGATTTGTTTTGGAATATGTATTAGAACTACATAAATACAATGAATTACCTATTCAAACAATATCTTATGATAACAGAAATAACTATCTAGAATTGAATCTAGCTACTCAAAAGAACCTAGAGTTAGTAGAAAATACAAGGGAAAAAACTAATATGGGTACTCTATTGTGGGTCTTAGATAAATGTAAAACATCTATGGGAACTAGGATGTTAAAGAAAATGATAAAGAACCCTCTTTTAAATATTGATGAGATAGAAAAAAGGCAGGGAGATATAAGTTATTTTATAGATGAGGTTTTAATCCGTGAAGATGTAAGGGAAGGATTGAAGAGTATCTATGATTTGGAAAGACTTATAGGTAAAATAATCTTAGGAACTGAAAATGCCAGAGACATGATAGCTATAAAAAAATCTATAAAATCATCACTAGAAGTCATAAAAATTCTAGGGAAAAATCAGATGTTTACTACTGATATAAAAAAATTAGTGGAGATCTATAATCTAATAGAGACATCTATAGTGGAGGAACCACCATTTTCTGTAAGGGAAGGTGGGATGATCAAAACTGGTCATAATGAAATTTTAGATGAACTGCACACTATCTCTAAATCAGGAAAAAATTATATATTGGAGATAGAAAAAAAAGAGAAGGAAAAAACAGGGATCAAAACTCTGAAGATAAAATATAATAAAGTATTTGGTTATTTCTTGGAAGTAAGTCGAGCTAACTCTCACTTGGTACCTGAGGAATACATAAGAAAACAAACTCTAACAAATGCTGAAAGATATATAACTCCTGAATTAAAGGAATACGAATCGACTATATTGAATGCCAAGGGAAAAATAGAAGGTCTAGAATATGATCTGTTAAAAGAGATATCAGGTAAGCTAGTAGGGGAGATAAAGTTATTGCAAAAACTAGCATTTGGATTAGCTTATGTAGATGTAATAGCATCTTTAGCTGATATAGCTACTAAAAATAACTATGTGTGTCCAAAAATAGTAGAGGGATATGATCTTGAGATAAGAAGTGGTCGTCATCCAATTGTGGAAAAACTCATTGTAGGAGAGGACTATATAAGTAATGATATTATATTGGATGAAGAGACTAAGGTAATCGTCTTGACAGGGCCAAATATGGCAGGTAAATCTACCTATATGAAACAAGCTGCTCTTATTATATTAATGGCTCAAATGGGTTCTTATGTACCGGCTTCTAGTGCTACAATAGGTATTGTAGATAAGATATTTACAAGGGTTGGAGCCAGTGATGATCTGGTAAGTGGGCAGTCTACATTTATGGTAGAGATGAGTGAAGTGGCTAATATAGTAAATAATGCTACAGATAAATCTTTTGTTATCTTAGATGAAGTGGGCCGTGGAACGTCTACATTTGATGGACTATCTTTAGCTAGTGCCATTACAGAATATATCCATGATAATCTAGGATCTAAAACTATATTTGCTACCCATTATCATGAGCTTACAGAGTTAGAATATAAGTTGAAATATCTTTCTAACTACAGGATTGAAGTCAGTGAAGCCAATGATGAAGTGGTATTTCTTCGTGAAATAGTAAAGGGAGGAGCCGATAAATCTTATGGAATTGAGGTAGCAAGATTGGCTGGATTGCCGGATGAAATACTCCTTAAAGCCAAACAGCTTCTACAAATTTTGGAGACAAAAAAAGCTATAATTGAAGAAAAAATTGGATCGGAACAACTGTCGCTATTTGGAGGGACACCTATAAAGATTGAGAAACCAAAAGTTATAGAGCCTCAAATAAGTAAAGGTGAAAAGAAAATTTTAGCCGAGGTGGCTAAATTAGATGTAAACAATCTGACACCATTAGATGCTATGATGAAATTAAATGAATTGAAACAACTGCTGAATAATTAGTAATTATTAGTTAAAAAGGGGGAGAATATGCTCAAAAAAATATCATACTATATAAGTGCAATACTTCTAGTGGTATTTGTCTACTTTAACTATATAAAGGAACCGGAGCAAATAGAAAAAAAAGGTGAGGAATCCCTAATAACTTCAAATGTTTCTTACGATGTGGAAAATTATCATGTAGAAGCGGAGAAGCAGATTGATGATACTGTGAATGATAAAAGAACTTTTGAAAAAGCTATAGCCATATTTGATGGGATGAAGTTATCTGGTGATAACGCCCTTGTAGATAGCACGAATAATATATTTTTAGAAAATAATATAATGGGAATATCAAAAAATGGATGGAAAATAGAAGCTGAAAAAGCTAATTATGATCATAAAACAGAAAAGGTTTATGCCAGTAATCAAGTGAAAGCATACAATGAAAATGAAGGGATTACCCTCTATGGAAATTCATTGGTTACAGATACAAAACTAGAAGATTTAAATTTAAAAGACGACATAAGAGTGGTCACAGATAAGATGCAGCTCAGTGCAAATTTGGTGCATTATAATGATACTACTAAAATTTTGGATGTGAAGGAAAACATCAGAATAAGAGGTAGAAAATTAGGGAATCTACAAACAGATGAATTATCTGGACACTTTAAAGAAGCTAGGTATGATGGAATAAAGAAAACTATCCATGCTCAAGGTGATTTCGTCGTATATTATAAAGGGGCAAACCTTAGAGCTAAAGACTTTAAATATGATGAAATTACAGGGGATTTTACTATTTCTAAAGATATAGTGATAGAATTTGAAAGTGGGAGCTTGGTTGCAGAGAAGATAAATTATGTGGCTAATGAAAATAAGATGTATTTTATTGGACCTCTTAGGGGTGAAAACGGTGACTTTAATTTAGTAGCCGATAGTGGAGTGTATGATAATTTGAGTGGAATGCTCAAAATAGATGGTAATATTAAAATTGATAATAAAACAAGTAAACTTTTAGCTGATAGTGGGACCTATGATACCAAAACAGGGGATCTCTATATGACCTCTAAAAAATTAGTGAGCTATGAGGATTTAGATAGAAAAATACTGACTAAAGATCTTACTTATAATAGTAAAACCAAAGAACTAAAATTATTAAACGGCTACGATTATAAGGGGGATACCTATGAGAGTATAGGGAAAGAACTTTATTATGATGATGGAACAAAAATTGGAAAAGTTATAGATGGAACCTTTAAAGGGGATCAGATAGATGGTCAAGCTCATAAGGTTGACTTTAACTTAGAAAAAAAATCATATGTATTTACAGGAGATGCTAAAGTTACCAATAATGGATCCATCTTAAAGAGTCAAAGGATAGATGTAGATGATACGAGTAAAAAAGCCCATATCTATGGAGAATATACAGTTTATAACCCTAAGGATAAGATAACTTTTTATGGTGAAAATGCTGAATATAATATAGATACAGGAGACTTGATCTCTGAAGGAAGAATAAAGGTTGTTCAAGATAAAAAAGTTATGACTGGTGAAAATTTAACCTATAATTCCAATACAGGATTAGGGAAGATAGAAAAAAAAATAGTGATTGTAGATGAAGATGGTTCTAAAATGGTAGGAGACCGAGGGAAATTTGATACCAATGACTATGCTGAAATAATTGGGAACTTAAAGATAACAACAAAGGATGCGACTCTTTATGCTAACCGTGGAAAGTATATATTTGCTGAAGAAAAAGTAAATATACCTGGAGATATTAAGATAATATCTAAAGATGGAAAAGCAACCATGAATGATGGAGTTTATTTTGTCGCTGACAAAAGGGTTAAGGCTAAAAACTTTGATGGGATAAGTGGAGATAAAAAAGCATCTGGTGATGAGGTGAATTATTATATCTCAAGACAGGTTGTTCAGTTAAATAAAAATGTAGTAGTGCAAAATCCAGGTATGAAATTTACAGGGAGTCAGGTAGAATATTCCTTTATTACAGATGATATTTATACTTCGGAAAAATACAAGATCTATTATGCAAACTATATAATAGATGGAGAAACTATGAAGGGAAATATGAAAAGTGAGATCTTAGATGGAACAAAAGTGAATTTAATGTCATCTACAGGGGAACAACTCTATGGCGATTTTATGTTTGGGGATCTAAAGAATAGACAGATAGATCTAGATGGAAATGTACGTGCCATTGCTTTTAATGTAGATAAGAAAACACAGAAAAAAGAGCCTGTTAAAATAAGGGGAGATACAGTTAAGATATTTTTATACGAAAATGTCAACGAAGAACTATCTATATCAAGATCGGAGATAAAGAAAAACGGGATCTATGAATATCAGGATATGACTCTATATTCAGATTATATAGAAGTAGATCTAATAAAAAAACTAGCTCTAGGACGTCATGGAAACCATTTGAATATAGGTGGAACAACTGACGTTAAATCTGAGATTACTGATATTGATATGAATACAGAGGTAGCAATTCTTATAAATAATGTGGAATTTAAAAATATAGATAAAGATGGAAAGGTCATGACTGCATCATCTGATAAAGGGAAAATATTTAATAAAACTAAGGTTGCTGTTTTACGAGAAAATGTAGTGGCGGATACAACAGAAAATCATATTGAGTCTGACACTGCAAAATACTTTATGGAAACAGGGATATTAAATGCCGAAGGAAATGTAAGAATAGATTATAAAAAGTAGGAGGTAAAATTTGAAAAGTATAATTGCTCATGATCTGTGTAAAAGCTATAAAAAAAGAAGAGTTGTAAATAAAATAAGTTTAGAAGTGCGTAAAGGTGAGATAGTTGGGCTTTTAGGACCTAATGGAGCAGGGAAAACTACTACTTTTTATATGATCACAGGGATTGTAAAACCTGAATCTGGAAAAGTTTTTTTCAATGAGCAGGATATAACTGATTATCCCATGCATAAAAGAGCCAATCTAGGAATTGGATATCTAGCTCAGGAGCCATCTATATTTAGAGATCTAAGTGTAGAGGACAATATCTTGGCTATATTAGAGATGAGAAAGATAAAAAAAGAAGAAAGGATTAAAATAAAGGATGATCTGTTAGAGGAATTTAAATTGACCCATGTGGAAAAATCCATGGGTTATTCCCTTTCAGGAGGAGAAAGAAGAAGGGTTGAGATAGCTAGAACAATAGCTAATAATCCCGATTTTATTCTTTTGGATGAACCATTTGCAGGGGTAGATCCAATAGCTGTAGAAGATATTCAGGAAATAATAAGATATTTGAAAAAAAGAGGGTTAGGGATCTTGATAACAGACCATAGTGTAAGGGAAACATTGGGAATAACCGATAGAGCTTATGTAATGGCTCAAGGGGAACTCCTAATAAGCGGATCACCTGAAGAAATAGCCAACGATGAAAGAGCGAGAAAGATCTATTTAGGAGAGGGATTTAAATTAGATTAGATTATCTGATTTTTCAGTAACTAGATGTGATATAATAAAAATTAAGCAAAATAAATACGAACTCCTTTTGTTAAGGTTTTTTATGAGGCTATAGATATTATAATATCTATAGAAGTGAAATAAAAAAATATAGGGAAAAGAGTTAAGATAAAAGACTAGATAAAAGTATCTGCCTAGGGTAAAAGGATAATTTTAAGATTTAAATTTTGGAGGATAGGATGAATAATTTAACGGGTAATGAGATCAGAAGAAAATTTGTAGAATTTTTTGAAGGAAAACAGCATAAGCATTATGAGAGTGCTTCATT
>Ga0316197_10000405_pt1 | contig 30063 bp, 24 predicted proteins | sample OudBiesiAoxic_MG_FD_204939 | JGI IMG/M metagenome (GOLD analysis project Ga0316197, IMG submission 204939) | Coastal sediment microbial communities from Oude Bieten Haven, Netherlands - site A oxic | ecosystem: Environmental > Aquatic > Marine > Coastal > Sediment | place: Netherlands... | reverse complement strand
TGCCTCGATTTTTACGCGGCTCACGATGGATGCTAGAAAGCCGCGATTCGCCTCCTTACGCGGGACGAGGCGCCCGTCGATGCGGTACCGTACGATGACCTTTTCGTCGGTTGGTTCGATGTGAATGTCCGACGCACGTTCCTTGACCGCGGTGTAGAAGAGGTTGTTGACCCAGCGGATGACCGGCGCCTCGTCCGTCATGTCGATGAGGTCCCGAAGCTCCTCGACCTCCTCGCCTTCCTTCGCGTCGGCCAGCGCGGTTTCATCCTTGCGCTCGTAGACGCGGTTGATCGCGTCGTGGATGGTCTCCTCGGAGGCCGCAACGGGGACGATGGTCTTACCTAGCAAAATGCGCAGATCGTCGACAGGGAAGGGGTCGAGCGGATTCGCGATGGCGACCCGCACGTTCTCGTTCGTCTGCGACAAAGGAAGCACGTAATTCTGCCGCGCGAAGTTGATGGGCACCGCATCGATGAGATCCTCGGGGATCAGCTCGGTTGCGATCTTCTCGAGGAACTCCATCCCGACCTCGTCGGCCAAAGCGCGGACGACCTTGTCGTCTTCGACCGTGTGTGTTGCCACGAGGAAGTCACGTAGGTCGATGGCGCGGTTGGAGGCGGTCTCCAGCGCGTGTTCCAGCTTTTCAGGCTCGAGTGCCCCGCGCCGAACCAAGATCTCGCCAATGTAGCGCTGCTCGAAGCTCATTCCGCCGCGTCCTCTGATCCCTGATTCGCAGGCTTGGGCTCTTCCATTTCTGGCGGACCGTCCGCAATCTCGCCGGGCTCGACAGCGTCCGGGGTCTCGTCAGGCTCATCCGGCTCGATCACCTCGGTGGGCGTATCGGGTGCCGGTTCGCCGGAAGGCTCTGGCTCCGGCGGGGCTTCTGGCTCGGCGTCCTGTTGCGGTTCGATCGGGGTCGGTTCGGTCTCCTCCTCGGGTGTCTCCGTCGTTGCGGCTTCCGCTTGCGAGGACTCCTCGGAGTCGGGCTCCATCACCTCGGTCGACTCGAATCCGTTCGGTCCGATCACGAACGACTCTCCGTCTTCACGTGGAGCCGCGCGATACGAGCCGATGGGATCCCTTGCGACGTGCTCGGGGGGTGGCTCGAGCTCTGCTGCCAATGCGAGCGCTATTTCGTCCTCCACGCGGTCGATCTCGTTGGCGATCTCCGAAACCAAGCCACGTGTTCGCGAGTAGTCGATGTGGGGCTCGAACTTATCCTCGCCAAACACGAAGTAGCGGTCGATCATCTGCTGCCGCTCCTGCATCTTGCGCTCGAAGATCTCGCGGAGGTCACCCGGGTCGCGAATGATGTAGGGAGTGAGAATCAGCAACAGGTTGGTCTTGCGCTTGTTCTTGCTCGTTCTGCGGAAGAGCGCGCCGAGGATCGGGATGTCGCCGAGCACCGGTACTTTGTCTTCCTTGTTTGAGATCGCGTCGCGCATGAGACCCCCGATGACGATGGTCTGCTGGTCGCGGACCATGACTTCGGTTCTCGCCGTACGTCGGTTGATCGATACGACGCCGAGCGTGCCGGACGTTGCGCCTTGCTCGGAGATCTCTTCTTCGATCTCGAGGCGGACCTCGTTGTTGGCGTTGATGTGAGGGACGACGCGAATCCGGGTTCCAACATCCTGGCGAGCGACGCTACCAAGGCCGCCTGCGAGGCCCGCGAGGCTACCGAGGTCCTGGCCGCCCTGCGCTGCTACGCCGAGCGCGCCCAAGCTGCCGGCGCCCGCGAACGACCCGGGTGCGATTCCGTTGGTTTGCAGCGGGATGTTCTCTCCGACGCTGATTTCGGCCTCGGTGTTGTCGATCGCGATGATGTGCGGCGTCGAGAGCACGTCGGCATCACCGGACGTCGCCAGTGCCGTCAGCACGACGCCGAATCCGGGCACGGAGAAGCCGACGAGCTGCTGCGAGTTCTCGATCGTCGGACCGCGAACGCCGAGCGCCAGACCCGTCAGGTTGTTCTGCGTGATGTCGAGCGAGGAGGGCGCGTTGAACCCGAACAACGATAGCGAGCCGTCCGTCGGGAAATCGCCGGCGCCGCCATGGAACGCGAATCCGAGGTCGGAGGTGCGCTCGATCCCGAGCTCCATGACCACCGCCTCGATGAACACCTGTTTTCGAGGCGCGTCGAGACGCTCGATGACTCGCTTGAGTGCCGTATAGTCGTGCAGCGAAGAAGTGATGATGAGCGCGTTGGATGGCTCATACGCGGTGACGGCAATGTCGCCTTCGAAGAGAGAGCTCGCAGACACCGGGGCGGCTGCCGCACGCTGCGCGGCCTGGCCACGTGCGCCGCTCGAGGTAGTGGGTCTCGGGCCAGACGCGCCGACCAGCGCCGAGAGGGCCGCTGCGATGTCGGAAGCCGCGCCGTGCTGGACATAGTGGACGTGGATGCGCCCCTCACCCTCGAGGGGCAAGTCGAGCTGGCGGATCATCTCCAAAATGCGGAGGTAGGCGCGTTCGGTCGCGATGATGATCAGCGAGTTGGTGCGCTCATCCGAGATGATGTTTCGGATGGTCGACTCGGCGGCCACCGCGCCCACGAGCGCTGGCTCCTTCGAGGCTGACTTCTTGTTCGCGGCGCGGATTTGCGCTTGCGTCTTTGCACCCGCGGGAACCGGGTTTCCTTCGGCAGGGAAGATCTCGAGTAGTCGCGCCGCCATCTCCGATGCGTTCGCGTAGTGAATCGGCTCAATCCAGGTCTGCGTCCCACTTCGCGGGAGGTCGATCGCGGCCACCAAGCGCAGCATGCGTCGAATCTGCGCACCCGTGTCTGTGATGATCAGCATGTTGGTTGGGCCGTACGAGGTGATGTTCCCCGAGGCTGACTTGAAGCGCCCGAGTAGGCTGGTGACGTCCTCGGCCGAAACGTTCTCCAGATGATGCATGCGTGTGACGTAGCGATCCGAAGCAGGCACGACACTGCCGTCTTCATAGATCGGAATCGTTTGCTGCTCGATGTTGTTCGCCTCGATGACCTTCAGGTACCGGCCTGCGGGGACGACCGTGAATCCGTTGACCTCGAGCACTGACAAGAACGCTTGGTACGCTTCGGCGACGGTCACTTTGGTCGGGGCAAAGACAGTGGCCTTGATCGCGCGAAGCTTCGTGGGGAGGATGAATCGACGGCCGGTCATGTTCGAGATCAGGCGGACCAGATCAGGAAGCTCCGCGTCCTCGAGATTGAACGTGACGCGGGCGCGCGGAGACATCGGCTCGAACTCCACCCCGGTCTCGAACTGCGGCAGCTCGTTCTCGACCGTGGGTTCTTCCGCCTTCTGCTCAGGCTTCGCGCCAGGTGCCGCGGGCCGCAGGGGTACCGGTGCGCTCGGAATCCGTGAGGGCGGTGTTTTTGGTTTCGCTTGATCTTGCTGAGCGATGGCGCTGTGTCCCGTCCCCAGGAGTAGCGAGCCTACGACCAAGCAAATGAGCTGTTTTCTAGAAGTCACGATTCTTTCCCCGACTGATTCCCAAGTGGCGCCTCATTCAATCCTGTACTCGATGGTCATGTCGTTGTTCTGCCGCTTGACCGCGAGTGTGAGCTTGTCTGCGCTGCGTAGCGTGGTGTACGCCTGGAGCGCGCTGTCCGGGCTCGTCATGTCGAACCCATTGATCGTGCGCAGCATGTCGCCGTTGCGCACGCCGAGTCGGCCGAGGAGGCTGGTGCGCCGAACCCCGTAGAGCCGTACGCCGACGACCCGGCCGTCTTCCTCGTGCGGAATGACGCGCGCTGCTTTCATCAGGCTGCCCTGGTTCGCCAGCACCTTGTCGACGAGGCTTCGCTGAATCACGAACTTCGTGTCGCTGAGCTTCTCGATGCCGTCATCGAGCTCTGCGTCGCTCAGGCCTGCATTGCGCGCGTCACCCGCCTTTGTTGACGCTGGCTTTGCCGCCGGCGTCGGCAGCTTCACGACGCGGCCCGGCTTCGATTCGTCTTCCTCGAACATGAGTAGTTGGCAAGCCCCGCTCGAGCTGCTGATCACGACGCTGGATGCATGAACTGCGAGTACGCGCGAGCCGTCTGCGTCGCCGCCCTCGCGATAGAGCATCGTCTTCCCGTCGGCGGTGCCCGTAATCGCCGCGAACGACCAATCAGGGTAGCCGGGGTTCATCACCGAACCTACGAGTCGAAGCTTGCCGGCGCACTTGGGCGGAGGCGAGTTGGGATCCCATTCATCGATAGGCTCGCCATCGGGGCCGAGTGCGACCTCGGGCAAGGGCTCGGCGGTCAGGTCTCCTCGCTCCGAGTCGAAGATGTTCCGTCGTAAGATGATCGCCGGTTCATGCCTCCGATCGACCCAAGGGGCGTTGGCGGCAACCGGTCGGCTCCTGAGAGCCGGCGCATCGGGATCCGGCGCCAGCAGCTCGGCCGCTAAAACGCGGGTCGTCCCCTGCGCGAGGAAGAAAGCGCAGAGCACGAGCGTTGCGATGATGATCGCAGCTGAAACCCGGCTTCGTTGTGGAGTTGCCACCGTGAGTTACTAGAGCAACGCCCGTGCCGAACTTGAACGACAAAAACCTCAATAATTTCAGGCTGAGGAGCAAGAGCGGACCCGGGTGCCCTGGACAGTGTGGCGAGCTAGATCCGCCCGAATTGACAAAATGACAGGGCCGGCCGCTCGGGGCGCTTCAGGGGCCGTCGTCGCCCCTCTCGGCGCCGAGCTTGCGATAGATGGTTCGCGCTGAAATTCCGAGCAGCTGCGCGGCGAGCTGCTTGTCGCCGCTGGTGTGTTTCAAGGTGCCGTGAATGACCCGACGTTCCACCTCGTTGAGCGGGGTGCCGACCGGAAACGCAAACGCGTCGACCTGGGGCTCTGCGCGTGCGACCGGGTCCGGCAGATCTGCGAGCTTGATCACGCCTGACTTATTCAGCACGACGGCGCGCTCGATTACGTTCTGCAGCTCGCGAACGTTGCCTGGCCAGTCGTAGGCGACGAGTTGTTCGATCGCCTCGCGTTCGACGGCCAGCGGGTCCTTGTCGTTCTTGCTGCAGTACATCTCGACGAAGTGCTCGGTCAGGAGCGGGATGTCTTCGCGCCGCGCGCGCAGTGGAGGACTCGTAAGGGCGATGACGTTGAGGCGGTAGTAGAGGTCCTCGCGAAACTCGCCTGCCTCGACGGCTGCGTGCAGGTCGCGGTTGGTCGCTGCGATCAGCCGGAAATCCGCCTTCTTCGTGCGCCCTCCGACGGGTTGATACTCGCCTTCCTGAAGTACGCGGAGCAGCTTCACCTGCACGGCGGCCGAGAGCTCTCCGATCTCGTCCAAGAACAGCGTGCCACCTTCCGCTTCCCCGATCCGACCGTCGCGCCGAGCGACAGCACCCGTGAAAGCCCCCTTTTCATGGCCGAAAAGCTCTGATTCGACGATTGTTTCGGGCAGTGCGGAGAGGTTGACACCGACGAACCTGCCGCGTCCGCTTCGCTCGTGGATGAAACGTGCGAGGAGCTCTTTGCCGGTGCCGCTCTCCCCGAGGATGAGCACGTTGGCGGAAGACGGTGCCGCCTGGGTCGCGATCTCGAGGGCGGCGCGAAGCGATGCGGCGGAGCCCACGATGCTCCGGTCGCTCAACTGCGAGAGCTGCTGCCGGAGATCCTTGTTTTCCACGATCAGTTGGTGACGCTCGGCCGCCTTGCGGACCGTCTTCACCATCTGCATCCGCTTCAGCGGCTTCTCGACGAAGTCGTACGCACCCGCCCGCATTGCCTCCACTGCCTTTTCGACGGTTCCGAATGCGGTCATCAAGACGACCTCGGCGTCGGGCACCACGGTCTTCAACGCCTTGACGAGCTCGATGCCGTTCATGCCCGGCATCATGAGGTCGCTCACGACGACGTGGACCTCGCTGTGCCGACACACGTCGAGGGCCTTTTGGCCGCTCGTCGCTGTCAGCACGGCGAAGCCCTCGCGCTCGAAGATGCGCCGGAGCGAGTCGATGTTCGGCGCTTCGTCGTCGACGACCAGGACTGAGATTTCGTCTGTGTCCGTCATGGGAGACTCTCTGACAAGCAATGATGACATTATGTCATCGGATGACAAGTCGTCTGAACGTTCTGGCATTAGATAAGCAGTTGTAATCACAGATGTATCTCCGGCGTCATCGGCGATCCGATCGCACGCTGTCCCCGAAGTCGTGCAAACCTCGGGCCAAATTAGACGGCGAGCGGGAGCTGAGGGCCCCCTGCTTGCTCGCGGCGTGGTCGAGCGTGGGCCCTTCGCCTTCCATGTAGTCCAGGCCCAGGCGCTCGCATTGGGTCGCGAACAGGCGCTCGATCGCGGCCCATCTCGCCCCCTGGCCGACCATGCGTGAAGTGAAGCGGCTGTCGCTCGTACGTCCGCCACGGGTGTCGCGAATCGCGTTCATGACCTTGGCGGTCCGAACATGCGGCAACCCGCGACGTCTCGGAGCGCTTGCAAGACGTCCACGTCACGCCGCACCAACTTGCCTTTCGTGATGATCGTGACCGGGCTTCTGTAGTCCGCGCACGCGATCAGACACCCCCGCGTCAGCTCGTAGTGCGCCACGACTTCTTCCCGAACTCAGCTCGGAGTCTCTCGACGATGTTCACCTTGACGACGATTTGCCGGTCGAAGTCCTTTCCCGCGCCGAAGCCGAGATGGGGATGCGTCGGTCTCGCGTAGCAGTACGCGCAGCCATGAAAGCAACCGCGATACGGATTCACGCTCCACCGGAACCCAACAGCGGGAGTCTTGTCTTCCGAGAGCGGGCTCTTGGCTCGCTCCTCATGCACCCGAAGATCCGCAGGCGGCGGAGGCTCTGGTGCGGGGCCCCAGGCCACTCAATCCGCGTACGGAATCGCTTCGCAGGCTTCGTGGGCGCCCTGCCATCGCATCAGCGTCGTCTCCGGTTTTCCCTCGTCATCGTACCCAATCACGGCGTACGTCAAGCCGCTGTCCTGACCGAGGTACTGGAGGTCTAGGTTGATCATCTTCACCCAGGTCCCAGTGTTCACCAGGATCCTGTCGTTGGGGAGTTGGAGGAAGCGAGGGCCGTGGCTGTGGCCCACGATGAGGGTGTGCGCGCCCCGGATCTTGTTGAGCGCCCGGATCGCCCGCTCGTCGTAGCCGCCGCCGGTGATCTCGAGCACCTCGTCCCGCACGAGCCGCGGGAAGTTCATGATCCGTTCTCGCCACGCCTGGATCGCGAAAACGCGATGACGAAGGAAGTAGACCGTCGATCGCCACAGGAACTTGAACACGAAGCCCGGATCGAGCAGCGCGGACGACCACAGGAATCGGCGCAGCGGTTGAATGCGATCGATGTGACTTCGGATCTCTTTCAGCGGGTTCATCACCTCGAGGATCCACAGGCTTCCCCAAGGGAGCGCAAGGATCTCCGTTCCATCCCGTCGCGTGCGAGTCATCTGGGAGTAGTCCACCCGATGGATGCGCTCCAACTGGTGGCCGTGACGGATCTGGATGCCCTCCGGCAAGTAGTACGTGTCGGACGACGTGACGAAGTGAACGCGCTCCGCGGCGTCGCCGGGCGCAACGTACCGAAGAAAGAGTTGCTGAACGCCACTGAACCACAGCTCGAGGTCGTGATTGCCGGGCAAATAGGTCACACGGTTGGCGGGCTTCTGTAGGAACTCCCGAATCGCCAAGACGAATTTGGGATGCCCCTCGAGGCACTGCTGGAGCTTGGCAACCGCGATCTCTTCGGTGACTTCCGTTGGCCACTGGTTGGCAATCTTGACCTTCAAGAGGTCGAAGATGTCTCCGTTCAGGATGAGCTCGATGCTTCCATCGGGGCCGGCGAGATCGTCGTAGTACGCGAGTAACTCGACGAGCCGGTCGTCGTGAAAGAAGTCCTCGAGCGGATTCAGTTGTCCACGACGGGTTCCGGTCCCGAGGTGCAGGTCACTGAGCACGAGTCGATAGAGAGACACCGGTCGCCGCCTTCGAGCGAGGGTACGCAAAGCGGCCGGATGGGCCAGCTTCTTACAAGCCGCTCGACTTGAGGCTCTGGTCCTGCTCTTTCGTCAGCGGAAGATGTAGCCCACATTCGCGGGTCTGCCCTAGAATGCGGCCGTCTCGCGGATCCATGTCGGCCGTCGTTGGAATCGTCGAATGGTGATCACCAATCGATCGGTATCCCTGATCGACCATCGGATGATGAGGGAGGTTGTGTTTCGTCATGTAGGCGTCCACTTGCTCCGCGGTCCAGTGCAGAATCGGATGTAGCTTGATGCGCCCGTCCTGACGATCGATTCGTCGCAAGCCCGCGCGATGCTCCGTCTGCTGCGCCCGTAGTCCAGCCAGCCACGCGCGCGCGCCAAGGTCATCGAGAGCGCGTTGCATGGGCTCGACTTTGTTGATCTGAAGGTAGCGCTTCACGCCATCCTCGCCCTGCTCCCAAAGGCGGCCGTAAAGCGCTTCCTGTCGGGCCGACGACATCTTCGCCGAGTAGAAGTGGACGTCGAGGCCGAGTTGCTTCACGAGGGCGTCGGCGAATTGGTACGTCTCCTCAAATAGGTAGCCAGTGTCGACGCACACGATTGGTGTGCGCGGTGCGACTCGGTGTACCAGGTGCAGCACGACCGCCGAGGTCGCTCCAAAGCTGGTCGACGCGATCAGGGCGTCCCCGAATTGCTCAGAGGCCCATTCGATGAGCTCTTCTGGAGTCGAGGCTCCGAGCGCTCGATTTTCTTCATCGAGGTCGGAATCCACGGACGCGATGAGGGCGGCTTCCATGATCCTTCGGAGTAACTTGACAAGTCTGGTGCGCTTTTGCAATGCGTCCATTGCGAAAGAGGCGCTGTAGACTCCAAATGGCAGAAAATCCAGTGAATCCCGATCCCCTTTGCGTATGATGTTTATGACCAAAAAGGTCAAGAATTAGCGAAGCGTCACGAACTCCTCGGCGGACGTCGGGTGGATGCCGATGGTGGCATCGAACTGGGCCTTCGTCGCACCTGCCTTCATTGCGACCGCCAGGCCTTGGATGATCTCCGCTGCGCCGTGGCCGGCCATGTGACATCCGACGACGCGGTCGTCGGATGCATCGACGACGAGCTTCACGATGGTGTGCTCCTTGCGATCGCTCAACGTCAGTTTGAGCGGCGTGAACACCGACTTGTAGACGCGCACGTCTTGGCACCGATGCCAAGCCTCCTCCTCCGTGAGGCCAACCGTCGCGAGCTCGGGTTGGCAGAACACAGCAGTCGGGATGCTCATGTAGTCGATTCGATGAGCGCCCTGGCCATAGAAGTGGTGCGCGAAGTGCATCCCCTCGGCGACCGCGACCGGTGTGAGTTGCAGATGGTCGATCACGTCGCCGACCGCGTGAATCGATGGCACCGAGGTCGTGAAGTTCTCGTCGACCACCACGCCCTTGCGTTTGCCGAGCTCCACTCCCACCGCTTCGAGTCCAAGCCCTTCGGTGTTGGGCGTTCGCCCGATGGCGAACAACGGAAAGTCGGTTTCGAGAAGTTCTCCATTGTCGAGATGCGCCTCGAAAGCGTCGCCCTTCTTCTCGAGCGACGTCACCTGGGTCTCGAGCAGAATTCGCATTCCCTTGGCCTCGAGCTCGTCGTGCAGGTGGCAACGGAGGTCACGGTCGAAGCCACGGAGGATCTCTTTGCCTCGATGGACCAGCGTCACGTCGACTCCGAGGGCTTCGAGTACGGACCCCAGCTCGAGGGCGATGTAACCCGCTCCGACCACCATCGCTCGCTCGGGTAGGGCGTCGAGCTCGAAGATCGCGTTCGAGATCAGCGCGTGCTCGGCTCCCGGGATGTCCGGAATGATGGGTCGGCCGCCCGTCGCGACGAGGATTCTCCCGGCGGACCGTTGCTCGCCAGCGATCGCGACGGTGTGTGGATCCACTATCTGGGCGCGCCCGCTCATCAGCTCGACGCCTGCCCGCTCCAAGAGCCCTCCGTAGATCTCGTTGAGCCGCGCGATTTCCCGGTCCTTGTTCTCGAGCAAGGTTGCCCAGTCGAAAGAGGGCTCGGCGGTCCATCCGTAGCCTCGCGCATCCCGAAAATCGTAAGCAAAGTGGGACCCGTACACGAAGAGCTTCTTCGGGACGCAACCGACGTTGACGCATGTGCCCCCCAAGCGACCCATCTCGGCGACCGCTACCCGCGCGCCGAGCTCGCTTGCAACTCGGGCGGCACGGACGCCACCTGACCCCGCACCCACGACGAAGAGGTCGTAGTCGTATTCAGCCATCTGTGCTCACCTCGGATTTCTCGCCGACAGGTATGGCCGACTTGCGGTTGCGTTACCAGCTAGCGAATTCTCGGAGCGCTGCGACCGCGGAAAGCTCTGTGCACCCGCCCTGCAGGAGCGTCATCGCGCCCTCTTCGGTGACGCCGAGGTATAGCTCCCGCGACTCATCGGGCACCAGCGGAACCAATCGCTCTTGCACGCCCGCTTTCGCAAGGAGCGCGTTGAGTGCGCGAACGAGTGCCCGCACAGCGACCGTGTCGCCTTCTGCATCCTCGTCGTCCTCATCGGTGACCGCGCTGAAACTCTCCCCGGCGCGCAAGACCAAAGGCCCGTCCCCGGTGCCGATTCGTTGAAGTTGCACTGGCGCGATCTCCGGGTTGAGATGGCCCAACGAGGTGACGAGCTGATGAGCATTCACCGAGAAGTGAGCGTTGTGCATGAAGAAGCGATCGCTACCGCGACGCCGCGTGGCCATCGAGGCATCGTCGCCCCCACGATAGTAGAGCTCGAGGATGTCCATTCTCCGTGAGTCGACGCGGGATTCCTCGATGGTCGCCGCGATCAACGCCAGTTGATTCGTGTCGAGCTCACAGGCGAGGCCGGCCGCGTGAAGCAGCCGGACGAAATCCTCATCGCGCTTCGAGTACGCTGCGCCCTCGTCCGGAACGCGCACGTCCTCGGCCGGCGGATGGACCGACTCTTTGGCTGACGCTGTCATGACCCCCTGTCATTTCAGTGTTCCCCAAATGCGAAAAAAGGTCCAATCTCATCCAACCGAACAGCCGTTCACCGATGTGGGCTACGCTGAAAACCCTGCACCGGATGTCCCGGGGCCTGCCAATTAGCGTGTCCGGCGATGTCCTCGAAGCCCAGGCAAGCGAGTCGTGTCGACCTTCAGCGAAAGCAACAGCGTGAACAAGCGTCGCGACGTTTCGAGGTCCAGCCCAACCCCGCGAAGCTCCCGCTTGAGCACCCGACCTGCGCGGTCGTGGGTGACCTTCTTCGCCATGTCGAGCGCCTCCATTTGGTTGAGGCTGTCGGCGTCGGTGATTTGGCGCACGGTGTCCAGGTACTCGGTGATCTGCTCCCGGAGGAGCGCATGATCCACGGGCACCGTCGTGACGTGCCGGCCGTCGGCCTCGAATCGGAGGACGAACTGCTCCTCGGTCAGCTCGATGAAAAGCGTGGCCGTCTCGTCGATGTTGCACTTCGCGCTGGACAGCAGCTCTCGAACACTCGCCTCCCACTCCGCGCGTTGCGCTTCCGACCCGCGCTGCAGGGTGCGTTCATCGAGGACAACCGCTTGAAGTGGCATGGGTGAACGATATCAGCTTCGAACCGGTTCGCACCTTCGGAGGATTGGCTGCTATGGTCGCGCGGTGGCTCGAGATCTGAGCGAACGCAGAAACGAACTCGTCTATCGGTGGGATCTTGACAAGACCTATCTGCGAACGGAGTTCGACACACTGCGTGATCTCGTGCGAACCGCGTTCGAGCCGGCGTCTCGCAAGCGTTCGTACCCGGGTGCAGGGACTTTGCTACGGGAGATCCGAGCTACCGAGCCCGCGGCGATCTTCATACTTTCCGGTAGCCCCGAGCAGATGCGAAGCGTTCTCGAAGCAAAGCTCCGGCTCGACGGGATTCGCTGGGATGGCTTCACGCTCAAGCCGAGTCTTCGAAATCTCGTGCGCGGCAAGTTCCGCTTCCTCAAAGATCAAGTCAGCTACAAGCTCACCGCGCTCCTCAGGTCGCGAACCAACGTCGCTCCAGACACCGACGAGATCCTGTTCGGGGATGATGCGGAGGGCGATGCCTTCATCTATTCGCTCTACGCCGACATCGTGGCAGGCCGCATCGATCAAGAGCTGCTGATGAACGTTGCGGAGGCGGCGCAGGTGTACCCGGACGACATTCCAGACCTCGTCCGCATCGCCGCCCGCGTGCCTCGCGGCGACACAGTACGGCGCATCTTCATCCACCTCGAGCGAGTCTCCTCCACGTCGGGGTTCAGCGATTTCGGTCGACGCGTCTGCCCGTTCTACAATTACTTCCAGCCCGCGCTGGTCTTGCTCGAGGACGGAGCCCTCGACGCACAGGCCGTGTTGCGAGTTGGTGCGGATCTCGTCGTTGCGCACACGTTCAACCCGGAGGTGTTGGTTGCGAGCTTCCACGACCTCTGCCGGCGAGGCTATCTAAGCAAGCGCGTGGTCGATCGCATGACTGAGGTGGCCGAGAAGATCGAGCCTTCCACGTTCGGTCAGGCTTCCGGCCCGTTGCTCGCGTTGGTGCGCGCAATGGAGCAAGCCCGCGACGGCCTCGCGGACGACGTCGAGATCGACGTGGTACAAGAGGACTACCTCGCGCTCTTCGCGAGAGACCGCGCCCGCGCAAAGGCTGCCAAGCGACGAGCGCTCTGGACTCGCGAGTCTCCCTAGTCGCTTCTCGGGTACCCGAGCTCCCCGAGCGCGTCTTTCGCAAGTTCCCCAAGTGTCGTCTTCGTCTCGTCCTCGAAGTCCTCGATGGTCACCGTGCGTGCATCGTCGACGAAGCGTTCGAGGTGTTCGGCGGCATCGGGCTCTCCGAGCTGGGAGATCGCTTCGATCGCGGCCGCGATTACGTCTGCGCTCGAGTGGTCGAGGAAGCGCCGAATCAAGGGGAGGGCGCTCGGCTCGGCAATCTCGGCGAGCACCCAGGGAAGCTCGGACATGGCGACGCCGCTTTCGCCGCGGTCGAGCGCACGTTCGATCGCGCGGGCGACCTCTGCGTAGCGTTCGTATCCGACGTCACGTAGCGCTTCTCCGGCAGCGACGCGAACCCGCGGCTCACCGTCGTTGAGGATCGCAATCAGCGCGTCAGCCATGGCAGGGCCCGGCACTTGTGCGCAGAGATCGGCGAGGCGTTCCAGCCGGATCGTGCCCTCGATCCGGTCTTCCATGGTCAGCGCGTGGTTGGTCTCCGCCTCGAGAAGGGAGACCAGCGCGTCCGAGCGCTTCTTTCGGAGCAGTGCCTTCTCCGCGCGGCGAAGCGCTCGGTCCGCGTCGAATATCCGCTGAAGCTCGTCCGGCAGTGACATGGTGGTTCCTTTGAGGTGTTAGGTCGGCTGCGACCGCAAAGACTGTAGCTCCTGGAGGAGTGATCGTACCCGATCGACAGGGTCGCCCGAGTCCTCGTCTCGATAGCGCCGAGTGAGCTTCATGTCAGGGGAAAGGCTCCACCCGGCGCCCGAAGTGGCCACGAGCGGCATCAGCCTTGCGGGATCGAGGGGCGTGTCCTCACGCAGGTGCAGAGCCACCCGCTTCGCGTCGGCCTCGCAGCCGAGCGCACAAAGCTCACGGAGAGGCGGTTTGAGCGACATGACACGCACGAAGTCACGGGCAGGCCGCGGCGGCGGCCCAAACCGTTCCTCCATCTCGGAGGCGAGGTCGTCCACAGCCTGCTGGTCGGGCGCGGTCGCGAATCTCCGATAGAGCGAAAGTCGAAGCCCGATGTCGTCGATGTACTCCTCGGGGAGATAGTGCTCGAGCTCCACCGAGAGCTCGGTGTCGACGTCGTGCTGGACGTGCTCGCCTCGGAGCTCGGAGACGGCCTCGCTGAGCATTTGGACGAACATGTCGAAGCCCACCAGCGATGCGGTACCACTTTGCTCTGATCCGAGAAGGTTTCCTGCGCCACGGAGCTCCATGTCGAGGGTGGCCACGCGAAATCCTGCGCCCAGGCCGGAGAAGCGCTCGAGCGCCTCCATTCGAATGCGGGACTCCTCGGACATCTCGTTGGGAGGCGGCGTGATGAGGTAGCAGTATGCGCGCTGATCGGACCGGCCCACGCGGCCGCGAAGCTGGTAGAGCTGCGCGAGCCCGAGCGCGTCCGCGCGATCGACCAGAATCGTGTTCGCGCGCGGGATGTCGAGCCCGCTCTCTACGATGGCAGTCGAGCAGAGTACGTCGTACGTCCCCTCGACGAAGTCGGTCATCGTCTGGTCCAGCAACGCGGGCTTCATCTGGCCGTGGGCGACGGCAATCCGTGCGCTCGGGAGGAGCTCCTGCAAGCGCTGCGCACGCTCGTAGAGGCCGTCGATTCGATTGTAGACGAAGAACGCTTGCCCACCGCGGCCGAGCTCTCGCTCGATGGCGTCCTTGATGAGGTGGTCATCCCATCGGCACACGAACGTGCGCACCGATCGACGGTCTTGCGGCGCGGTGGTAATGAGCGACAGATTCCTCATGCCTCCGACTGCAAGTTGAAGCGTACGCGGGATCGGCGTTGCGCTCAGCGTGAGCACGTCGACGTTCGTGCGAAGCTTCTTGATGCGTTCCTTGTGTGTGACGCCGAATCGCTGCTCTTCGTCGACGACCAGCAGGCCGAGATCGGCGAAGTGGACGTCTTTCGAAAGCACCCGGTGAGTGCCGATGACGACGTCCACATGCCCGGCCTTGAGCGCGCCGAGTGTTTCGGTTTGCTTGGGCCGAGGGACGAAGCGCGAAAGGACCTCGACTCGCAATGGGTACCCATCGAGACGCGCTGAGAACGTGCGATAGTGCTGCTGTGCGAGGACCGTCGTCGGACAGAGCACTGCGACCTGACGTCCGCTCATGGCGACCCGAAAAGCGGCGCGCAGAGCAACTTCCGTCTTCCCGAACCCGACGTCGCCGCAGACCAGTCGGTCCATTGGTTGTGGCTCGTCGAGATCCGACATCACATCGTCGATGGCCTTCTCCTGGTCGCGAGTCTCCTCGAAAGGGAAAGTCGCTTCGAATTCGGCGTATACGCTTCCGGCGGCTTCGACCGGGTCGCGATGTGAAGCGCTCCGCTCCGCGTAGAGCTTCAGTAGCTCCTCGGCCATTTGCTCGACGGCCTTTTCGACGCGCCGCTTCTTCGTCGCGAAGGTCGTGCCCCCGAGGCGGTCGAGCCGGGGCTGATGCCCTTCGCCGCCCTTGAATTTCTGAATGGCGCCAAGGCGTGTCGCGGGAACGAAGAGTTTGTCACCCCCTGCGTACTCGACGACCATCACCTCCACGGTTTGGGCCGTGCGGCCGTGAAGGCGGTCCATCGCGGTCAGGCTCAGCGACTTGTGCTGCAGCCCGAGATACTTGCCGACGCCGTGATCTGCGTGGACGACGTAGTCGCCGACACCAAGCTCGCGGAGGTCCTCCAAGAAACGCTGCTGCTCCCTGCGGGTGCTGCGTTTGGCGCGGCGTTGGCGCACGCGGGTCCCGAAGATCTCCTCCTCGGTGACGTACGCGACGCCCTCGCTCCACAGGACGAAGCCATCGCGAAGCTCGCCAAGCTCGACACACTCGAGGATGCGCTTGTCGACGCCGTAGCCCCGAAGCAGATCGACGAGCCGATCGGCTTGGTGTTGCGTTCGGCCGACGAGGGTCACGCGGAGTCCGGTCTCGACCCACTCGGCAAGCTGATCCGCCAAGGGCTGAAGGCCCCGTTCTCCGTGCCCCTTCTGGGCGCGCAAGCTCGCGATGAGCGCTCCTTGGTCCGATGCGCCAAGCCGGAGCACTTCGCCCGCTTGTGCGTATGCAGCAGCGACGGGGCCTTCATCTTCGCCCGCGGCGCCGTGAATCGCCAGACGATGAGCCACGAGCACCGGGTGTGCGTTCAATTGCTCCGCGAGCTCTTCTTGGTCCATGTAGTAGGACGCGAGCTCGAACGTCGGTCGGCCAGCTCGCGCCGCGTGCTCCTCCCTCGCGCGGCGGTGCTCGGTCTGTACCGACTCCGCGATTGCGATTGGGTCAGCCAGTACGATTCGCGCGTCTTTCGGGACGTAATCGAAGATCGTGTCGAGCCGCTCGAAGTACCCCGGCAGGAGGGGATTCGAGATCAGGGCGCCCGAGCCTCGGTCGAGCTCGACGATGAGTTCCCGGGCCTCGAGCGTGGGCATGTTGATCTCGTCGCAGAGCTCACGCACCGCCGACTTCGCGCGTTCGATCGCCTCAGCGGAGTCGGGCACCTCGCGTGCCGGACCGAGCTGCACAGACTCGATCTCGTCCGCCGTCTTCTGATCTTCGGGATCGAAATGCCGAATTCTCGTGATCTCGTCGTCGTCCAGCTCGATACGGCACGGGAGACGCCCGTCTGGAGCGAACACGTCGATCAGCGCGCCGCGCGCCGAGAGCGTGCCGCGGTCCTCGACCAGAGGTACGCGGAGGTATCCGAGTCCGAGTATGCTCTCGACGAGCGCATCCCGTTCGATTCGCTGACCGACCTCGAGCGACAGCAGGCCGGCGGCAACGTGGTCCCGGGGAGGAACGCGGCGAAGAAGGCCCGACGCGGGCACGATGAGCACGCGCCAGGGTGAGTCTTCGGCCAGGCGGGCCAAGGTCGCCATCCGCTGCATTTCCGAACGCCGATCCGGCACGACGTCGAGCAGTGGGCTCGTATCGGCGGCGGCGAACAAGAGGACGTCGCCATTGGGGTCTCCGAGCAGAAACCTCAGGTTGGATTCGTGTCTGTACGCCTCGTCCAAGGTCGCGGTGACGAGGACCAGGCGCCGCTCGGGGTTCGAGGCCACAGCCTCCGCAAGCGTCCAAGCGAGCGCACCCAGCGGAAGCGAGCTGACGTCGACACGTTCCGCCCCGGCCAGCGATTCGACCAGCTCACGAACCGAAGCGTTTGCGTTCTGAAGCGCCGCTTCAAGCGACATCGAGTTGCTTGCGCTTCACCTGTCGGATGCGCTGGGCCAACCACGGTGGGGTCACCACGGTGCTGGCCATGACCATGAGCACGATTGCAGCGTACACACCAGCCGCGATGAGCGGCTCGCCTTCGTACGTGATGCCGGCTCCGACATTGGCGAAGATCAAGCCCACCTCGCCGCGTGGCACCATGCCGATGCCGACCGTGAGCTTGTCGACGGTCTTGTCGCGAACCCCGAGGCCCGAGACGAGCTTACCCACGACTGCCACGGCACTCAGAGCAAGCGCCAGGATGAGGGGCTCGGTGCCGATGCCGCCGAGATCGACCATCATGCCGGTCCGGACGAAGAAAATCGGCGCCATCACCGCCACGATCGGGCCGATGATTTCCGTCAGGTCGTGCGCTGACTTCCGGCCAAACGGGCGGACATGGACTTCGTCGAGGATCAGACCCGCCGCAAACGCGCCAACGATGGGCGCCAAGCCGGCTGCGCCCGAAATGCCCGCGAGCAATAGGCAGAGCCCGATCGCGACCGCAGCGAGCACGTCGGGCGTTCTGAGCTTCGACGCGACGCGGAAGACCCCGGGCATCACATAGGCGCCGAGCAAGAGCGCGCCGACGAGGAATCCGGCCGCGAGGCCGATGATCTTCGACAGATCCAGGGCGCCCGGTACCGCGCCGAACTCTGCAATGCTCGCGACCACCGCCAGTACAATGAGTCCGAGCACGTCGTCGATGACGGCTGCGCCGAGGATGACGCGAGTCTCGGGGCGCGACATGGCGTCGAGGTCCTTCAACACACGCGCAGTGATGCCGACGCTCGTTGCGCACAGGGTTGCGCCGATGAAGAGGTGAAGCGAGAAGGGCGCCTCGGGGAGGAGCCACACGCTCGTGCCGTAGCCGAGCAGCATCGGCGCAACGACTCCGATGATGGCCACCAAGCCGGACGTGGGCGCGACCGCCCTCATTTCGGTCAGCGTGGATTCGAGGCCGACCTCGAATAGCAGCAGCACGACCCCGAGCTCCGCTAGGAACTCGACCGGGACCAGTTCCGCCGCGCCATGAAAGGTGTCGATGCCGAAGAGGTACAGATTGCCGAGCACGATTCCGGCACACAGCTCGCCGAGGACGGCAGGCTGGTTGAGCCGCACGGAGACCTCCCCGCCGAGCTTCGCAGCGAGGATCATGCCGGCCAGGATCAACCAGACGTCGTAGCCGAATCCGTGGCCACCGCCGCTTGCCCAGGCCGTGGCCGGGAGCGCTGCGAACAACACGAGGAGGACAGAAAACCGAGCCGGTCGGCGGCGCATCGGGCGGGACCATAGATACGGCGGAGCGGTTGGGCAAGCTCAAGCCACCGAATCTGCCTTGCTGGGAGCTGGGCGTTCAGGTAAATGAATGGTCATTCAGTCGAGGGAGCGTCATGGAGCGAAGCCTATTTTCCGAAGAGCACGAGATCTTCCGCAGCAACTTCCGCCAATTCGTCGAGACACGCGTGGTGCCGCAACAGGCGAAGTGGCGTGAGCAAGGCGTCGTCGACCGCGAGATCTGGCTCGAGGCCGGTGCTGCAGGATTCCTCTGCCCGTGGATGGAAGAGGAGCACGGCGGCGCGGGAGGCGACTTCCTCCACTCGACCATCGTGATGGAAGAGCTCTCGCGCGCCTACGAGTCCGGCTGGGCCGCGAGCTTGCACTCGGACATCATCGTTCCGTACATCCACGCGTTCGGGAACGCCGAGCAGAAGGCGAAATGGCTACCACGGTGTGCGAGCGGCGAGACGATCACCGCGATCGCCATGACCGAGCCTGGGACTGGCTCGGACCTGGCGGGGATCGCCACCACGGCCAAGCGCGACGGTGACGAGTACGTCATCAATGGCGCCAAGACGTTCATCTCGAACGGCATGACATGCGACCTCGTCATCGTCGCTGCCCGGACGGAAAACTCGGACGATCCGCACCGCAGTGTCTCGCTCTTTGTCGTCGAGGGGGATCGGCCTGGATTCATTCGGAGCCGAAAGCTCGAGAAGATGGGCATGGAGAGTCAGGACACCGCCGAGTTGGCCTTCGACGAGTGTCGAGTGCCAGTCGAGAACATCCTCGGTCAAGAGGGTGGTGGTTTCATGATGTTGATGCAGAAGCTTCAACAGGAGCGCCTCTGCGTCGCGATCATGTCACAAGCCAACGCCGAGAAAGTGCTCGAGGACACGATCGTCTACACACAGGAACGCAAAGCGTTCGGCCGCTCGATCTCCAAGTTCCAGAACACGCAATTCAGCCTTGCGCAGTGCGCGACCGAGGTCGAGGTCGGCCGGGCATTCCTCGACAGGCTAGTCGCCGAGCATGTCGCGGGGAAGTACCTCGTGAAAGAGTGCTCGATGGCAAAGCTGTGGCAGACCGAGATGCAAGGCCGCTTGGTCGACGCGTGCCTGCAGCTACACGGCGGCTACGGCTACATGCTCGAGTATCCGATCAGCCGGGCCTACGTCGACGCCCGGGTGCAGCGCATCTACGCGGGCACCAATGAGATCATGAAGATCATCATTGCCAAACAGATGGGACTCTAGCCATCTCGCGCCATTTGGGCTCCATCGCTTGACCTAGGATGCGGACAGGGCGTAGTTTCCAACCGTGACGACGTCTGATCCGAAGGATGGTGAGGATCTGATCGGGCCCAAAGACACTGACTCCGGCGGTGGCGCCGAGGATGGACCGCGGGTGAGCCGGATGCGTGTCGGCGGCGAAGACATCATCGTCCTCAGCGTTCCGCTCCCAAAACTGCGGTATCCGGACGGTACGACTCCGGCGGAGCACGAGATCATCGACCTCGTGCTGCAGGGTCTGACTGCGAAAGAAATCTCCGAGCAGCGCGGCGCATCCCTTCGAACCGTGACGACTCAGCTCGGCACCGTCTTCCGAAAGGCCGGCGTGAACTCCCAAGCGGAACTCATCGCCATCATGACCGACGGCGTGCGCCACGAAGACGACTGAGCCGCTGCGCACAATTAATAAGAGCGACGCGGCCGGTCAGCCCGTTTCCGACCGGTCGCGTCGATGCTCGGCTTTTCAGCCGAGCAGGTGGCATAGCGCACGATTTGGATCTCTGTTTTGCTTAGCCCCTGTTATTTGTTTAATACGCTCACGCGGCGTGGGAATCTATACGTAATTGTTCTCGTTCCATACGTAATTGTTCACCCTGGGGCCGGAATTCAAAGCCCAGAGGGTGAAGATCCTTCACGTTTGTACAGGCAGTGGGAGCGTCAGGAGCGAGCGAGGGCCGTGATGAAGGCGGCCAAGCCCGGCCAGGGCATTCCGGGCGGCAGGTTGATGAGCGGCTGCTCCATGCCGAGGTCGCGGCGCCGCGCGATCTCGCGCCGGCAGTACAACGGGTCTCCGGAGATCGTCAATGCTTCGATCATGTCGTCGGTCACCGCGTCGGGCGCCATCTTCCGCGTTGCCTTGTCTTGGTAGAGCCTCTCGATCTCGTCGCACTCCTCGGCGTAGCCGAAGTTGCTCAAGAGCTCCTTGTAGTAGTCGCCCATCCCGCCGATGTAGAACGAGATGATGTCGCGCGCCTTGGCGGACGCGCCGCGCCCGGGAATCGGAATCACGGTCGTGAATGGCGCGGTGACGATCTCGCTCGGGTCCCGACCTGCCTTGGCGGCGCCTTCGGCGATCCACGTGCGTCCGTCGCCAAGTCGATCGTAAGGCCAGAAGATCGGCATCCAGCCGTCCGCCATCTCGCCGATGCTCGTGACCGATTTCTGCTTTAGCGCGGCCACGTAGATGGGAATGCGGCGTCGCGTTGGGGTGAAGTCGAGTTTGAACGGGCGATACTGTCGAAGCTTGGTGTCCGCCTCGCTCAGTGGGCGTCCCTCGAGCATTGCGCGCACCACTCGGATGACGTCGCGGGTCTGCGTCAGAGGCTTTTCGAAGTCGCGTCCATGGAGGCCCTCGATGACCCGCTTGCCGCTGGTGCCGAGCCCAAGAATGAACCGGCCGCCGCTGATCTCGTCCAGCGTGGCGGCCTGCATGGCGATCAGCGCAGGCGACCTGCTGAACACGTTGACGATGCCGGTGCCGATCTTGATCCGCTTGGTCTTGAGCGCGATCTCGGTCAGGAGCGAAAAGACCTCGTATCCCCACACTTCCGGAAGCCAAAATGAGTCATAACCGAGCCGGTCGGCGAGAACCGCCGCCTTGACGTATTTCTTCCGGTCATAGTCACGCCAAAACGCCAGAAGACCCAATGGACGATTGCTGAGCATGTGCATCTTCTAGGCTACAGCCTGCCTGGATGCCACCACCGCGCACTGGCACTGGCACTGGCGCTGGCGCTGGCGCTGGCGCTGGCACTGGCACTGGCACGCGTTTGCACAGGAGAATTGGTCGCGACGCACGTGCTCGCGAGCGATTCTCCGCTGGTTCACAGCTCACTCGCCCTTGAACCGCGGTTTCCGCTTTTCCAGGAAGGCCCGCACACCTTCTTTGAAGTCTGCGCTCTCGTAACAGCGCTCGATCGACGCCTTGATTCGGTCGGTGTCGCGCTCCATTTCGAGCTTGGCCAGCTCTTGCAGCGTGATCTTGGCGCTCTGGATCGTGAGCGGGGCGTTCTTGGCCATGATGTGCGCGATCTGGTCGACGGCCTCGTCGGCGACATCCTTGGCAAACACTTCGTTGACGAGTCCGATGCGGCGCGCTTCTTCGGCCGAGACCCGGCGCGCGGTGAATAGCAAGTCCGCGGTCTCTGAGACGCCGACGGTCCGAATGAGGGCCTCGACGCCCGCGGTGTGGTAGCCGAGGCCAAGTCGCGCCGGCGGAACCGCAAACCGCGCGTCGTCAGCCGCGTAGCGAAGGTCCGCAGTCAGTGCGATTGCGGCGCCACCACCGATGCAGAACCCGTGGATGAGCGCGATGAGCGGTTTTTCGAGGCTTCGAAGCGCAGCGAAGGCGCGTGCGGTCGTCTGGTCGTAGGTCGGTCCTGCGTTTCCGGTTCGCGTCTTCTCGAACTCGGAGATGTCAGCGCCCGACACGAAGGCCTCCGAACCTGCGCCCCGCATGACGACGACGCGGATGCCCGGATCGTCCTGCGCCTCGCGCACCGCGTCGGGGATGGTCTCCCACATTTCCACGGTGATGGCGTTACGCCGCTTCTCGTGGTCGAACACCATGTAGGCGATTGGCCCGTCCTGCTCGATTCTGACTTCACCACTCATTGGCCGGGACCCTAGCAGCAATGGAGACGCTAGAGCATGCGGTTGATCACGGCCTTGCGGCGGATCTCTTCGAGGAAGATCTTTTCCTGGCGGGTCATCGCCACGTCCAGCATCTCCCTGTAGAGCTCTTGCTTCATCTCGTCGTACGTCGGGAAGTCCGAGCCGACTTGGCGGTCCTGAACGAAGAAGATGTGGAAGCCCGTGTTGCCTCGGATCGGCTGGCTGATCTCTCCGATGCGAAGCGATCCGAGAGACTGCTCCAGCTCTTTCGGAAGGTCTCCCGGAGAAATCCAACCGAGATCACCGCCCCCGAGCTCCTCGGTTTCGGCGGCGAAGTTCTCGGGCGTCAGTTTCGCGCGAAGTTCTTCGGCCTTCTGACGAACCGCGGCCACATCAGTCGCCGACGCGGTGTCTTCCACCGGAATCAGCACATGGGAGACCCGATAGCGAAGCTCGCTGCCACTCTCACGTGCGCGCTCTTCATATCGGGCGTGCACCTCTTCCTCGGTGATATTGACCCGGGCTCGGACGCGCTCGTTCATGACCTTGAGTCGAACGAGCTGCTTCTTCAGGTCCCGCCTGTACTGCTCCTCGGAGAAGCCCTGCGCTTCGAGGGCCTCTTTGAATTGCTCTTCGGTCAGGTTGTTCTGCACCCGGAGATTCTCGACCGCGAGATCGACGTCCGCGTCGGTGACTCGAATGCCGCTCTGCGACGCGATCTGGCGAATCAGCTTCTCGTCGATGAGCAGCGTGAGCAGCTCCTCGTACAGCTCCTTGAGACGGGACTTGCGCTCCGTTTCCGTTCGAGCTTCAGCTACCTGTGGGAGGAAAGGGGCAGCACGCGCCCGAAGATCGCTCAAGAAGATCGCGTCGTTGTTGACCGTACCAACGACACGCTCGACGACGTCCGCGCTCGCGAGGCTCGGCAGAACGGCGAGGGTGCACACGAGCGCGACGAGTCGGAGCATCATTCGTTTGCCGGAACCTCGGAGCCGTCGACCTTCACCTGTTCAAGGGCCTCGTAGTCGATCTCGACCTCGACCTCTTCGTGAAGTCGCTTCGTCAGTGCCTCCATCGCGGCCTCTTTCCGCTCGCGGGTCAACTTGTGGCGAATGGCGCGCTTGGCCTGTTCATAGGTGCGCTTCAGCTCGGCGCGCTTCCCGGTGAGCATCACGATGTGGTAGCCACCGCTCGCTTCGACGAGCTCCGGGTAGACTGATCCGACCCGCTCGAGGGAAAATGCGGCTTGCCTGACCGGGGTTGGCGGCTTCTCGGCATCCGCGGTGAAGAACCGCAGGTCCCCGCCGTCGGCCTTGCTTGTCTCGTCCTCCGATTCGTCGCGCGCGAGCTTGGTGAAGGCGGTTCGGTCACCGGCCTTGGCCTGCTTTAGGACACCTGCCGCCTTGGCGCGGTCCTTGATGAAGATGTGACTCGCGCGCACCTGCGCTGGCCTGTCGAACTCCGTTGGGTTGGCGTCGTATGCCGCCTGCACTTCTGCGTCGGAGATCTCCTTGCGTTCGAGTGGCTCGTCGACTTCCTGTTTGATGAGCTCTTGGATCATGATGTTGCGGCGTGCGCGCGCGACTTCGGGGTCGTCCGCGTAGCCGCGACGCTTTGCCTCATACACGAGCAGCTCGTAGCGCACGAGGTTGTCGAGGAACTCCTTGCGGCGCTCGGGGCTTTCGAACCGGGCTTGCAGGTAGGGTGACTGCGACGCGAGCCGGTCGGCAAGCTCGCCAACGGTGATGGTTCGATCTCCGACTTTGGCGAGGACTTCGTTGGCCTGCTCTTCGGAAAGGCCATGCTTCGGCCACTCGGCGTCAGAAGACTCCTCTTCAGACGGCTTCGAGCAAGCCAGCGCCGTGAGGGCGAGAGCGATGATAACGTTGCGTTTCCAAGGCATCCGAGAGCCGGTTAGCATATACCGTGTGCGCGGCAATGAGGCCAAGACTCAGGCTGGTTGGCGCCCAGCGAGGACTTCGCGAACCTTCTCGGCGAGGTCGTCGAGCTCGAAAGGCTTGTCGAGGAATCCGTCGGCGCCGTATAGCGGCGAAGTCATCTCGTTGAGACGCTCGCCGATGCCCGTAAGCATGATGACACCCGTGCTGCCGAGCGACTCGTCTTCGCGAATGGCGCGGCACACTTCCCAGCCGCTCATCCCCGGCATCATGACATCGAGGACTACGAGGTTTGGCTTTTCACGCCGAGCAAGCCGCAGCGCCTCCTCTCCGTCGGAGGCCTCGACGACCTCGGCGGGAAGCGAACTCAGGTGGCGCGCTACCAGCGCAAGGATTTCCAGGTCATCGTCGGCGACCAATATCTTGGTCGTGGCTTCGGTCGTCATCGTTTCGTCGCTCCGGAATTCTGCAGCTTCGGCCGCATCCTCGTTCCGTTGCGCGGCGTTGTCAATGGAGCCCTTCGTCCAGATCGACCAGGCCGACCGCTGCGGCGGGCACCCAGCCTTCGAGACCGCTAACCACTCGCAATTTCACGAAATCGCGATCGGCGCCGATGACCTCACACCGATCGCCGCCGCGCGCTTCGCCGCGCATCTGAGCTTGTTCGTCGGGGCCTTCGAGCAATACGACGCGGTCGTCGAGCGCAATGGCCCGAGGCCCGTCTCTGAACGTGCCGGCCTTGACGCCGATACCCAGCGCCGAGAACGCGAGGATGAGGCCTGCCGCAACGAACGCGGCGATCAGTCCACCGCTCCACGCGCGGGACGTCCACGCCCACGCGAGGCAGACGAAAAAGCACAGGTTCGCGAGCAACAATGCGTACGCGAGCGCGTCCTCAGTCAAGCTTCCGAAGATCGCGTCTCCGATCGAGCTCCGTCTTTGAATCGTGGCTTCACCCTCGGCTTCCGCCCGACCCTCTTCCAAGCGCCGTTCCGCCATGCGGAGGTTCTCCTCTGTTGCGTCGTCGTTGGGGCGAAGCTCGAGGGCACGTTCGTAGTTCAGAATCGCCCGCGGGTAGTCGCCTGACTGCGCGAACGCCGTGCCGAGGTTGTAGAAGACGTCTGGGTCCCGGACACCTGCATCGACGAGCATGCCATAGCCGGACACAGCACTCGCATGGTCACCTCGTGACGCGGCGACGTTGGCTCCTTCGAAGACCTCGGTGAGGGATGAGCTTCCGCCTTCTTGTCCAGCGGCGCCGATGGACACTCCGAGTATGAGGCACGCGACCGTCACGAGGCGCTTCATGGGCTCACCTTCGCGCGTTGCACGCGCTCGATGATCGCTGCCGTTCGTTGCAGGCAGCGTTGCATCTCGTCTTGGTTCACGCCTGACGCTGCGAAGCGCGCGAAGTCCGCTCCCTCGAGCTCGTTGATCACACGATCAACCAAGTCGTCGTCGAATCCCGCGCGGCCCAAGCGGGTTCGCAACTCGACGTGAGGCAGGGCGCCGACCGGCTCGCCCAAGCTCGCATCGATTGCGTGCGTGATCGCCGACACGATTCGGTCGTAGAAGGTTCTCGGATCGTCGCTCTCGAGCGCGGTTCGCGCGCTGCGCACCAGCTCGCGCTGGACGGCGCCGCTCGTCGCGCTTCGTTGCTCCCGGCGGCGCACTACGCTCAGAGCCAAGGCGAGGAGCCCAAACGCGAAAGGAGGAAATGCCAGCAACCAACCAAACCATCCCCGGCTTCGGACGGGCACCTCTCCACGGCGGAGCGCGCTGTACACGCTGATCGGTCCGAACGCTGCACCGTCGGGCTTCGGTCGAGGGGTGGCAGGCTCGACAGCCGGTTGCGGTGTCCTCGCTGCCCCGCTCGCGGTGAAGCTCACGGACGGCGCGATCGCAGCCCCGTACTGCCCTTCGGCCGGGTCGAAGTAGTGGATCGCGAGGGGCGGCACCTGGTGCTCGCCTGGCGCTTCGGCGATCAGAATCCATTCCCACGACCGGGTCCCTGAGAGTTTGCCACCGGTCAGCCGTTGTTGGTCGCGAATCGCGGGCTGTAGCGCCCGCACTCCGACCATGGGCGGAAGATCGATCCGAAGGTCCTGGACGTTTCCGACACCGGTTGCGTCGACCCGCAGTGTGACCGCGTCACCGGTCGCGACGGCCGCTCGGTCGATCCACATCTGGATGTCATAGCTGCCCACGACCGCGTTTGCGGGTACCGGCGTGGGCAGAGCCTCGACATCGATGGTTACGGGGACGCCCTCGCGTTGGATACGCTGAGGCGCATCGAAGAAGCTCGCACCTCCAACGTCGAACGTGACGCTCGGCGCTCCGATCGTCAGCTCACCTGTGCGCTGAGGGAAGGCGACCGATCGGTGGAGCGCGTAGACCTGATACCGCGCGCCGGCTACGGTCGCGCTTTGCGCTTGCAGGTTCGTGATGGGGTCGTCGTAAACCCAGAAGCCGTCCATCGCCGGCTTGCCCGGAGCGACCGATTGCGGTCCGAGCCGCAGTCGCGTGTAGAGGTAGATGGTGACGTTGACCTGCTGGCCGACGTACGCTCGTTGCGGCTCGACGACGGTACGTAGGAACGCGCGCTCGTCATACTGCGCCCCAGAGAGATCAGCCTCACCTTGGTCGTTCGGTGCCATCGTCGCGGGGCTGGGCGTGGCCTTCATACCAGCGCCTGCGCGTACGTGAAGGGTGAGAGGCTGGCTCTGGTATGTCCTACCGTCGACCTTCGCGACTGCGGGCGAGAACGCGTACTCGCCAGGGGCTGTCGCCCTCAGCACGTAGACATGCCCGAGGCTCGACTCGACTTGGACACCCGAGCCAAAGCCGAAGCTCACCTGCATCGGACGTACAGTTTGGTGCGAGATGATCTCGAGCTCGGGATACTTCTGTAGGTCTTCGAGCTGTAGCTGCTCGATGCTTCCCCCTTTGACGCGGACGCGAACCTCGAGTCGCATCATTTCCCCGACGCGCGCCTCCGTCGGCGAGGCGTCTAGCGTGACGTCGACTTCCGGTTCGGCGAGCCCCCGCGCGGGCCACCCGAAGGCCATCGCCGCGATCATCATCAAAGCCGCAACCGCCCGCATTACCAGTCCTTCTCCGGCGGACGGCGGCCAGCACTTTGGCGCCGGGCGCGTTGGAGCGGAAGACTCTCTTCGTTCTGCTCGAGCGCATCGAGGAAGCGCTCGACCTCCGAGCGCTGCATCTGGGGCTCGGGCTCGGACTCGTTGCCGGGCTCGTTCTCGTTCTGCTGCTGCTCCTGGTCTTGCTGCTGCTCCTGGTCTTGCTGCTGCTCCTGGTCCTGGTCTTGCTGCTGGTCTTGCTGCTGGTCTTGCTGCTGGTCTTGGTCCTGGTCTTGCTGCTGGTCTTGGTCTTGCTGTTGGTCCTGGTCCTGCTGCTGTTCCTGGTCTTGCTGTTGGTCCTGGTCCTGCTGCTGTTCCTGGTCTTGCTGCTGTTCCTGGTCCTGCTGCTGTTCCTGGTCCTGCTGCTGTTCCTGCTTCTGCTCTTCCTCGCGGATGCGCTTCATCGCGTACTCGAGGTTCCACGCCGCGCTTCGATTGCCGGGCTGGGCGCGCAGCGCTCGTTTGAAGCCGTCGGCGGCTTCGCGGAAGTGGGCGGAGGATTGCTCGAAATCCTCCTCTTCCGAAGCGACGTCGCCCTCGCGGGCGTGCGCAATGCCGAGGTCGTAGTAGGCGTCCGCCCGCACCTCGGGCGGGGCGGATGGGTCGGCTGCGGCCGTGAACGCTTCCTTGGCTGGCTCGGTCAGCCCTTGCGACAAGAGGGCCAGGCCTCGGTTCAATTGCACCCCACGTTCCTCGGGGAGCTCGCGGGCGGCTTTGTCGTAGGCGTTGAGGGCGTCGTGGTACTGCTCCTTCGCCATCAGCGTGTTGCCGTTCTTGACGTTGGGATTCTCCGCGCGGAGCGGGCTCCACGCCAAGGCGGTCGCTGGAACAGCCAGGGCGGCAAAGCAGGCCAACAACAGCGCGACCCTCATGCTTCCCTCCTTCGGCGGCGAACGACCCAAGCCTCGGGGAGCAGAGCCTCGAGCACGATCAGCAGGAACGCGGGCAACAGGGCTAGCGCGAAGCGATTCTCGTGCACCGTGACTCTGCGCGCCTTCTGTTCAGAGGCCTGGAGCTTGGCGAGCTCCCTTCGGATCTGGGTGATTCCCACGGTGCCTTCTTCCGCTCTCACGTATTCGCCTCCGGTGATTGACGCGATCTCCTCCAGCGTCTGCTCGTTCTCGGCGCTCAGTGAGGTCATGACAAGGCGCCCGTCCGAATCCTTCATGTGCCCTGTGAGTGTGCCGTCCGCAGTGTAGCTTGGAATGGGCTCGCCGCTCCCGGAGCCGATTCCCACGGTGTAAACCTGGATCCCGGCTGCGCTGAGCTCCCGCGCCGCGGCGATCGGATCGCCTTCGTGGTCTTCTCCATCGGTCAGCAAGATCACCACTCGGGAGCGCGTCGCCGGGCGTTCCTCCTCGCCGTGTCGCGCGTTCGAGCTTTCAATCAATCTCATCGACGCGATCAACGCCTTTCCGATTGCTGTGCCGCCGACCGGCATGTCCATCGGCCCGAGGTCCCGTAGGAACAGTCGCACCGCCGAGTAGTCTACGGTCATCGGAAAAGCCATGGCATCGCCCGCAAACGCAACGAGCCCGACACGGTCGCCGTCGAGGTCACCCAAGAGACGTTCTAGCTCGCCTTTGGCCCGCTTGATTCGGCTCGGGTGCACGTCCTTCGCGAGCATGCTCTTCGAGAAATCGAGCGCGATGACGATGTCGATGCCCCGCTTGCGGAGCACACGTGTTCGGCTTCCGTATTGCGGCCCCGCGAATGCCATGATCGCGAGGGCGAGACCAGCGAGCATCAGTGCTGCGCGTGCGGTTCGCCACCAACGGGCGCGGCCGACGATGAGCGACTCGACGGTGGCGCTTCGCCCAAATATCTCGGTCGCTCGCTGTCTGCGTGCGGCATTCCACCAGAGCGCGGCGACCGCGACCGGCAGCAGGGCGAGAAGCCACAACGCTTGTGGGTCAGCCCAACTCACGGCCACCTCCGCAACCACAGCAACACCAGGAGCTCGATCGCCAGGAAGAGCAGCGCGGGGCCGACGAACGCTGGAAAGAGCTCAGTGTACATGCGCCCCGCATCCTCGATGTCGGTCTTCTCGAGCGCATCGAGGATCTGGTGGAAGCTCTGTTCTAGCGCTGCGCGGTCGCTGACCAGGAAGAACTCCCCGCCTGTTTCCGTCGCCATTTGATCCAGCAGATCGGGGTTGACCGGGTAGTTGGCGGTTCCGAAGATCGCGCGGCCGAAAAGCCCGGTGCCTTGCTGAACGGGCGCGCTGTCGTTCATGCCCATGAGGATCGGGTAGATCTTCACGCCCATCGTGCTCGCGAGCTCGGCGGCCTGCGAGGGCGAAACGTTGCCCGCATTGGACTCGCCATCCGTCAGCAGAATGATCACCTTGCTCTTTGCTTGCGAGCGCTTCAGCCGGTTGAGGCTGACTCCAACGGCGTTCCCGATGGCGGTGCCGCGGCCGTCGATCTGGTCGAGCTTCAAGCCACGAAGCGCCGTTCGCAGCGCTTCTCGGTCGGTGGTCAGTGGAAGCAGCGTGTACGCATCGCGTCCGAACACCACTGCTCCGATGCGGTCGTTCGGCCGGCGATCGATGAATTCACGCACAACGGACTTCGTTGCGCGAAAGCGGGTAGGCCGGATGTCTGCCGCCTCCATGGAGCCCGACATATCGAGTGTCAGGATGATCTCGATCCCGCTCACCTCTGCGGTGTCTCGTGCGTGAATGCTCTGCGGTCCTGCGAGTCCGACCACGACCAAGGCCACCGCAACCGTTCGGAGGGCATTGGGAAGCGCCCCAAGGCGCGCGCGCCAGGTGCTCTTCGGGGTGGCAAGCGCGGACGCCTTACTGAACTGAATGCGAGGGCGGGATCGTCTTTGCACCCAGAAACGGCTCAGCCAGACTAGCGGCGCGGCGATGAGAAGCAGCGCAGCCCATGGGCGCTCGAAGCGAAGTTGTTCGTCGGAGATCAGGATCTGGTAGCGCGCGTCGAGGTAACGA
>Ga0316197_10000404_pt1 | contig 30162 bp, 26 predicted proteins | sample OudBiesiAoxic_MG_FD_204939 | JGI IMG/M metagenome (GOLD analysis project Ga0316197, IMG submission 204939) | Coastal sediment microbial communities from Oude Bieten Haven, Netherlands - site A oxic | ecosystem: Environmental > Aquatic > Marine > Coastal > Sediment | place: Netherlands... | reverse complement strand
ATCCCGGCGAGGTCGCCGTTGTCGAGTGCGTCGCCGAGTTGAGCGATGAACTTCTCGACCGAGCCGAGGGTCGTGTCGGCATAGGGGAGGGAGGTGACGATGATCTGTTCACGGCCGCGGCCGACGGGCTCGACGAGCCATGCGCCGCGGACCACGATGCGGCCCTGGCCGGAACGGTAGATGTCGCTGAGTTCGTCGCCGTTGGTGACGGTGCACTCCGACGGGAACGACGGGCCGGGCAGCACGGTCATCAGCTCGTCGACGCTGGCCGATTTGCGGTCGAGGAGCATCAACGCTGCCCGGCACACCTCGCGGGGGTCGTGGGGTGGCAGGTAGGACGACAGGCCGACGGCGATGCCGTTGGCCCCGTTGACGAGCAGGTTGGGGTAGGCGGCGGGGAGCACGGTCGGCTCGACCGTGGAGCCTTCGTAGTTCTCGACCATGTCGACGACGCCTTGGTCGATCTCGTCGAGCAGCATGACGCCGAACTGGCCGAGCCGGGTTTCGGTGTAGCGGGGTGCAGCCGGCGAGAAGTCGGGTGAGCCGACGTTGCCGTGGAAGTCGAGGAGTGGGACGAGGTTCGAGAACGGCTGGGCGAGGCGTGCCAGGGCGTCGGCGATCGAGGCGTCGCCGTGCGGGTGGAACAAGGCCATCGTGTCGCCGACGACGCGGGCGGTCTTCACGAATGGCCGGTCAGGCAGGAGTCGCTGGGTCCACATGTCCCACAGGATCCGGCGGTGGACCGGCTTGAGCCCATCAGCGGCTGCAGGGATCGCGCGATCTTCGACGACTGCTTGCGCATAGGCGAAGTAGTCGCGGTCGAGCTGGTCCCCGGCGGAGAGCTCGACGATCGTCTCGGTGAACTCGAAGAGATCGGCGGACTTCTTCTTGCTCTTGCGGGCCATCAGTTGCTTCCTCCGACGGTGAGCGATTCACCGGATCGTTCGAGGTACCACGTCTTGCGGAGTTCGGATTTCGGGCCGAAGAGGCGCTCGGCGAGGCGGGCGACGTGTGCGGGGTCCTCGATGTGGACGACACCGATCTTGCGGTCGGTTCCCATGACGGAACGAAGCTCGACGGCGTCCATCTCGCCGAGACCTTTCAAGCGGCCCATGTGAGCTTTGTGTGCGGGGTTCTCGGCTCGCCAGGCGCGCATCGCGGCGTCGTCTTCGAGGTAGATGCGTTCGCCTTTGTGCACGGTCGTCCACAGTGGCGGCAGCGCGTAGAACAGCCGCCCGGACTCGACGAGGCCGGGGCACCATGTGTAGAGGAACGCCAGGATGAGTGCGCGGATGTGGAGCCCGTCGTCGTCGGCGTCGGCGAGCACGACGAGACGGTCGTAGCGGAACTTGTCGAGGTCGAAGTCATCGCCGATTCCGCAACCCATCGACAAGATCAGGTCGGCCATCGACTTGACGACTCGGCTGATCGACTCGCGGTACGAATTCAGGGGTTTGCCCCGCAACGGGAGGATTGCCTGGAACGAGGGGTCGCGTGCGTCGATTGCGGTGCCGCCGGCGGACTCGCCCTCGACGAGGAGCAGTTCGGTGGGCCGGTCGGTCTTGAACGTGCAGTCGCGCAGCTTTGCCGGGAGCCCGTTGCGGGACTTGTTGCCCTTGCCGAGCAGCGCACGCACGGCCGCCTGTTCGGCGTTCGACTTGGTTCGGGACCGCATCGCTGAGATGGCGAGGTCGGCGATCTTCTTCGCCGGTTCAGGGTTCTCCTCGAGCCAGCGGCTCATTGCGGGCATGACGATCGCGCGAGTGCGAGACGTGGCCTCGGTGTTCATCAGCTTCGACTTCGAGTTCCCGGCGAACTGTGGGCCCGGCAGCATGATGGAGGCGACCATGAGACCGGCGGCGAAGATGTCGCGAGTGTTCGGCGGCGCCTCTTTGTCCTTCAACATGGCGCGGTCGGCGATGTACTTCTGGACCGACTCGGTGACAGCGGTTCGGAACCCGTTGATGTGGGTGCCACCCTCGGGGGTGGCGACGCCATTGGCGAATCCGATGCTGGTGTCGCGGCCCTCGACGGTCCAGGCGATCGCCGCGTCGATGGTGATGTCGCCGTCCTCGCCTTGAAACGACACGACCGGAGCAACGAGCCCGGTGTCGGTGGTCATCTCGGTCACGAGGTCCGCGACGCCGCCGTTCGAGCACCACTCGAACAGTTCCTTGGCGCCCTCGCGGTCGTCGATGACGGCGAACGTGACGCCAGGGTGAATGAAGCTCTTGTGGCGGAACCGGTCGGCGATGATGCGCATGGACCACTGGGGCTGGTCGAACTGGATGCCGTGGTCGTCGTGGAAGAGGCCGAGTTCGGGCCAGAACCTGATCAAGGTGCCCGTGTCGCTCTTCGCGCACTTGCGGACGGTGTGGATCGGCTCGACTGCGACGCCGGGCTCGACATTGCCTTCTCGGTCCTTGGTCGCTTGGAGGACGAGGCGGTGGACGTGTCCCCCTCGTCGGACGTCGGCCAGGATCTTGCTGGACAGCGCGGTGACGACCGATGCGCCGACGCCGTGGAGTCCGCCGGACACCTTGTAGCTGTCGGAGTCGAACTTGCCGCCGGCGTTGGTTTCGCAGAGCACCACTTCGAGCGCTGAGCGGCCCTTGTGGGGGCCGTCGCCCATCTTGCCGACGGGAACTCCTCGACCGTTGTCGAGGACGGAGACGGAGCCGTCCTTGTGGAGCGTGACTTCGATGCGGTCGCCGTGTCCGGCCATTGCTTCGTCGACGGAGTTGTCGACGATCTCCCAGATCAGGTGGTGGAGTCCGGCGACTCCGACTCCGGCCGACCCCAAATACATGAGGGGCCGGGCCCGGACATGGCTGAGGCCACTCAGGGCTTGGATCTGGTCAGCTTCGTAGGTGTTGGTCGCGATCATTTCACTGGGGGAGAGTACGAGCCAACCGCTCCGTCCGGAACGATGGTGCGCAACTGCTTCCGTGCCGCCGGATCAGTCAATTGCCGGACCTCGGAATGGCGCTCCTCCCGGATGGCAGACAGGTCGCACCCGTTCACGCCGGAGCCGTCGTTCATCGCTCCGGTCGTCGCTGCCTTCTTGTCGGTCGCCACTGTCTGCGCCGTGATCGTCGGGCAGGCGCGTGGGTGAGAGCGAACCGGGCGATGAGCGCATTCACACCGCGTCGACGGCGAGCGCGGGGGCGAGCAGTACCGCCGTTGCCAGGTCTCCGGCGTGGTCGGGCTCGAGGTTGCGACCTTCGTCCAATCGCCGTTCGAAGGTCGTCGCGCCCAGCCGCTGGCGTGCCGTGTCCTTCGCGCTGTCGTGCCAGACGCGATCAGCGGCTGGAGCGGGGGCACCGACGTGATCTCGCCGAAGTGCTTCAGCCGAGCCCAGCAGCATTACCGCCTGTTCCGTGTCGCCGTGGTGCAGTGTCCACATCGACACATGATCGAGGCAGTGTCCGAAGCAGGTCACCGTGAAGCTTGCCTGGCGGTAGTTCCGTACCGCCTCCAGCAGATGTCGGCGCGCTTTGTCTGCGTCGTCGCTGAAGTGAGACCGGAGGCCGAAGACCTCGGATGCGTGGGCCTTGGTGATCGCGTCTCCGGACTCCGCGCCGAGCAGGCCGAGGCGCTGGGCGAACGGCTCGGCTTCGGCATGCTTGCCGTGCTGGAGGTCCCAGAGGTTGATGTAGAAGAGGCTCATCCAGAACTGCCAGGGTGAGTCGTTCTCGTGATCGAACGCAGCGATCGCCGAGAGCAGGAGGTCGTGCGTGCGCTGTTGGTCCTCCCAGACGGCCGTCGCCAGATAGAGCTCGGCAGGCGCTCTTCCGACGGCGTCACCGCACAACTCGAAGAGCTCGATGCTCTGTTCGAGGACTTCGGTGGCCGCAAGGTCATTGCCTTGGAGCATGAGCAGAAACCCTCGAATCGACAGCATCGGAGCGAGCACTGCGGGCGGTGCCTCTCCAACGTTGACGAGTCGCTCGAGCCACGATGCTCCGTCCACGACGGCGGTCGTCGTGAGAAAGCCCTCGTGGTCACCGACCTCGACGAGAAACGGCTCCATGGCCGCGAGCAACCCCAGCCCGTTCACCGGATCCGCGTGATCCTGGCAACGCTCGAGAACGGTGCGAAGGTCATCGAAACTGTCCGTGATGCGGCGTATCCACGTGGCGCGTTCGGCACCGAAGATGTGGCTGTTGGCCTCGATCGCGAACTCGAGTGCCCACTGCGTGTGGGCTCCCTCCACCTCGTCGAGAAATGGACCCGACGAGAGCTTCGCCCGCGCAAATGTTCGGACGGTTTCGAGCAGCCGATAGCGGGTGTCGGTCCCGTGGGACACTCCGATGAGCGACTTGTCAACGAGGCTGGTGAGCAGACTGATCACCTCGGAGCGGTTGACGCTTGCGCTGCCACAGACCGTCTCGAGTGAGTCGAGCGCAAACGATCCGGCGAAGACTCCGGCGCAGGTGAAGACGTTGCGCTCGTCGTCGGTGAGTAGGTCGTAGCTCCACTCGATGGTGGAGTCCAGGGTTCGTTGATGTGGGAGTCCGGTTCGGACGCGGCCATCGAGCAGGGGAAAGTGGTCGTTCAGTCGCTGCGCGATGTCATCGACAGCAATCGCGGAAACGCATGCGGCTGCGAGTTCGATCGCGAGTGGTAGCCCGTCGAGGTGGCGGCAGATGGCAACCACCGCTTGAGCATTGTCGGGGGTGAGTGCGAAGTCGACGTTTACCGCTCGCGCTCGCTCGGCGAACAGCGAGACGGCTTCCGGCGGGTCGTCGAGATCGAACGGAGCACCGGATTCGGGCAGTGCCAGCGGAGGCACGCTCCACGAAACTTCACCGGGGACGCGCAGCGCCTCTCGACTCGTCGCGATCATGCGGAGGTGTGGACATGTCGAGAGCAGGGTCTGGGCGAGTTCCGCAGCGTCAACGATGACGTGCTCACAGTTGTCGAGCACGAGCAATGCCTCTCGCTTCTGGAGATGCTCGACGAGGCTCTCGACGACCGACTTGCCCGACAACAAAGGTGCACCGATCACGGACCGAATCGCTTGTCCGACGAGACTCGGATCGGTCAGCCCGCCCAACTCGACCAGCCAGATCCCGTCGGGCCGTTGCAGGTCCGGGTCGTTCGCGACCCGCGTCGCGTGGCGGGTCTTGCCGACACCGCCGATACCCGTCACTGTGACCAACCGATGCTCCGTGATGAGTCGCTTCAGCGCCGAGAGCTCCTGCTCGCGTCCGACAAAACCGCTGATGCTCGTGGGGATGTTGTTGGGATGCGCCGCAGGTTCTGCGCTCGCGAAGTCCAGTGAGGGGTCTTGTTGGAGCACTCGAGTTTCCAGGTCACGGAGGGCGGCGGATGGTTCGATGCCCAGTTCTTCGACGAGTTGGTCACGGGCCTGCTGGAAGGCGCGCAGCGCTTCTGCCTGTCGATCGCAGCGATAGAGCGACACGATGAGCTGTCCCCAGAGGCGCTCGCGCAGGGGATGCCGTTGCACGAGCACTTCGATCTCCGCGACGAGACCGGCGTGACGTCCGAGCGCGAGGTCGAGGTCGATGCGACGCTCCATCGCCTCGAGCCACAGCTCGCCGAGGCGCTCGGCTTCAGCCTGCGCTGACCGCAGCTCCGGCACATCGTCGAGAACACGACCGCGCCAGAGAGACAAGCCATCGTCGAGTGTTGCTCGCTGCTCGCTCAGATCGACGGTTTCCGATCGTCCGGCATCTTTGACGAGCCGTTCGAAATTGGCAGCATCGACCTGTTCGTCGGCCGCATCGAGCACATATCCCGCCGGGTGGGTCCTGATGACTCCGCAGTCACCCGACGTCCGGGTCGGGTGAAGGGTGTCACGCAGTTTCGAGATGTGGAACTGCAGTGACTTCGGCCGCGGACGTGCTCCGTCGTCGCCCCAGATCTCCTCGATCATCCGGTCGGCCGACAACACCTCGTTCCGGTGGATCAGCAGCAACGCCAGGATGGCACGCTGCGTGGGCGAGGTCACCTCGATGGCATGACCATCGATACCGACCACTCTGATCGGTCCCAGCATGCAGAAGTGCAATTGCGGTGTCATGAGTCAACGGAGGCCACGGTTGGAACCTACTCCGCACACGGGGTCGGCCCGGACAAGACCCGTTGCGGACACCACCGCGTCACCCACGAGGGTCGGTCAGTGACAATGAGTTGGAACCTGGGCCGTGTTGGGTGACCCAGGGCGTTGCTGTTGGTGTTGGGTCGGTCAGTGACAATGAGTTGGAGCCCGGGCCGTGTTGCGGGGTGACCCAGGGCGTTGCCGTGCCGACGCGAACGGCCGGACGACTCGGCCCGTCGTCGACGGCCGCCGCCGTGATGGCGATCGCAAGCGTGACCGAGAGGGCAGCAAGTGCGGCCAGAAACGCCGTGCGGCGCTTGTGACCGTTCTCGACGGCGGGAATGGCGGTGGTGTGGAGTGTTGTTTGCATGACCACATCATCGAGATGGCCGCTTTGGACTCGCTGAGGGATCGCTGAGGCCGCCGCTTTGCATCCGCACGACGCGCCGGCCGGTGCTCCTCGCAGACGGGCGCAGGGGGCCTCCGCCCGTGTGACCCTGCGGGTGGACTCGAGATGAACGCGTGGTCGCCCGCATGCGAACCGACCCTCCGGAGGATTCCGACCCTGTTCAGCGCTGCGGTGGCTGTGGGAACATCGGCGGATGCGCAAGTACGTGATCATGGGGGTACAAGGAAGTGGGAAGGGCACACAAGCCAAGCTGCTCGCCGACACCTTCGACCTCGTGCATCTCAGCGTCGGCGACATCTTCCGGTGGAACGTGCAGCACCGCACCAAACTCGGCGCCGTCGTGAAGCGGGTCGTCGATACCGGAGAGTTGGTCGGCGATGACCTCGTGGAGTCGGTGGTCCAGGACCGACTTCTGGCCCATGACTGGAACTACGGATTCATCGTGGATGGGTTTCCTCGCAACGCCCGCCAAGCGGAATTCTTCCTCGAGAGCTTCGACATCGACGGCGTGATCAACCTGCACCTCAGCGACGACCAGGTGGAACGCCGTGTCTTGTCCCGTCGTCTGTGTGAGGGGTGCGGACTCGACTACAACCTGATCGCACACCGACCGAAGGTGGAGGACACCTGCGACGTCTGCAATGGTCGATTGATCGGACGCGACGACGACACGCCCGAGGCACTTCGGAAACGTCTACGCGACTACCACTCGAAGACGAAGCCCGTGATCGAGATCTTCGAGCGCAAGGAGTTCGTCGTCACGATTGACGCGCATCAGTCGAAACAGGACGTTTTCAGAGACATCTGCTCGGCCCTTGGTCTACCTGTCGTCAGCGAGTGACACGATGCCAGCTTCGTCGTCCGCTCAGGTGAGCTGGGTGCCGGGCGTGCAGATGATCCGCCGGTACCGCAGCGAGTGGCTTCGGGGAGACCTGATGGCAGGGGTTGCCGTGTCGGCGCTGATGATCCCGCACGGCATGGCCTATGCCGAACTCGCCGGCGTGCCGGCGGTGACGGGGCTGTACACGACGATCACCGCGGTCTTGGCGTATGCGCTGTTCGGCCCGTCGCGGGTGCTCCTACTCGGACCGGACTCGTCGCTGGCGCCCCTGATCGCAGCGGCAATCGCGATCACAGCAAGCGACGGTGAGCCGGGGACGGCCATCGCGATCGCCGGGATGCTGGCCCTGATGACGGGCGGATTCTGTGTTCTCGCCGGGCTCAGCCGATTGGGATCGATCGCCGAGTTGTTGTCGCGCCCTGTACAGCTCGGGTATCTCAACGGCTTGGCGATCGTGATGGTCGTCAGTCAAGCTTCGAAACTCGCTGGATTCTCGGTCTCGGGCGACACGCCGATCGAGCAGACTCGAGACTTCGTCACCGGCGTGGCTGACGGATTGGTGAACGTCAGCGCGTTGCTCATCGGCGTGACTGCGCTGATCTCGATCTTGGTGTTGAGTCGCGTTTCGTCGTCGATTCCGGCCGTGTTGATCGTCGTCGTGGGAGCAATCGTCACGGTTCGAGTCTTTGATCTCGCCGACGACGGTGTCGCGATCGTCGGTGAGTTGCCGAGGGGGTTCCCGTCCCCGGCTTGGCCGTCGGTCGAGTTGGCGACGGTTCCGTCTCTGATGCTTGCGTCGGTGGGCCTCGCCTGGGTCACACTGTCGGACACGACGGCGCTGTCGCGGGGATTCGCGGCGCGCACAGGCGAACGAGTCGATCCGAATCGAGAGATCATCGCGCTGGGGATCTCGAATGTGGCGGCGGGCGCGTTCAGCGGGTTCCCCGTGAGCGCCAGCACCAGTCGGACCACCATTGCCCACGCCAGCGGTGGCAACACACAGTTGGTCGGGGTCGTCAGTGCGGTCCTGGTCCTTGCGCTGCTCGTGGCCGGGGGTGGCCTTGTCGAGTTCCTGCCTTCGACGGCACTGGCAGCGATCGTGATCGCGGCGGCCATCAAGCTGTTCGACGCGCATCAGGTTCACTGGCTCTACTCGGTTCGTCGCAGTGAGTTCGCGTTGTGCATTGCGGCGACGGTCGGTGTTGTGCTGTTGGGGGTGCTCAACGGACTTGCGATTGCGGTCGGGATGTCGTTGGTCAACTTCATCCGTCGGGTGTGGCGTCCGTACGACGCCGTGCTCGGCCGCATCGATCAGCGCAAGGGATATCACGACCTCGGTCGACATCCCGATGCGCGGCAGGTCCCCGGACTGGTGCTCTTCCGTTTCGATGCGCCGTTGTTCTTCGCGAACTCGGATCACTTCGAACGCCGGGTGCGCGCAGCCATGGCTGATTCACCCGATCGTGTTCGGCGGCTCGTCATTGCGGCCGAACCGATCACCGACATCGACACCAGTGCGGCTGCGATGCTCCAAATCCTCATCCACGATCTTCAGCGCGACCACATCGAACTCGGCTTCGCCGAACTCAAGGGTCCCGTCAAGGACCGGCTGATCCAGTACGGCCTCTACGACCAGATCGGTTCGTCGCACTTCCATTCGACCATCGGTGCGGCCGTGAAGTCGTACGTTCGGTCCTACGACGTCGATTGGACCAACTGGGACGATTGACGGCAAGGCCGACGCCCGCGCTCACGGCGTCAGGTTCCGGCACACCCCGGTACAACCGATTTTGAGATTCGCGAGCAGGAGGCCGGGAGTTCGAATCTCCCCATCCCGTCCAATGACCGCAAGCAGCGCGGGCACCCGTTCAGATCCAACGGCGAAGGAGCGGGCTCGTCAGCACGTCCACCGGCATCTCGAAACAGCCGTCACCAGCCGAACGGTCATCGACCATCGCCGGTCTCGACGCAGCGCGAGTGATGATCGGGATCGATCTGCGTGGTGCAGTCATCACATGACCACGGCTCCCTCAGTTCAGCCGGGTGCGTGTCCCTCGATGTCGGGAAGAACAGACGGCACCGCCCGCACCGGCGGAGCGGTGGCGGAACAGGTGGAGTGAACGGTGTGGGTTCGGTCATCGTGTTCTCCTGCGTCGTGTGGGCAGACGGGCCGCGGGTTCGTCAGCGTTCGAGCAGCTTCTTGTCCTGCTGCTTGGATCGTTTCGCTTCGCGCTTTTCCTTGAGCGTCTTGCCGACCTTCTTGCCGTCTCGACGTTGTGGTGATTTGGTCATGGGTGTCTCCTTCGTTGTCGACGCGGGGTCGCGTGATCTGGATGCGGTCGGAAAGGGTCCGGAACCCGTCGTGTCGTCAACGGATCGAGCCCTGTCATGCCGCTCGATCGTCTTCTGTGTTCGCGGGGATGATGGTCGATTCCGAAGCCTCGGGGGCAGTGACGAGTTGGATCCAGGGGTGACTGATCAATTCCCTGCTCGCCCGACCGATGCGCGTGGGCCTGTCGGTTTCGAGGAAGGTCCGGGGAGTTCGTCGCTTCATGGGTTCTCCTGTGAGCAATGGCTCAGAGGAGGCGACCGCATCGTGTCGACGTCGAGCGTCGAGTGTCAGAAGAGGTCCCCGGTGAGTCGGTGAGGTTGCAACGTATCACGCCGCTGGAACGAGCGTCCCCGGTGCACTCGTCGATGGCATCGCGACGTTGTCGCTTGCACGGTCGTAGTGTGAAGCGTGCGTTCCACCTTCTTGGTGGGGACTTCTCGTTGACACCCGACTCCACCGATCTGCGATCGATCCAGCCGAACAACTTTTGCCTCCTCTGAGCTCGACTTGAGGAGACAACATGTCCGAATCGTCCATCACCAACCGCGCAGCCGCGCATTCCGCTGGCCGTCGACCACGAGCGATCGTGTACTGCGACACACAACTCGGCGAGATCGACGGCAAGACCGCGAACGGGCTGGTTCGCCACAGCGAGCGCTACGAGATCATCTCGGTCATCGACCGCACCCAGGCGGGCCGCGACGCCGGAGCGGTTGTCGACGGGACCCCGAACGGCATTCCGTGCTGTCGTGATCTGAACGGAGCGCTCGCCGAAGCCGGGTTCACTCCCGAGCTCTTCATCGTCGGGGTCGCCCCCACCAGCGGCTTGCTCGCTGCGCACGAGCGGGCGGTACTCCTCGATGCGATGAGTCGGGGTCTGAGCATCGTCAACGGGTTGCACGAGTTCTTGAACGACGACCCTGAGTTCGCAGCGACAGCCGCGATCCACGACGTCGAGATCCACGACGTGCGTCGACCGAAAGCGAAGGCCGATCTCCACATGTTCGACGGCAGCATCCTCGGCGTGACCTGCCCGCGGATCGCCGTGCTCGGTACCGACGGCGCGATTGGCAAACGTACGACCGCCACGATCCTCACGAACGCATTGAAGGCCCGCGGCATCAACGCCGTGCTCGTCGGTACCGGCCAGACGAGTCTGATTCAGGGCGCGTTCCACGGCGTTGCGCTCGACGCTGTGCCTGCCCAGTTCGTGGCTGGCGAATTGGAAGCGGCCGTCGTCTGTGCCTTCGAGGCCGAGGAACCTGACGTGATCATCGTCGAAGGCCAGGGAGCGCTCAGCCATCCGACCTACCTGAGTTCCACGGCGATCCTGCGCGGCAGCCGACCCGAAGGGGTCATCCTCCAACACGCCCCGGCGCGACCAGCGATCAGCGACTTTCCCGCCTTTCCGATGCCGACGCCGTCGAGCGAGATCAACCTCATCGAGACGTTCGCCGACACGAAGGTGATCGGGCTGACGATCAACCATGAGAACATGACAGACAGCGAAGTCTCGGCCGCCATAACGCTGTACGAAGTCGAACTCGGCATCCCTGCGACCGATGCCCTGACCCGACCGACCGACCGTCTCATCGACATGGTGTTCGCAGCATTTCCTGGCCTTCAGGGATCACCGGTCGCCGCTCGATGAGTGGACTTCGTCTCGACATCGACCTCGACAAGATCAGCGACAATGCACGACATCTCGTCGACAGCGCGGGGAGTCGTGGTGTTTCGATCACCGGGGTCACCAAGGCGCTGCTCGGCGAACCCCGAATCGCACGAACACTCGTCGCAGCCGGAGTGGTCGCACTGGGCGACTCGCGCATCGAGAACATCGAACGGATGCGCCACGCCCACATCAGCGCACCGATGCTCCTGATTCGCTCACCGATGCGGAGCCAGATCGACCGAATCGTCCGCTCGAACACCATCAGCGTCAATAGCGAACTCGATGTGCTGTCCGCACTTGCGGCCGCTGCCCGAGTGTGCGGGCGAGTCCACGATGTCATGGTCATGGTCGAACTCGGTGACCTGCGTGACGGTGTCGTGGCGAACGATCTCCACGCCGTCGTCCGCCACGTCCTCCGGCTTCCGTCGCTCCGCCTCCAGGGGATCGGCACGAACCTGGCCTGTCGCAACGGCATTGAGCCGACCGACGACAACATGGATGAACTCTCGCGTCTCGTCGAGGCGGTCGAGGCGACCTTCCACATCCATGTCGACATGGTGTCGGGCGGCAACTCGGCCAACCTCGGCTGGATGATGAACACGCAGCACATCGGGCGTGTCAACAACTTGCGGCTCGGTGAATCGGTCCTGCTGGGGCGAAATCCGCTCGACCGAGAGCCGATCGAAGGACTCCACACCGACGCAATCACGCTCGTCGGCGAAGTCATCGAGTCGCATCGCAAACCGACCCGGCCGTGGGGGCGATCGAGGCAATCCGCATTCGGAGAAGCACTCGACGTCTCACACCACCAGGACGACCGGGGTGAGATCTGGCAGACCATCGTCGCTGCCGGTCGTCAAGACACCGACCCCGACGACCTGCTGAGCGCGCCGGGTTTGGCTGTGCTCGGTGCAAGTAGCGATCACCTGATCCTCGAGACCAGCGCCAAGGTCAGCCCCGGTACCGAGATCCGATTCGAGGTCGGCTATTCCGCGCTCCTTCGCTCGATGACGTCACCGTTCGTCATCAAGCGGCTCGGCGATGAGCAAGGAACACGTTCCACTGTTGCCGTGTCGAGCAGACGCGGATCGGCGACCGGCGCGGCCCGTGCGCCCAAACTGACCCTCGTGCCCAAACTGTCCGCCGTCAGGTCACACGGCGCGCAGCCAGTCGAGTGAGCCAAGTCAGGAGGAATGGAGGCAGCGTGCAAGGGTTCCATCGTGAGCCCTGACACAAGGCCGTGTTGGATCGCCCGCTACGACTCGCGGTTGGCGGCGCGCCGGGCTTGGCGGATCAACTCGAGATTGTGGATGACGATCGGGCTCGGCTCCGAGGGCTGCCAGTCCTTGTAGGCCTGTTTCGGATCCCCGGGCCACTGAGCGGCGAGATCGACCCGGGTCTCCGGTTCGGTTGCCGTGGTGAGCAGATCGAGGGCGGCGCGCAGTGTGTGGGTCTGCATCTCGGAATCACCCACGACACCGAACGAATGGCCGAACGGGAACTCGACGCCGAGGACTCGCGATATCCGATACTTCTCGGCCAGCACCGGCATCATCGTGACCGTCGCGGTGGGGATGCCTGAGGCTTCTATGACACGTGCCAACACGGGCACGTTCTGGCAGCAATCGGGTCAAGCGGGCGCCAGGATCAGGGCGTCGATGTCAACGGCGTGGCAGCGGGCAGCGATTTCGGGTCCGGTGATGGTGCGCCAGACCTCGGCGCCCTCCTCCTGGAACCCCATGACCGAGAAGTGTTCTGGTGAGGCGGAGCCGATCACCCCCTCGGCGGCGAGTTCGTTGAGGCGGCCGATTGGCAGGGCGACGTTCATGTCGCTCAGCAGGTCGGTGGTGTTGATGTGGAGATGGGTGGCGTCGATCTGTGACTGGGTGACATCGTTGGGGATGATCCGCAGGGTGGGATCCCCCCAGGTCGGTTCCCTCCGTTCGCGCTCGACATCGAACGGTTCTTGGTCCCCGGCCAGGAACATGCCGGCGCTGGACAACAGACCGATCCGCGCGTCAGCGAGCGGCTTGCCGAAGTCGGTCCACAGCGGGGCATGGTCGAATTGTGGTGCCGCCTCGTAGAGCGGCCGGAAGGCTCGGGGTAGAAACGCGTAGCTGTCGACCGTCATGACATCAGCCTCCTCGAGGTTTGGCGGTGGCGACCGGAACGTTGTCTGCCACTGTCGCCCGAGTCTCGCAGACGACAGGGGCCGAGCTGCAGGCGGATGCGTCCCATCACAGCACTCAGCCCAAGTTGCCAGCAATCGCTCAAGTCGTGGGGTGATCCGGCCGATGACTCCTGGTGAGTTCGGGATTTCGATCCCGAACACCGCTGCCCGGTCGAGCACTCGCGCCCAGAGCAAATCCAGATGACTCGAGAACTGAATCCCCTCCGATCACCGGCTTCCCGCCGGGCATGTGTGGCCCGATGAGCGCGAGCCGGGCCCCGTGGATGCAGCATCGGTTGGTCCAGTGGCGGACGTTTGTGCTCGGTGGCGCGGTGATCGGGTGCTGTCTGGGCCTCAACCTCGTGATCCTGGGACTGACGCCCCCGGCTTCGGCGCCGACCGCACAGGCCACAGCCGAGGCACCGCCTGCCGTCACCGACTCGCCGACGGACGCGTCAGCCGCGCTACCCGCAACTGAAGGTGATGGGTCCTCGGCGCACGTCGTAGCAGCGTCGCAGGAGTCGGTGCCGACGGAAACGGCAGCGCCAGCGGCGGAAGTCGCACAAGCGACGGCGCCCACCCCGACCGACTCATCCGGCAGCGCACCACCGACGCCTCAAGATCCTGTCGCACCCTCAGCATCGCCGCAGACATCGGCGGCACCAGCGCCGACACCGGCCCCGTCGACTGCGTCCGCAACGCCCACGACGGCACCGCCACGCTCCGCGCCGCCGACGACCGCATCGACCACGGCACCATCGACGACGACTCCACCGACCACGGCACCATCGACGACGACTCCATCGACCACGGCACCATCGACGACGACTGCGGCGACCACCGCACCTCCGACGACGACTGCGGCGAACGTCGTATACCCGCAGTACGCAGTTCGTGACGTTGGCGACGTCGTTCTGACGTACACGAACGGCTCCACGATCGACTTGTACGCGGTGTACGCCGGCACCGGCTGGGTGTACGAGGTCGAGCGGAATGGGCCCCGGACGGTGAAGATCAAGTTCTTCAACATCCGGACCGAAAACGAAGCCGAATGGACCGCCAAGATCGAGAACTCTCGCATCAAGGTCGAGGATTGACCGGCCGTGGCTGAACTCACCCCCGAGGAACGAGTAGCGCGGCTCCGGGCCAGGCGCGGTCAGTCTCCAACCGCCACCCCGCAGGCGGCTGAAACCGCCGCGATTCCTGCCGGTGGATCGCTTGCGGCACCGGATGTGACCACCCGCGTCGACATGCCTCAGGCGGGGTCCGTCAGCGAACCCACGGCCGACCCCGTGGCGGGGTTCTCACCGCGGAGCTGGGTCCAAGGGCTCAAGAACTTCGAGCCGAGGACACACCCTGCGCGTGTCGCCCGGCGCGGCATCGGATTGGTGGCAGCCGCCGGTTTCGTTGCGCTCCTCCCGATGATGGGTTCGTTGTCTGCGGCCGAGGACGAGAATCAGATGCCAGACGACGGGGTCCCGCCCGATCCGGCAGCATCGAATTCGCCGTCGGCCGGGCTGATCCCACAGACCACAGTGACCGCGACGACGATCGATGTGCTCGATCGGACGCCCGCGACGGGTTCGACGACCGTCCCGTTGGGCGAGCCCTCGACGACGGTGATGGCGGAGACAACCTTGGCGACCGGCGCAGTCGACCAGCAGAACGGCACCCCGGAGAATCCTGTGGAATCGGCCGCCGCACAACCAACAGCGGGGTCACAGTCCGCTCCATCACCATCGATGGCGGCCCCGGCGCCGCAGCCTTCAGCAACCCAGCCGCCGGTCAACCAGCCCCCGGCGACGCAGCGGCCGGCCGCACAGCCTCCTGCTGTGCAGCCCGCAGTGACGCAGCCGCCGGTGACACAGCCGCCGGTGACGCAGCCGCCGGTGACGCAGCCTCCCGTGACGCAGCCTCCCGTGACTGCAGCCCCGACGACGCAGGCTCCTGTGACCACGACTCCGCCTCCGCCTCCGCCACCCCCTCCGCCGCCGGTGACGGCGCCGAGTGGCGGATGACCGACTCATGACCGCGAACTGGCCACCTCCCGCCGAGCCGCAGCGCTGGGCGACCATCGAGTTCCGCGCGATGGCGAGCCCCTGTCGCATCGTCACCGATGACGTCGAACTCGCCGAGGAAGGCCATCGACTCGTCAAGACGCTGGAGCAGCGCTGGAGCCGGTTCATCGCATCGAGTGAGGTCAGCGCGATCAATCGGGCAGCCGGTGAGCTGTGCATCGTGTCGCGAGAGACCTACCACCTCGTCGAACTCGCCGAGGCCGCCCGCTGCGCAACCGGTGGAGTCTTCAATCCGTTGGTGCTCGATCGACTCGAGCTCATCGGCTACAACGCGCCCGGCCAGTTGAACGAGTCGGCAGAGCGCCTGACACCGTCTCCCGTGACGCGGCAACCGATCGAGTTGTACCCGGACGTCTCGGCCGTGCGTCTACCACTCGGGTCCCGTCTCGATCCCGGCGGCATCGGGAAGGGACTAGCCGGCGATCTCGTGGCCGACGCGCTGATCGAGTTGGGCGCCGAGCGCGCACAGATCGAGCTCGGTGGTGATGTTCGCCTCGTCGGGTCCCACTGGATGTCCGAGGAATGGGCCGTCGATGTCAGGGACCCGCGCGAGCGCAACCGCATCATCGCTCGGCTCGAGATGCCGGCCGGCGCCATCGCAACGAGCAGCACCCTCGGGCGCGCATGGCGTCGAGGCAATCTCGACGTCCATCACGTGATCGATCCGATGACCGGTCTCCCTTCGGACACCGACCTCAACGCCGTCACCGTCATCGCCGACCGGCTGTGGTGGGCCGAGATCATCGCGAAGGCGGCGCTCATCTCGGGGTCCGACGAAGCCGAGGCGATGTTGCGCCGTCATGGCGTGACCGGTCTGATCGTGCACTGCGACGGGGAGATCACCGTGGTCGATGACGCAACGAGGTTGGCGGCATGAACCCTCAGATCTGGTGGTTCATCTCGCGCTCGTCGGGGATCATCGCATGGGGCTTGCTCACGCTGGCGGTCTGCTGGGGACTGTTCGTGTCGACGAAGGCCGTCGCGAAGGCCTCCACGCCTGCGTGGCTGCTCGACCTGCACCGGTTCCTGGGCGGGATGTCGGTGGTCTTCACCGGTATCCATCTCGTTGGACTGTGGGCGGACTCGTATGTCCAGTTCGGTTGGGCCGAGTTGTTCATCCCGATGGCGTCGACCTGGAAGCCCGGCGCGGTCGCCTTCGGGGTGGTGTCGTTCTACGTACTGGTTGCCGTGCAGGCGACCTCACTGATGATGAAACGTCTGCCGCGCCGACTCTGGAGGTCGGTCCACCGACTCAGCCTCCCGCTCTATGCGGTGGCCACGTATCACGGCCTTGCGGCCGGCTCGGACCGTACGAACGTCGGGTTCAGGGTTGCATCGCTCGTCTCGGTCAACATCGTCGCCTTCTTGGCGATCGTGCTCGTCCTCGCCTCGCGCAAGGCCGCGCTCGCGAAGGCCGCGACACCACCCCGCGAGCGCACAGCGGTTCTCGTCGACTGACGCGACCGGAGGGGCGTCGCTGTTGCACTAGTGTCGAACAGCTGATCACGCCGGTGGTGGGCTGAGGGGTGGCCGATGAGCTGGAAGATGGTCGACGAGGGTTGGGGACGGCGCGCGGTTGATTTTGCGACGATTGCCGAGCCGAGCAACTGCCGGGAGTACGTATTCCTGCACTCGCGTCTCGGCATCGGGCACGGCGATCGCCTGCTCGACGTGGCGTGTGGTTCTGGGCTTGCGTTGGAGCTCGCCACGATGCGTGGCGCCGAGTGCGCGGGCATCGATGCATCGCACCGACTCATCGAGGTCGCTCGGGACCGGAATCCGGGAAGTGATATCCGTATCGGCGACATGAACGACCTGCCGTGGGCTGACGAGAGCTTCGACGTTGCGACCAGCTTTCGAGGCATCTGGGGGACGACACCTGACGCGATCGCAGACGTTCATCGGGTGCTTCGACCCGGCGGCCGTGTGGCGATGACCGTCTGGGGTGACGTCGGCAGATCGCCGGGAGCGTGGATGTTCCTCCCGTTTCGTTGGGCCGAGGAGACAAAGGTCGACAATCAGGCCCAGATGGTGTCGCTGGGACGGCCTGGCGTTGGCGAGGCGTTCCTGTCCGACGCAGGGTTCGAGCCCGATGAGCGTTTCGTGGTGCCGTTCTGCATGGAGTACCCAGACCCCGAGGCGTACGCCCGGGGCCTGGCCGCTTCCGGGCCGGCGTACGAGTCGATCCAACACATCGGTGAGGAAGCGTTCCACGAGCGCGCGTGCGCACTCGCGGCCGAACACGTGCGTGAAGGGCTTGCGCTGCGGGGCGAGATCCAGCTGTTCGGCTACGTCGGCGTCAAGGTGTAGTCGCGAGGTTTCCGTCGAGGTAGCCCGCGAGGTGCTCGGAGAGGTCGGTGGCATCGTCACCGGCACCGTGGATGAAGCTCGACTTCCGCCGGCGAAGGAAGGTCGAGCCGATCAGATACAACCCGGGTGCGGTCGTCACGCCGCCATCATGTCGGACACGGTTCTTGTGGTCGAGCACGTCGACATCGAGCCACGAGTAGTCAGGTCGAAAGCCTGTCGCCCAGACGATCGTGCGGATGGACCCATCGGTCAGATCGAGCGCCATCGGTTCATCGCCGACGCGTGTCGGAGGATGTCGCTCGCGTTCGCCTCCTTCGTCGAGGCCGGCCTCGGCGGCCCACTTGTCGATCGTGTCGAGCAAGCGGTTCATCTTGAGGTCGGCGAGTGTGCACTGGTTCCGCAAACCACCGGAGAACAAGGCGGTGCCGTCACGAATCGTGCCCAGCCGACCGCGAATCCTCGCGCCCCCGCCGGTGATCGCGTTGAGATCGAGCATTCGGCGATCCGGTGTGCCGATGAGTTGGGGAGAGGGCACCTTGCGTGCCCTGGTGACGTCGTCGACCTCGTCGTATCTCTCGTCGAGCAGACCGCTGGCATCCATCCACCACTGAATATCCATGCCGCGGTAGGTGCGCGGTATGCGGACATGGTTTCCAACCGAGATGGTCACTTCACGTCCTGACCCTTGGATCTCGTCCGCCAACTGGAGGCCGGTAGCGGATGCGCCGACCACGAGGACCCCACCGTCGTCGAGTTGATCGACGTTTCGGTACTCGAGCGGCGTGAGCATGTCGATGTCGGACGGCACGGCCTCGGCGATCAACGGAACGGAGGCCGTGTTGCATGCGCCGCTTGCGAGGACAACTGCGCGGCATCGCCACGTCCCCGTGTTCGTGATGACTTCGTAGCCGCCGTCGACCGAGCGCACCGATGAGACGGTGGTCTCGGTGAGTACCGGTGCGGAGACCACCGCCGCGTAGCGTTCGATGAACGCGATCACCTCGGGCATGTCCATGAAGCCGTCGGGTTCGTCACCGTCGTACTCGTACCCCGGAAGACGACTCAGCCAGTTGGGGGTGAGCAGCCGAAGCGAATCCCAGCGCTGGGTCTTCCACGAGTGCGCAACGGTGCCGCGCTCGAGCACGACGTGGTCGATGGACCGCTCGCTCAAGCACCGGCTCATCGCCAATCCGCAGTGACCGCCGCCGATCACGACAGCCGTGATCGGTTGCGGCGGTTCGGCTGTCGGCCGGCCGGACGACACCTCCGGCGTCAGTTGACGCCGACCGTGATACTCGTCGGGTTCGCCACGATGTCGAACACCGCCGACCGCTTCTGCGCCTGTGCAACCAGAGCGTCGAGCTCCTCGGGAGTCGCGTCGGCGTCGATGTCGTAGTGGACGCTGATGCCGCTGAAGCCATTGCGGATCTCCGGGTCGACGCCCATGACGCCCTGCACATCCATTTTGCCGGTGAGGGTGGCCTTGACCGACCGGAGCTGAATGTCGCGGTGCTGGGCGATCGAGGCGACGCCCGCGGTGATGCAACTCGCGAGCCCGACGAGCACGAACTCGATCGGTGTCGCACCGTTGTCCTCCGACGCGAAGAGCTCAGGATGATCGGCGTCGTACTCGAACTCCGTCTTGTGCGACTGCTCTTCGCCCATCCCGAAGTAGCTCTGCACCGTGGAGTGGCTGTGAGTACCGTTCATCCACGTACATTCGGCCCGCCACTCGAACTGCGCGGCTTCGGGTGCTTGCCCGAGGGCCTCGCGAGCCTCGAGTAATGCGGCAACGTTGACACCGTTGTCGACGGGGTTTTCGGTGACTGTCATGGGACTCTCCATTCGTGAGAAGCGCAGACCGTTGATGGGCTACGGCATCTGGGGGAGAGCGCCAGTCTCGGCCAGCCCGCGTGACAGTACACCCGATCGAAATCCTGGCTCGACAAACGCCGTGGACCGCTCGACCATCCAACCCTTCGGCCAGCAACAAGCCACCGATCAGGCGTCGTTGAGCAGCTCGCCAGTCAGGTATCGATCGATCGTGGGTGACACCGCGTCGACGAGTGCGGCGACCGACGCGTTTGCGATCGGCGCGTAGGGCATCACCATCCGGAGCAGTGCGAGACCGACCATCTGCGTGCCGACCAGGCCGGCGCGAAGCTCGGCATCGTCGCCGCCGATACCCGCGATGAGCGGTTCCAGGACCGACGCCTCGAGGAGATCGCCGACCGCTGCACCTGCGTCCGGGTGGGTCGCCGCGACTCGGAGAAGCGCGGTCAGTCGCTCCTCGATTTCGGGGACCTGCCAGATCGTGAGCACCGACCGGAGCAGTTCGTCGCCCGACACGGGCCGGTCGCCGGGCAGGAACGCGCGGATGACGTCATCACCGACCGGAAACTCGAGCGCGGCGCGGAGCAGGTCGTCCTTGCCGCCGAAGAAGTGGTAGATCGTCGCCGGGTCGACCTCTGCAGCAGCCGCGATCGATCGGATGGTCGCCCGCTCGAATCCGTGCCGGGCGAACTCGCGACGTGCGGCGTCGACGATGGCGATCCGGCTCGACTCCGCACCGGGTCGACGTCCGCGTGGTTTGGCGGTCATCGGGCCGAACTGACGGCGACGATGGCTTCGTCGAGGATCGCTGGCACGATGGAGAGTGCTGCGCTGACGCCGGCCGCAGTGAGCGCAGCGCTGATGCCTGCGGTGTCGGGCGACGCCACGCGGATCTGCCGGCCTGCGAGCATGATGTCGTAGCCGGCGTCACCGAGCAGGGCGAACGCCTCGGACCATGATTCGGCGGTCACCTCGACGACGGTGCGCCCGGCCACGATCTCGTCGACGGTGCCCTCGGCGGCGACCCTGCCGGCTGCCATCAGAACGAGGCGATCACACTGTTGCGCCTCCTCCATGTAGTGAGTCGTCACGAGTACGCCGGCGCCGCTACCCGCCGCCACCCGGATCGCATCCCACAGTCGCGCCCGGGCCAACGGGTCGACTCCCGACGTCGGCTCGTCGAGCACCAGGAGATCCGGATCGTGGCTCAGCGCACACGCGAACGCCAGCTGGCGTTGGCGGCCGAGCCCGATCGACCCGACGAGCCGATCGCGCATCTCGACCAGTTCGCCCGACAGCGCGACCCGCTCGGGTGTGATACCGAAGGCCGCGGCCTGGAACTCGACGTTCTCGACCACGGTCATGTCGCTGTACAGCCCGAGGTTCTGGGACACGTACCCCAGTCGACGCCTGCCGTGACGCGAGGGTGTGGTGCCGAACAACGTGACGCCTCCCTCGGAGGGAGCGAGCAAACCGAGCATCATTCGGATCAACGTGGTCTTGCCCGCGCCGTTGGCCCCGATCAGCCCGACGATCTCGCCCGGACCGACGTCCAGGGAGACATGCTCGACGGCGGTGAAGCCGCCGAACCGACAGGTGACGTGATCGGCCGCGATCAACGAGGTTGCTGGCTGTGGGGCGATCACGTCGACCCATCCGTCTCGTCGATATTCCGGTCGTCGAGGAGGCGAGCGATGACGACGTCCTCGAAGTCGAGCTCCGCTGGCTCGAGCGCCGGGCCATTGCTCGTTGGCTCGGTCGGTCCATGGCTGGTCGGGTGCCACTCTCTCACCGAGCGGCCCCGACGCCATGAGCGAGCGGGAACCGATGGCTGTTCGGGGGCGGTGATCGACCCGGGGAACGACCCCATCACCTCGTCGCGGGTGCCGACGGCGATCGCCCGCCCGCGATCGAGCACGGTGACGCTCGACGCACGTTCCGCCTCGTCGAGATACGTTGTCGCCATCGTGACCGCCATGCCGGCTGCGGCCGCCTCTGCGATCAGCCGCCACAATTCGACGCGGCTCACGGGGTCGACACCGGTCGACGGCTCGTCGAGCACGAGGAGTTCGGGCTCGTGCAGCATTGCCAGCACGAAGCCGAGTTTCTGTCGCATCCCTCCCGACAGGTCACGGGCCAACCGGTCGGCTGTCCCCGACAGTCCAGCGTGATCGAGCAGGTCGGCGCGTCGCCGGTCGCGGTCCGACGACGTCATCGAGTAGGCGCTGGCGATGAAGTCGATGTTCTCGTCGACCGTCAAGTCGCGCCATGTTCCCGACGTGGACGGCATGTAGCCGATGAGCTCAGATGACGGTCGTCGGACGGTACCGCTCGACGGCGCGTACCTGCCGACGAGGCAGCGCAGCAGTGTGGTCTTGCCCGCGCCGTCGCCGCCGACGACGGCGACCACCGAACCGGCGGGCACATCCAGATCGACGCCACGCAGCGCACGCACGTCGCCGAACTCGTGGTGGATGTCGGTGACCCCGAATCTCATCTGGTCGCCGCCGACTCTCCGGTCACGTCGGTGTCGAGGCTCGGCGCGAGGTCGCGCCGGAACCGGAGCACGGCGCCGCCGAGTACGACGACGGCCATCGCCGCCAGCACGAGGAATGAGATCCAGAGCGATCCAAGCCCGGCGCCTCGGAGCAGGATGCCCTGCGAGATTTCGATGAAGTACGTGAGCGGGAGTCCGTACCCGATCCAGCGCACACCCCACGGCATTGACGCGAGGGGGAAGATCATCCCCGACAGCAGGATCTGCGGCATGACGAAGAACATCGCGGTCTGGATCGCCTGGCCCTGGGTCTGGGAGATCGTCGAGATCAGCACACCGAGACCGAGCACGACGAGCAGGAAGATTGCGGCACCGATGCCGAACAGCAGCACCGAGCCGGCGAACGGGACGCCGAACAGCAGTGCACCCAACACGGTGACCGCGACCATGTCGACGTAGGCCAGCACGAAGTACGGCGCGATCTTGCCGACGATCACGTCGCTCGGCCGGAACGGCATCACTGCGAGCTGCTCGAGCGTGCCGTCCTGGCGCTCGCGGACGAGGCCGAGACTGGTCACGATCGTCCCGATGAAGGCCATGATCAGCCCGATCAACCCGGGCACCATGACCCACGACGTCTTCAGATCAGGGTTGAACAGAACCTCCACGTCGAGGGCATTGCCGGCACCGTTGGCAGCCGCGACGGTGGCCTGGGCGGTGAACAGCGACGAACCGTCGGCGAGGAGGAGCGGGGTGCCGGACCCGCCAGTGACCAACGCTGCGTCGGCTCGGTTGTCGCGTAGGTCGTCGACCCCGGCCTGGCGGTCGCCAGCCGCATCGACTTCGACGACGTCGAAGAATTCCGGGAGCTGCGCCGAGACGGCCTCGGCGCTCGGACCGACGACGACCGTGGACACGCTGCTGACGGTGAAGTTCGCCGCATACCCGAAGATCACGAGCAGGAGCAGTGGCAGCCCGATCAACATCCCCATGGTCCGCCGATCGCGACGCAACTCGCGGAACTCCTTGACGATCATCGGCAACACGCTGAGCACCGTAGGTCGCAGCGGACCAGAAATCAACGAGCGTTGGATTGTGGTTCAGCGCGTGCCGATGAGCGTTGGTAGCAGTGCCGTGGCGACCTCGGCCGGGGCCTCCTCGTGCGAGAAGAGCCCAGCGCCTTCGATGACCGAGAGCTCCGCATCGGGAAATGTGGGCACCATCGCCTCGGCATTCTTCACCGGGAAGAACGGGTCTTGGTCGCCCCACACGAGTTGGACGGGCACGTCGATCTTCTTGTGGATCGCCGGGAGGCCGGTCACGTACTTCATGTCGAAGCTCTCGAGCAGGTTCGTCGCGGCGACGCAGCGGTCACGGCTCTGGTGGAGCGGAGCAAGGAAGAACTCGTCGAATTCGCCGTCGAGCAACGATGAGTCGGCGAACGCATCACCGAGCACGAGTCCGAGACGTCGGATCCGAGGCTTGCCGGCGACCCATCCGAGTCCCGCGCTGAACCCGGGCAGGTGCCGGGCTGCGAGGAAGGATTTGAACCTCCAGCTCGGATCGGGTGGCTCGGTGTTGATCAAGCCCATCGCGCGAAGGCGCGGATCGCCCGCCATCGCATGCCGGGCGATCATGCCGCCGCTGTCGTGCCCGACGACCGCGACTTCGTCGAGTTCGAGCAGGTCGATCACCCGCCGAACGGTTTCGATGTGCTGTGCGATCGTCAGGTTCGTGTCGGCGTCGAACCGGCTCGAACCGGCAGAGGGCAAGTCGATGACATGGCAGGTGACGTGGTCGACGAGGTGGGGGAGCAGCAGTCTGAAGGTCGCCCCGCTCACGGGCCACCCGTGCACGAACAGCACGTCGGGGCCCGACCCGACACGGCGGTAGGCCGCTTCGCCCTCGCCGACGTCGAGCCAACGATCGGGGTCGCGGCGGAACAGATCGGCAGCGTCGTCGGCGGTCAATGTGGTCATGTTGCTCCTCGTCGAAGGGTGGCGGCCGGGTGCGCTCACCCGGCCTGCCCGGTTTGTAGTGGCCACTGCGAACCGTAGTCGCAGTGATCACTACAATCAAGACGAGTGGGACACAAACACACCAAGACGGAGATCCTCGAGGGGGCATTGGCCGCCGCCTTCGCCGACGGGCTCAGCCAGCTCACTTTCGGGCGGGTCGCCAAGCGCCTCGGGATCAACGATCGCATCGTCGTCTACTACTTCCCGACGAAGGACGATCTGATCGGCGAGGTCATCCTCGCCATGGGCGCTCAGCTCCAGGAGACCCTGGCCACGGCATTTTCGGAGCAGGCCGCCGGCCACCTTGAGCTGATCACGGCAGCCTGGCCGATCGTCGCGACACCTGACGCCGACCCCGTCTTCGCACTCTTCTTCGAGGCGAACGGGCTGGCTGCGAGCGGTCGCGAGCCCTACCGCACGCTCGTTCCGACCCTCGTCCAGCTCTGGATCGACTGGGCTGCCGAGTTCATCGAGGGCCCACCCGACCAGCGGCGCATCGAGGCCGAGACCGCCATCGCACTGATCGACGGCCTCCTGCTCCTGCGTCAGCTCGCCGGACCCGATTCGGCGGGGCGCGCCGCCCGCCGACTCGGAATCGCCTGATCAGGTATCGACGCCACCGTCGCGGGCGGCAGCACGCTCGGTGAGAGGTGTCAGATCTGCCCTCTAGTTGTGAGCGGACCGGTCCGATGAATACCTCGCAGCCCATACGGGCTCGGCGAGGAAACAGTGCTGATGAGTCTGGACATTTGGAGTCGCCCGGTCGGGGAGTCGGTTGAGAGCGGATCGGCGCGGCGCGGCCCGCTCCGCCCCAAGCGACTCGTCAGCGTCCGACAACGTCAGGATCGGCGGCTCGCCGGACATCGGTTCCGCGCCGTCGATACGGTGTTCCTGCTCGGCGTGACGTTCTTCTTCCTCCGACGCACTCTCGAGCGGTCCTTGCTCGAGACCCCGTTCGCCGAGGTCGTCCCGGTCGTCGCTGGCGTGTGGCTGACCTGGTTGATGATGCGGGGGCTCGGCCTCTACCGATTCGGTCGGACGGAGCGACTGTTCTCGCATTTCGGCCGTGTGGCGATTGCTGCCGGCGCCGGCGCCGGGGTCGCAGCGGTCGTCCATTCAGTGGTGCCCGCAGAGCAGACCGACGTGACCGACGTGCTGAAGCTCGTCGCGCTCTGTGGCGTCGGCCTGACGATTCTGCATGTCGCATGGTGGCTACTCGTGGCCCGCTGGAGATCACGCGGACTGCTGACACCGAACGTGGTCGTGGTCGGCGCTACCAGCCATGCCGAGGACCTCATCTCGACGGCGATCGACCGACGCGACATGAACGTTCTCGGCGTGTTCGATGACCGCGCCGAGCGTTCGCCACTCGCGATGCGTGGGGTGCCAGTACTCGGAACCACCGACTCGATGCTCCGACACCGGATCATGCCGTACGTGGACCTGATCGTCGTCACGATCGACCAGTCGGCCGCTGCCCGAGTCCGGGAGATCACGCAACGTCTCGCAGTGCTGCCGAATACCGTCACACTGCTGTTCGACGACGCCACGGCGGGCCGTCGAGCCGCCGCCATCGACCAGATTGCTGACGCCCCCCTTGCGCCCCTGCACCCGGAGACCGACACTGCCCGCAAGGCGTTCGCGAAGCGGGTTCAGGACCTCGTGATCGGCGTGGCCGCGCTCCTCGTGTTTGCTCCGTGGATGGCGCTGATCGCGCTGGCCATCAGCCTCGACAGCGCCGGCCCGGTGTTCTTCCGGCAGCGTCGGCAGGGCTTCAACAACGAGGAGATCTCGGTGTGGAAGTTCCGAACGATGTGCCACGAAACCGCCGACCCTCAGGCGGTGCGGCAGGTGACCGCCGATGACGATCGGGTCACCCGAGTCGGCCGCTTTCTGCGGAAGACGAGTCTCGACGAGCTCCCCCAGCTGTTCAACGTGATCATCGGCGAGATGTCGCTTGTCGGTCCGCGCCCTCACGCCATCGGCATGAAGACAGGTGACGTCGAGTCGGCGGAGCTCGTCGCCGAGTACGCCCATCGCCACCGCATCAAGCCGGGCATGACGGGATGGGCCGCCATCAACGGATCGCGCGGCCCACTGCATGAACCCGAGGATGTCCGGCGGCGGGTGGCGTTCGATGTCGAGTACATCGAGCACCAGTCGGTTTGGGTCGACCTCACGATCATGGCGAAGACCATTCCGAGCATGCTCGGGGACCGCTCCGCCATCCGCTGACGCCGACGATTGCCCGCGCGCTCGTGCGGACGGCGAGAATGGTCAGATGTTGACGTCCGACCCGACCGCGATTCGGCTCGGGGATGACTGAGCAACGACGTACCCAGGCTCGACGCCGGGCTCGCTCGGTCGAAGCTGCCGCGGTCGCAGGGATTGCATACTCGTTCCTGACCGTCTTTGCGCTCTTCCAGCTGAATCGGTATCCGAAGCTTTCGCTCCCGGAAGAGGAGCTGACCGCATGGTTCGACGACGGACAGAATCGAGCGCTGCTGGTCGCTGCGCTCGGCGCATCGTCAGTGGCGGCGATCGCATTCCTGTGGTTCATCGCAGTCATCCGGCGCCGGTTGGGGGATCGCGAGGATCAATTCTTCGCCACGGTGTTCCTGGGGTCGGGCATCGTGAATGTCGCCATCTCACTCGTCGCCGCCGCCGCCATCGCATCGCCAGCGATCGCAGTGACCGTGCTCGACGCGGCCGAGGTCAGCTCGTCCTCGGCTTCGCTCGCCGGCGGTCTGGGCGCGGCCCTCCTCCTCGTGGTGGCACCCCGGGTGCAAGCGGTCTTCATCTTCACCACATCGACGGTGATCCTGCGCAGTCGCGTGCTTCCCTCGTGGGTCGCTGGGGCCGGCTATCTGCTCGGTTTGGCGATGTTCATCATCCCGATCGTCTGGCGCTCGCTCGGGGTGGCCTTTCCGGTCTGGGTCTTCGTCGTCAGCATCGTGCTGATCGTCGTCAGGCCCTCCCACCTCGAGATCGATCGGCCGACCGACGACGTGGGCGACGCCGACTGATCGGTCGTCGGTTCAGGCCGGCGGATCGAAATCGAGGTCGAGCGTCTTCAGCCCGCGCAGGATGAAGCTGTCCTCGTAGGCCGGAGCGTGCCGAGCTGCGTATCGCAGGTTCGACATGTGGTCGAGCATCGCTTCGACCGCCACGTACGCCTCGGCACGGGCCAAGCCGGCCCCGATGCAGAAGTGCTCGCCGTTCCCGAACGACAGGTGCTCGCGGGCGTTCTCCCGCGACGGTTCGAAGTCGTTCGGGCGTTCGAATTTGTCGGCGTCCCGGTTCCCTGCGGCGTAGACGACCCACACGTGCTCACCGGCCGGGATCGTGGCACCGTCGATCGTGACCTCGTGTTTCGCCTGCCGGTACAGGCCCTGCACCGGCGCCTCGAACCGCAACGCCTCCTCGACGAACGACGGGATCAGGGTGCGGTCGGCGTCGATGGTCGACTGCAGGCCTGGCTCGGACGCAAATCTGTTTGCCATGTTCGTGATCAGCTTCGTCGTCGTCTCGTTGCCGGCGACGAGGAACTGTTGGCACATCGAGATCTGCTCGGCGTGGGTGAGGCGCTCACCGTCGAGTTCTGCATTCGCGACGTCGGAGATCAGGTCGTCGTGTGGGTCCGTCGTCCGCTGCTCGAGCTTGACGGAGAAGTAGTCCGCGAACGCCTGAGTGCTCGTGATGAAGTCGCGCACCTGGTCGACCGAGGGCGCTGCGTTGCCGATCGGAATCACAAGGTCGTCCGACCACTTCTTGAACATCAACAGGTCGTCGTCACCCACCCCGAGCGCGTCAGCGATGATCCGCATCGGGAGGAGCACTGCGTATTCCGACACGAACTCGACCGTGCCCCGATCTACGAACGATGCGATCAGTTCGTCGGACCGCTGCTGCACCTTGGGCTCCAGCTCGCGGATTCTCGCTGGTCGGAACGCAGCGTTCACCACGCGACGCTGGCGGACGTGTTCGGGCGGATCGGCATTGAGCAGCACCGCGGCGGTCCGTCGGCCGCTCAACATCTTCTCGAACGCCTCGGCCATCGCCGGCTCCTGGCTCAGCGTCGCCATGGCCGTTGTCATCGCCGACTCGCGCGGCCCTGGGGACGTCGGTGACAGCGACGACCAGTTCTCCGTGTCGCGAAGGATCGTCCGCGCGGCGCCATACCCGGTTGCGATCCATGCGCCGAGTCCGTCGTCGTACACGACCGGCGCGTCGGCGCGGAGTTCGTCGAAGATCGGGTACGGACACCGCAGTGCCTCCTGGTCGCGATCGAACAACGCGGCGAGTTCGTTCATCCCCTCAAGGTAGAGAGTGCGCCGCGACCGATCGGTGTCGGACTTCACCAGACATCCACGAAATTCCGGCGGATCGTGACGCCTCCCGTCACGATCCGCCGGAATTTGCTGAGATGGGTGGGTGTGAGGACCGAGATAGGTGACCTGGCATCGCTCCGCTACTGTCGCTGCGCACCTCGAATCCGAAGGACCGTCATCATGATCATCCATCCCAGCCCGCTGCCCGACGTCGAGATCCCCGACGTCACGATCACCGCCCATGTCCTCCATTTGGCCGACGAGCTTGCAGACCGCGTCGCCATCCGTGACGCGGCCGGAACCAGTTCCTACACCTACGCCCAGCTGAGCGCGGCGATTCACTCGCTGGCCGGAGGGCTCGCCGCTCGTGGCGTCGCCCCGGGGACCGTTGTCGGGTTGATGGCTCCGAACCTGCCCGAATACGCCGTCGTGTTCCACGGCGTTGCCGTTGCCGGCGGCGCAGTGACCACGATCAACCCGACCTATGGCGCCGAAGAGGTCCGCCACCAGCTGCAGGACGCTGGCGCGACGATGCTGTTCACGATCGGCATGTTCGTGGACACCGCCCTCGCAGCGATCGAAGGGACTGACGTCAACGAGGTGGTCGTGATGGGCGACGCGGCACCGGGGACGACGGCGATGGCCGACGTCTTCGGCGAGCCGATCAGCCAGGTCGCGGTCGACCCCGCGACACACACCGTTGTGCTGCCCTACTCGTCCGGCACGACCGGCCTCCCCAAGGGCGTCATGTTGACGCACCGCAACCTGGTGGCCAACATCGAGCAGTGCCGCCACACCCTCAAGTACGGCGATGACGAAGTTGCCCTCGCCGCACTGCCGTTCTTCCACATCTACGGGATGCAGGTCCTGATGAATGGCTTGCTCGCCAACGGCGTCACCGCGGTCACGATGCCCCGCTTCGACATGGTCGAAGCACTCACTGCGGTCCAGGAGTTGAAGATCACGCGATTCTTCGCTGTGCCGCCGATCATTCTCGGTCTCGCCAACGCGCCGATCGTCGACGACTTCGACATGTCGTCGGTCCGCCAGATCTTCTCCGGCGCCGCGCCGCTCGGCGCCGAGCTGGCTGCGAAGGCGGGGGAGCGGCTCGGCTGTGAGGTCGTACAGGGATTCGGCATGACCGAGCTCAGCCCGGTCAGCCACTGCACCGTCGAAGGCGACTACCGCCCCGGCACCAGCGGTGTCACGATCTCGAACACCGAGAGTCGCATCGTCGATCCCGACACGGGCGAGGACCGCGGCGTCGGTGAGCGCGGCGAGCTGTGGGTCAAGGGCCCGCAGGTGATGGTCGGCTATCTCAACAACGCCGACGCGACTGCGGCGACGATCGACGAGGACGGCTGGCTGCACACCGGCGACATCGCGATCATCGACGAACACGGCCACATGACGATCGTCGACCGGATGAAGGAACTGATCAAGTTCAAGGGGTTCCAGGTGGCTCCTGCCGAACTCGAAGCGCTGCTCGTCACCCACCCGAAGGTCGGCGACGTCGCAGTGATCGGCGTGCCCGACGACGAAGCAGGCGAAGTGCCCAAGGCGTTCGTGACGACCCTCCCGGGAGAGACGGTGACGATCGAGGA
>Ga0316197_10000403_pt1 | contig 30203 bp, 25 predicted proteins | sample OudBiesiAoxic_MG_FD_204939 | JGI IMG/M metagenome (GOLD analysis project Ga0316197, IMG submission 204939) | Coastal sediment microbial communities from Oude Bieten Haven, Netherlands - site A oxic | ecosystem: Environmental > Aquatic > Marine > Coastal > Sediment | place: Netherlands... | reverse complement strand
CAGGAATCCCGGCCGCACGAGGTCGACCTCCGGAGCCAGGGCGAGGAAGAACCCGGGGATGCCGATGCTGAACGTGCCGATCAGTGTGAGCTGACGAGGGAGGAACGGGAACGGGCTGTTGAGCAACCCGACGGCAAACGTGAGCAGGACGGCATACGCGGCCTTCGACACGAACAGGTTGGACACCCGCTCGACGTTGTTGATCACCTTGCGACCTTCGTTCACCACGACGGGAAGGCTCGAGAAGCGGTCATCGGTCAGCACCAGGTCGGCGACGGATTTCGTTGCGTCGCTGCCCGATCCCATCGAAATGCCGAGTTCGGCGTCCTTGAGCGCCAGCACGTCGTTGACACCATCGCCGGTCATCGCCACCACGTGGCCCCGCGACTGGAGCGCCCGGACGATCGCCTGCTTCTGCCGGGGCACGACCCGACCGAACACCGTTCCGTGTTCGAGCGCGTCGGCGAGCGCGTCGAGCTCGTCGACGTCGGGCAGCTGACGCGCGTCCACCGGGTCGCCGATCACCTGCAGACCCGCCCGCTCGGCGATCGCGGCGACGGTGTCCTGGTTGTCGCCCGAGATGATCTTCAACGTCACGTCCTGCTCGGAGAAGTACGACAGGATCTCCGGCGCGTCCGGCCGGATCTCGTCCTCCAACTCCACGATGGCGAGCGGCCGAGCCGACGCCGGCAGCGAACGGTCGTCGGCGGGACCATCGGGGGACGACACGACGGCGAGCAGGCGCTTGCCGGCCGAGCTCAGCTGCGACACGATCCCGCAGGCCGGATCGTCGGCCTCGAGCAGGAAGTCGGGTGCCCCGATGTAGAACCATCCTTCGCCGACGAACGACGCCGCCGACCACTTCCGCTCGCTGTCGAATGGTTCGGTGTCGGACAGCTGCCAGTCGGTCTCGGTTCCGACGCCCGCGACGATCGCCCGCATCGTGGCATTGGGCGACCGGTCCGATGCGGCCAGCGCAACCAGGGCCTGTTCGATGCGCGCCATGTCGGCGCCGGTGCAGGGATGCACCGACGCGTAGCGGATCTCGCCTGTCGTGATCGTGCCGGTCTTGTCGAGGCACAGCATGTCGACGCGTGCCAACACCTCGACCGTCGACAGCTGCTTGGCGAGTGCGTTGTGGCGTGCGATCGCGATCATGCCGGCCATGAACGACAGGCTCGTCAGCAGCACCAGTCCGTCGGGCACCATCGCCACCGCTGCGGCCACCGTTCCCTGGAGCGCCTCCTGCCAGCGGTCCTCCTCCTGCAGCAGGTTGACGAACAGGAAGATCGATCCGATCGGAATGATGACGGTGAGCCACCGCAGGATCGTGTTGATCCCCTGCCGGAGGATCGACTCCGCCGGGGTGAACGTCTTCGCCTCGGTCGCGAGGGCACTCGCATAGCTGTCGCCCCCGACCGCCGTCGCCTGCAGCGTCGCCGTGCCCGCCACCACGAAGCTGCCGGACAGGACGTCGTCACCGGGTTCCTTGTGGACCGGGAGCGACTCACCGGTCAGCATCGACTCGTCCATGCGCAGACCCACCGAGTCGCGCACCTCGCCATCGACCGCGACCTGACCGCCCTGCTGCAGCTCGACGATGTCGTCGAGCACGATCTCGTCGGTTGGGACGCGACGCCGCTCGCCACCGCGGATCACCATCGCGTGCGGCTCGGTCACCACCTCGAGTCGTGCAAGCTCGCGACGGGCACGCACCTCTTGCACGATGCCGATCACGGAGTTCGACACGACGACGCCGACGAACAGTCCGTCCTGCGGATACCCGGCGATCACCACGAGCCCGAAGAGCGTGAACATGATCGCGTTGACGACCGTGAACACGTTGGCGGCGACGATCTGACCGAGCGTGCGCCCCGGCGGCTCGGGCACGATGTTGACGCGGCCGTCGGCGATCCGTTCGGCCACCTCGGCGTCGGACAGCCCCAGAGATGTGTCGACGCCGATCATGACCCGAGGCAGAGTAGTGCGTTGCTGCGAGACTGAACCGGTGGACGTTTCCGATCGCGAGCAACTGATTTCCTACGTACGCAACTCGGTGATCGGCCGCGACGACGTGCTCGACGGTCCGTACGGGCCCCGACCGATCATCTACGCCGACTACACCGCGTCGGGAAGATCGCTGACGTTCATCGAGGACTACATCCGCACCGTCGTGTTGCCGCTGTATGCCAACACGCACACCGAGTCGTCGGGCACCGGCCTGCAGACCACCCGGCTTCGGGAAGAGGCTCGCGAGGTGATCGCGCGGTGTGTCGGTGCCGAACGCCAGGAGCATGCAGTCGTGTTCTGCGGCAGTGGTGCGACGCACGCGATCGCCAAGCTGATCGGCGTGCTCGGCCTCAAGGTGCCGTCTGCGCTCGACGACAGGTACCACATCGTCGACATGATCCCGACCGACGACCGCCCGGTGGTGTTCATCGGGCCGTACGAGCACCACTCCAACGAGTTGCCATGGCGCGAGTCGATCGCCGACCTGGTGATCATCGGCGAGGACGCCGACGGCCACGTCGACCTCGACCATCTTCGCTCGGAACTCGTCAGATACGCCGATCGCTCCACGAAGATCGGATCGTTCTCTGCGGCCTCGAACGTGACGGGCATCATCACCGACACGATCGCCGTGTCGACGCTGCTGCACGAGCACGGTGCACTGTCGTTGTGGGACTATGCCGCAGCAGCGCCGTACGTGCCGATCGACATGGGGTCGAGCGCCGACGGCAACCTGGCCTACAAAGATGCCGTGTTCATCTCGCCGCACAAGTTGATCGGCGGGCCGGGCACACCGGGTGTGCTGGTCGCTCGGCGTGAGCTGTTCCGCAACCGTGTGCCCGACGTGCCGGGCGGTGGCACGGTCCGCTACGTGAGCACGGACGAGCACGACTACCACCACGAGATCGAGCACCGGGAGGAAGCCGGCACGCCGGCGATCGTCGAGTCGATCCGTGCGGGCCTCGTGTTCCAGCTGAAAGAGGCGGTCGGGCCCGATGTGATCGAGGCCCGCGAGGCCGAGTTCGTCCATCGGGCGATTCACCGCTGGGAGGAGAACCCGAACATCAACGTGCTCGGCTCGCACGCGGCCGATCGGTTGTCGATCGTGTCGTTCGTGATCCGGCACGACGAGCGATACCTGCACCACAACTACGTCGTCGCGCTCCTGAACGACGTGTTCGGCATCCAATCGCGCGGCGGATGCTCGTGTGCCGGGCCATACGGACACCGCCTGCTCGGCATCGACATCGATCGATCGCACGAGTTCCAACGTGAGATCAACCGCGGCTGTGAGGGCATCAAGCCGGGGTGGGTCCGCGTGAACTTCAACTACTTCATCGACGAGGCGACGTACGACTACATCGTCGATGCCGTCGACCTCGTGGCCTCGGAGGGCGTCCACCTGCTGCCGATGTACGACTTCGAACCCGATTCAGGGCTCTGGCACCACCGTCATGGCACCCACGGGCCGGCGATGAGCCTGCACGAGGTGTCCTACGACGGCGGTCACATGGAATTCGAGAACCGCCGACACACCCAGCCGATCGACCTGGCCCGCCACCTCGATGATGCTCGGGTCCTCTTCGCCACGGCCCGTGACGAGCCGGCCCATGCCTGTACACACCCCGAGACCAACGACGATTTCGAGCATCTGCGGTGGTTCCCCTACCCCCACGACGTCTCACCCATCTGACCGCCATTCCGTTTGCGTGACGGTTCAGGAGCGAATCCGCTCCGGTTCCGCGACACAAGCGGGACGATGACGGCGAGCGTCACCGATTCGTCACATGATCGTCATGTACCGGTAGAGTTGTCAGCCATGTCTGCGGGCTCGACGAACCGACGATCTCTCGCCGCCCGCCTTGCCGCGCTCGCGCTCGCCATCGCCACTGCGGCATCGGTACCTGGCATCGTCGATGCCCAGGTCGACACCGTCGCCGCCGAACGCGCCGCCGCGGAGATCCAGGCCGCTCGCGACCGTGCCAACGCCGCCTCCCAGGCGATGTTCGACGCCGAGTCGCTCCTCGACGAACTCTCGCTCTCGATCGTCGAGGCCGAGCGCCAACTCGCGGCGGTCGAGGCCCAAGCCACCGCCATGCGCTCGAGCCTCGAGTCCGACGCCCAGCGAGCGTTCGCCAACTCCGGTACGACGAATCCGCTGTTCATCGATCTCGACGACGCCAACGATTCGATCACCGCCGATCGCCAGGCCTCGATCGCTCGAGGAGCCGCAGCCGTGGAGCTCGACGACTTCGACGCCGTGATGGACGAGGTCGACGAGAAGCGCAGCGACCTCGAGCGACAGCAGGACGCAACTGCGCAAGCACGCGAGCGATACGAGGAGCTCAAGGAGGCAGCGGAGAGCGAAGTCGTCGAGCTCACCGCGATCGAGGAGCAGCGCCTGCAGGACGAGCAAGTCCGCATCGCACTCGAACGCGAGCGTCAACGTCGGCTCGAGCAGGAGCGTGCAGCCGCCGCGCAGGCCGCTGCTGCGCAGGCCGCGTCCGCCGCGAGCAGCAGCCAGAGCGCCGCGGTCTCGGGCGGGGCAGCAGCTGCGGCCGCGCCGAGCTCGGGTTCCTCTGCCGCCGCCGCAGCACCAGCAGCGCCAGCGGCGGCACCGGCACCGGCCGCTGCGCCACCGAGCCCTGCACCGTCGAACGCCGGATCGGGCATCGTCTGCCCGGTCGCCGGCCCTCACGCCTTCGCCGACACCTGGGGTGCGGCACGTTCGGGCGGTCGGAGCCATCAGGGGGTCGACATGATGGCATCACGAGGCACGCCGCTCGTGGCGGTCGAGTCCGGTTTCGCCCAGTTCAAGACCACCCGTCTCGGCGGCAACTCGGTGTGGGTCAACGGCGCCAGCGGCACCCGGTACTTCTATGCGCACCTCAGCTCCTGGGAGGGTTCGAGCCGCAACGTGTCGCGCGGCGAGGTGATCGGCTACGTCGGCGCCACCGGCAACACGTCGGCCAACCACCTCCATTTCGAGGTGCACCCCGGCGGCGGGCGAGCGGTCAACCCGTACCCGTACGTTCGCTCCGTCTGCTGAGACGCACCCACGTTTGCGTGAGCGTTCCGGAGCAGATGCGCTCCCTGAACGTCACGCAAACGGAATGGATGGGGTGGCGGGTGTGCTGGAGGTCAGCGGCGGCTGAGCGGGACGTCGCCGGAGCCGACGAAGCGGCTCGTGTAGGTCGCGATGTTGCCGATGTAGTTGGCCCGCTCGTAGGCGGCCGGATCCGCCGACGCCTCCGACGACACCGCCCCGCGCATCTGGCCCACCGATTCGTAGTCATGCTCGCGCATCCAGTCGAGCAGTTGCTCCTCGATCGTGGCCACGTGATGCGGGCCGTTGCGCAACACCGACGACGTCGTCATCGTCACATCGGCCCCGGCGAGGATCAGCTTGGCCGCGTCGAAGCCCGTGTGGACACCCGTGGACGCAGCCATGGAGATCGACAGGTACTCACGCAGGATTCCGATCCAGCGCAACGGCAACCGCAGTTCCTCAGGGGTGCTGAGCGCGATGCGCGGCGCCACTTCGAGCGTCTCGAGGTCGAGATCGGGCGCATAGAACCGGTTGAACATCACCACACCGGCGGCACCCGCTTCCTGTACCGCCACCACGAAGGCCGACAGCGACGAGTAGTACGGCGACAACTTCACCGCCACCGGCACCGACACCTCCTCCGCAACCAACGACACCAGCTCCAGATGCTCCGACTCGAGCGTCGCTCCATCGATCGCCGGGTTCGCCGCAACCGTGTACAGGTTGAGTTCCAGTGCGTCGGCGCCTGCGTCCTGCAGCAGGTGTGCGTACTTCACCCAGCCACCGATGTTCGTACCGTTGAGACTGGCGATCACCGGAACGTCGACCCGACGCTTCGCCCCCTCGACGAGATCGAGGTAGGCATCGACGCCGGCGCTGAAATCGTCGATCTCCGGCAGGAACGACATCGCCTCGCCGAAGCTCTCGGCATGCACGGTGAACAAGCGGTCGATCTCGGTGGTCTCGCGCTCGATCTGCTCCTCGAACAGCGACGGCAGCACCACTGCGGCCGCGCCCGCCTGCTCCAGCTCGGCGAGACGGTCGAGGTCGCCGGTGTAGGGGCCCGCCGACGCCACGATCGGGGATCGCAGTCGGAGACCCAGGTAGTCGGTGTGCAAGTCAGTCATCGGTCGCCACCTCCACGGGCGTGCCGCCGACGGCGTCGACGTCGGCGGGTTCATCGGTCAGGTCCTCGGCGTCCACGACCTGCGGCACCTGGCGCTCGAGCCCGGCCAGCTGTTCGTAGTAGCGCCACCGCTCCGTGATGTCGGCCTGCGCCAGATCGAGCAGCAGCGTGGAGCGGTCGGGATCCGACCGGGCCAACATGGCATAGCGGGCTTCCTGGAGAGCGAACTCCCGCAGCGGGATCGACGGTGCCGCCGAGTCGAGCTGGAACGGGTGCTCGTGCTCCTCCACCGTGGGCCGGTATCGGTAGAGCGGCCAGTAGCCCGACTTCACCGCCTGCTTCTGGTGCGCCATCGACGTCTGCATGTCGATGCCATGGGCGATGCAGGTGGAGTAGGCGATGATCAACGACGGGCCGTCCCACGCATCGGCCTCCTCGAACGCCTTGACCGTCTGGATGTCGCTCCCGCCGATCGCCACCTGGGCGACGTACACGTTGCCGTAGCGGCGGGCCACCGCTCCGAGGTCCTTCTTGCCGGTCGGCTTACCCGCCATCGCAAACTTGGCGACCGCACCGAGGGGCGTGGCCTTCGATGCTTGGCCGCCGGTGTTGGAGTACACCTCGGTGTCGAGCACCAGCAGGTTCACGTTGCGGCCGCTGGAGAGCACCTGATCGACACCGCCGAATCCGATGTCGTAGGCCCAGCCGTCGCCGCCGACGATCCAGGTACTCGATCGCACGAGTTCGTCGGCGATGGACACCAGCCGCCGTGCCCGGTCGGCCACCGCCGGATCGGACGCATCGACCAGGTCGACCAGTCGTTCGCGCAGCACACCGACCCGCGCCCGCTGCTCGATCACGCCGGCCTCGGTCGGGTTGGGGTCGGCGAGCAGCGACGCCGCCAGGTCGCCTCCGATCGCCTCGCCGAGTTCTGCCACGAGACGGGCGGCCTCACGCTGGTGGTGTTCCACACCGAGCCGCATCCCGAGCCCGAATTCGGCGTTGTCCTCGAACAACGAGTTCGACCATGCCGGGCCGAGACCCTGACCGTTCGTCGCCCACGGGGTGGTGGGCAGGTTGCCGCCGTAGATCGACGAGCAACCGGTGGCGTTGGCCACCACCAATCGATCGCCGAAGAGTTGGGTGAGCAACTTGAGGTAGGGGGTCTCGCCGCATCCGGAGCAGGCGCCCGAGAACTCGAACAACGGTTCCAGCAGCTGGCTGTTCTTCACCGAGCCATGACTGATGGCGGTGCGGTCCAGCTCGGGGATGGTCGTGAAGAAGTCCCAGCGCTCACGTTCGACGTCGCGGTGCTCCGCCACGGGACGCATGTTGATCGCCTTCCGTTTCACCTGCGTCTTGTCCTTCGCGGGACAGACCTCGACGCAGATACCGCAACCCGTGCAGTCGTCGGGTGCGACCTGGATCGTGAGTTGGTGCCCGTCGAGTTCGCGTGAACGAAAGCCCTTGGTGAGGAACGCTTCCGGCGCGCCATCCAACGCGTCGGGCTCGTAGGCCTTCATGCGAATCGTGCCGTGTGGGCACACGATGGCGCACTTCCCGCAGTCGATGCACACGTCGGGCTCCCACACGGGGATCTCGATGGCGAGCTGGCGCTTCTCGTACCGTGTCGTTCCCGTCGGGAAGGTGCCGTCGATCGGCATTGCCGAGACCGGAAGCAGGTCGCCCTCGCCGGCGATCATGCGCATCGTCACCCGGTCGATGAAGTCCGACCCGGCGTTGCTCTGCGCCGATTCGACAGCGTCGAGCACCTCTGTCACACCTCGCGCAGCGTCGCCCGTCGGCGGCACCGCAACCTCGGCCAACTCGGCGAGCGCTCGTTCGACGGCGGCCTCGTTGCGTTCCACCACGAGTCGACCGCGCCGACCGTAGGCCTTGGTGATCGACACCTTGATGGCTTCGACGGCACGTCCGGTTTCCATCACATCGGTCAATTCGAAGAAACACGGCTGCATGACCGTGTTGATCCGACCCGACATGCCGAGCTCGTTGGCGATCTTGGTGGCGTCGACCGTGAACATTCGCAGCTCTCGCTCGACCACACGGCGCTGCACACGTTCGGGCAGGTGATCCCACACCTCCTCGGCGGGATACGGCGCGTTCAGCAGGAACGTACCGCCTCGTTTCACGTCCGCGAGCACGTCGAACCTGTCGAGCAGGCCGAACTGATGGCAGGCGACGAGATCTGCCTCCTGCACGAGGTAACTCGACCTGATCGGATCGGCACCGAAGCGCAGGTGCGACACCGTCATCGAGCCCGACTTCTTCGAGTCGTAGACGAAGTACCCCTGTGCGTGCAGCCCGGGCTCGTCGCCGATGATCTTCACCGATGCCTTGTTCGCTCCGACCGTGCCGTCACTGCCGAGCGCGTAGAACACCGCCGACTGCCCAACGGCATCAGCAGCCTCCGACCCCGCGAGCCACGTCGTGTCGTAGGTGAGGCTGAGATCGGTGACGTCGTCGACGATGCCCACCGTGAACCGGCGCTTCGGCTCCTCCGCCGCGGCCTCGTCGAGGACGGCGCGGGCCATCGCCGGCGTGAACTCCTTCGAGCCGAGTCCGTACCGACCGCCGATCACGCGAATCCGGGCGCCATCGACGGTGCGACCCGCTTCGGCCACCGTGGTGATCACATCCTGGAACAGTGGCTCACCGGCCGCGCCGGGCTCCTTCGTACGGTCGAGCACGACGATCGAGCGCACCGTCGCGGGGAGCGCCTCGAGCAGCGCGTGGGTGGGAAAGGGCCGGAAGAGCCTCACCGTGAGCAGCCCGACCTTCTCGCCATCGGCGACGAGCCGCTCGACAGCTTCGCTCGCGGCCCCGGCGCCCGACCCCATCATCACGATGACCCGTTCGGCGTCGGGGGCACCCTCGTAGTCGACGAGGCCGTAGCGCCGGCCCGTTCGAGCCGCGAGTTCGTCGAACACGTCGGCCACGACGGCAGGCACCGCGTCATGGAACGGGTTGGATGCCTCACGTGCCTGGAAGAAGACGTCTGGGTTCTGCGCCGTGCCCCTGACCACCGGAGCGGTCGGCCGGAGCCGCCGCTCCTTGTGGGCCGCTATGTCGGTCGGCCGGACCACCGAGCGGAGGTCGTCGGCCTCGAGCAGGTCGACCGTGTTGATCTCGTGCGATGTCCGAAATCCGTCGAAGAAGTGGAGGAAGGGCACACGGCTGCGCAGCGTGGCAGCGTGCGACGCCGCGGAGAAGTCGTGGGCCTCCTGCACCGAACTCGCACACAGCATGGCAAATCCTGTGCTGCGGGCCGCCATGACGTCGCTGTGATCACCGAAGATCGACAAGGCGTGTGTGGCGAGTGAGCGAGCAGCGACATGGATCACCGCGGGCGTCAGCTCGCCGGCGATCTTGAACATGTTCGGCAGCATCAGCAACAACCCCTGCGACGCGGTGAACGTCGTGGCCAGTGCGCCCGTCTGCAGGGCGCCGTGCAGCGTGCCGGCCGCACCCCCCTCCGACTGCAGCTCGATCACCTCCGGTACGGCACCCCACAGGTTCGGCCGGCCACCTGCCGACCAGCTGTCGGCGAGCTCCCCCATGGGGGACGCCGGCGTGATCGGGTAGATCGCCACCACCTCCGACAGCTCGTACGCGACGGTGGCAGCGGCTTCGTTGCCGTCGATGCAAGCGGACCGGGGTGTGTCGGCACTCATGTGTCCATCCTGCACCGCGCAACAATCGACGACGACCGCACAAAGTCCCGATCTGCTCCAAGCGATGACGAGCGAGGATCGGCGTCAGTCGTGGTCGTCGCCGAGAGGAACGGCGCGATGCTGGTCGATGTAGTCGGCGGGGTCGACGTCGGAGGGGACGTCGACGACGACCTCGATCTCGTCGTCGGTCTCGTCGGTGGGCCGCTCGGCGTCGACGTCGACATCGATCGGAAACTCGGGATCACGTTGCGAGGCCATACCTCATGGTGACCTCTCGGAGCGACGGGCCGCCAGGGTCCCTCGACCCGATCGGCTCGAGAGCCGATCGTCACCATCGGCGGGGCTCGGTCGCAGGTGGGCGCGTCGAGGATCAGTCGTGGAGCATGTCGAGCAGCTCGCCCAGGGTGTGCTGCCCTTCGAGCGGATGGCGCAGCGGCGTCCGGTCGATGATCTCGTAGTGGTTGCGCCGACCGACCTTCTCGCGTTTCAGGTACCCGGCGTTCTCGAGATCGTCGAGGATGCGCTGAACTGCCCCCGGTGTGATCCCCACCACATAGCTCAGGTCGCGTTGACGCAGATCGGGGTCACGGCTGAGCGCCACCATCACGTGGGCGTGGTTCGTGAGGAATGTCCACGACGGAAGCTCGGGTCGAGGTTCGATCAGTGTCACATGTCCATCATAGGTATCCCGAGATGCATGTTGACCGGGTGACTTCTTGATCGCCCCGCTCACGTCGCCTCCTCAGAGTGCTCCTCGTCGTAGCGGCGCCGAACTTCTTCGGCCTCGACCAGGTCATCGGTGCGGAGGTGCTCGGTGGTGGTCGTGCGATGGGTCGCCCTGAACAGCAGGTGCGTGCTGGCCGGCAGCGTGAGCAACAGCGCTGCCGCTGCCACCGCCAACTCGGCTGCTCCGGCCATGCCCAGCTCGATCCCGGCACCGATCGCCACCAACAGGAATGCGATCGGGCTCGCCTTGCCCGCCGCGTGGAATCGGGCGTAGGGCGTCTTGAACGTGATCAACCCGACCCCGGCCAACACGGCGATGAACGCACCGGCGAGGATGAAGGCTCCCGACACCGGGTTCACGATGTGCCCCGTTCTCGTTTCGTGGCTGCAGCCTCAGCCGAGCCCGGCAGCGGTTCGATGACACCCGCGGTCTCGATGAAGCGGCTCAACGTGACCGTGGCGGTGAACGCGACGATGGCGATCACGACGAGAATCCCGATGTACAGCGTGGAACCCGTCTCGGCCGCTCGGGTGCCAATGGCACCCATGAGTGCGACGAGGCCGGCGTCGAGCGAGATCACCCGGTCGGCCAGGCTCGGCCCCCGCACCAACCGGATGCCGGCGAGGACGCCTGCGAACAGGAAGATGCCGATGGCGATGTCGGCGATCACGATGACACCTCGCCGGCAGCCGATGTCACCGGAAGCGCACGACACCCGAGTTCGGCCAGCCGCTGGACGTGAGCGATGATCTCGTCGGAGTCCTCGGCGTGCAGCACGTGGAGGTAGAGCCTGCCCGTATCGGGGTCGGTGTCGACGACCGCGGTCCCTGGCGTGACCGTGATCGCCACCACCAGCAGCAGCAGGTGGTACCGCGTCTCGGCCCGCGTGTCGACGGCGATGATCGCCTCGTCGGTGTAGTCGGTGGGCGTGAGTATCTCCCATGCGACTCGAAACATCGACGTCACGAGGTCGACCGCGACGAGCCAGACGAACTGCGCCAACGGGACGATCCGGATCGAGCCCACGGTCGAGTCGCCGCCGACCACCAGCAACGCGGCGACGGCGACGACGAGCCCCGACAGCACGTTCGCCGCCGAAATGGTCCCCCACAGCGCACACCATGCACCTACGAGGAGCGCCAACGTGGCGAGGCGCCTCGGGGTGAAGAGCCCTCGGATCGCGGTCATCCGAGCACCGCCGTGATGTAGGGGGTGCGATCGAGAAGATCGGTGGCGATGCGCTCGCTCATGTCCCAGAGCGGCCCGGCGACGATCGCGATCGCGATCGTGCCGGCAACGGCGATCGCTGCCGACGACTGCATGATCGTCACCGACCTGCGACTCGACGCGGGAACAGCCGGAGCGGTGACCTCTCCCCAGAACGCGCCGAGCCAGATCTTGGTCATCGACAACAACGTGAGGATGCTGCCGACCAGCGACACGGTCACGATCACCCACGCCCCCGATGCGATTCCGGCATCGACGAGTGCGAGCTTGGCGACGAACCCCGAGAACGGTGGAAGGCCGGCCAGGCTGAGGGCCGGCAGCGCGAACAGGACGGCGATCACCGGGCGACTGCTGGCCAACCCACCGATGCGCTTGAGCGTCGAGGTGCCCTGGTCGTCCTCGATCAGCCCGCCGGCGAGGAACATCACGGTCTTCACCGGGATCTGGTGGACGAGGAACAACACCGCACCGGCGACCCCGGCGACGGTGAAGAACCCGAGTCCCATGATCATGTAGCCGATCTGGCTGACGACGTGGAACGACAGGATTCGCTTCACGTCGTCCTGCGCGAGTGCTCCGGCGACGCCGATGATCATCGTGAGGCCCGCGATCACGAGCAGCAGCGGCCCGAGCTCATCGAGCTCCATCAGGGTGAAGAATCGGATCAGCACGTAGACGCCGATCTTCGTCAGGAGCCCGGCGAACACGGCCGTGATGGTGGTCGGCGCAGTGGGGTAGCTGTCGGGCAACCACGAAAACAGCGGGAAGATCGCTGCCTTGGTGCCGAAGACCACGAGGAACCACAACCCGACCCCGATCTGCGTGGCAGCCGGGAGCTCGGGCACCCGTTCGGCGAGCAGGGCCATGTTGACCGTGCCCGTCGCGGCGTACACGATCGCCACACCGAACAGGAACAGCGTCGATGCGAACAGGTTGATGACCACGTAGGTCATACCCGAGCGGATCTGCGCTTCGCGACCCTGATGCGTCAGCAACACGTAGCTCGCCACGAGGATCAGCTCGAACGCCACGAACAGCGTGAACAGGTCGCCGGTCAGAACGGCGAGGCTGACTCCGCCTGCGAGCACCAACAGGATCGGGCCGACGACCGACGGGTCGGCGCCCGCCGGCGTCCGCCGTTGGCCGATCGCGAACAGCTCGACCACGAGGATCGTGGCGGTCGCGACCAACAGGATCAAGGCGGCGAACAGATCGGCCACGAGCACGATGCCGAGCTCCGGAGCCCAGCCACCCACCTCGAGCACGATCGTGCCGTTGCGGTCGACCTCGACGAGCAGCGCGGCGGACATTCCGGTGACAGCGGCCATCGTCGACAGCGTCAGCACGTCTCGCAGCAGGCCGAAACGACGAACGCCGAGCACGACCGCGGCGGCCAGCAGTGGCAGGACCACCACCAGTGCGATCACGGCGGTCACGACCGCACCTCTTCGTCGTCGGTGTCACGGCCGTCCGCCCCGCGAGCGAGCACTTCGGCTGCGCCGGCGGCGTCGAGACGCTCCTCACCGGCGGCGATGCGCCGGTCCTCCACGTCGTCCTCGACGAGGTCGTCCCCGGTGAGGATCTGCTGCCGGCGCGCGAGCGCCAGAACGAACAGCGTGAGACCGAACGAGATCACGATGGCGGTCAGCGACAACGCCTGCGGCAGCGGGTTCGCCGTCTCCGCGCCGGCGTCGGCGTCGACGATCGGCGGAGCTCCGGCTCGGCCGCCGGAGGCCAGCAGCGCGAGCACGGCGGCGTGACCGAGCAGCGCGAACCCGAGCACGATGCGGCTGAGTGAACGCGACGTGACGAGGAACGTCCCACTCGCGGCGAGCCCGGCAACGGCGACGATCATGGCGATGCTCACGACGTGCCGCCCTCGCTCGTGGAGCGGGTGGTGGTGCCGGTCGGAGGTTCGCCGGCGCTGAGCCCGCGGTCGACCAGCGAAGTCGCCCCGAGACCGACGAGCACCGCCATGATCAGGCCGACGACGATCGCCGACACCCCGAGATCGAACAGCAGCGCCGAACCGAACTTCACCTTTCCGAGCACCGGGACCTGCCAGGTGATGACCACCTGGTCGAGCAAGGCCTCGCTCCAGAACAGCGGGCCGATCGCCACGATGCCGGCGATCGTGCCACCGATCGCAAGCAGCGCGGTCGCGTGGCCCGGACGTTGCAGGCCCGCAACGGTCCGTAACACGATCAAGGCGCCGAGCAGCAGCCCGGCGGCGAACCCGCCCCCGGGTTGGTTGTGTCCGGCGAACAGTGCGTATGCGGCGATCAACAGCGCGATCGGGGTTGCGGCGCGGATGGCCAACTTGACGATGGGCGAGGTCCGTGCGATCACGATGTGACCTCGTGGGGTTCGGCGATCTCGTCGCTGGGCACCTTGCGCTGTTCTCGACGCAATCGCGACCCGCTCGCGGTCAGGGTGAGGATGCCCACGGCGACGACGAGGAGCACGATGACCTCGCCGAGCGTGTCGAGGGCGCGCGTATCGGTGAGGATCACGTTGACCACGTTGTTTCCGCCGCCGTCGTTCACGGCCGTCTCGGCGAGTTCGTTCACGGGAGGTTCGCCGGTGGGATTCGAGGCACCGGCAGCGAGCGCAACGGCCACGGTGACGCCCATCAGACCAGCGACGACGAGCCGCCCGGTGAGCCACATCCGACCGGTCGCTGGGAACCGTGTGGTGAGACGGCCGAGCCCGACCACGAAGCCGACGACGACCACCGTCTCCACCAGGAGTTGGGTGAGCACGAGGTCGGGTGCGCCACGGGCGACGAAGAGGCCGGCGACGCTGAAGCCGACCGCGCCGAGCACGAGCGCCGCGCCGAGCCGGGACGACACGCGGGCCGACGCGATCGCCGCCGCCACGATCATGAACACCAGAACCGCCTCGGCCCGGTTGTCCCACCAGTAGAGGGCATCGGTATCGATCTCGAACAGGAACGGCGAGGCGGCGGCGGCGAGCACCACGACGGTGGTCGCGAGGTACAGCGGCAGCGAGCCGTGCTGCACGCGGGCAGCGACGACCCGCGCCGCCGAACCGACGCCATCGACCAGCGTGTCGACCACAGCGGCGCCGCGTGCGGCTGGACCGGACAGCACGACACGACGCGAGAGCAGCACCCCGAGCAGCAGCCCGCCGGCAACGACCAGCACCGAGGTGACGAAGGCGCTGGTGAGACCCGGCCACCGCAACAGCGAGTACACCTCGGCCTTCGGCGAGACGGTGACGACGGCGTCGCGGACGACCCCGGTGACCCAGCCGAGCGCGACGAACCCGCCGAACGAGGCGAGACCGAGGACGACTTCGGGCGTCGTCATCGCCGGGCGGCGCGCCGCAACCGTGGTGTCGGCCGGGAGCTCGCTGGGCACCGCACCGTCGGCGTCGACCGTGCGGTCGCCGAACAGCCCGATCAGCAACCGCGTGGTGTATGCGACGGTGAGCACTGCGCCCCCGATCACCAGGCCACCGACGATCAGACGCTCGGTGCCGGCAAGACCGAGTACGGCCTCGATCGCCGCCTCCTTGGCAGGGAATCCCAGAAGTGGCGGGATACCGGCCATCGACGCCCCCGACGCGAGCGCCACTGCGAACGTGATCGGCATCGATCGGCGGAGGCCCCGGAGCTCGTTGATGTTGCGCGTGCCCGCTCGGACATCGACCTCACCGACCACCATGAACAACGCGGCCTTGAACACCGCATGTGCAACCAGCAGCGAGACGGCCGCGAACGTCGCCTTGGGCGTGCCCATCGCCAGCAGCGAGATCAGCAGACCGAGTTGCGAAACCGTTCCCCAGGCGAGGATCAGCTTGGCGTCGACGTGGCGGAGCGCGCCGATCGCGCCCCAGATCATGGTGGTGAGACCGAACGCGAGGCCGAGCGGCTTCCACACTCCGACGCCGAGACCGCCGCTGTCGTCGAAGGCGGGCGCGATGACGGCGACGAGGATCACGCCGGCCTTGACCATGGTGGCCGAATGCAGGTAGGCGCTCACCGGCGTCGGCGCGGCCATGGCCCCAGGGAGCCAGACATGGAACGGGAACTGAGCCGACTTGGTGGCGGCGGCGACCAGGATCAGCACTGCGGCTGCGGTGGCGGTACCGCCCGAGATGGGTTGCAGCTCGCTCAGACGCGCCGTGCCGGCGACATCGACGAACAACACGAAACCGGCGAGGAGAGCGAGGCCGCCCGCCGCGGTGATGACCAGCGCTCGCCGCGCCGCCACGCGTGCCGCGGCATCGGTGTTCTTGAACCCGACCAGCAGGAACGACGTGATCGACGTGAGCTCCCAGAAGATGAACAACGTCCACACCGAGTCGGCCCAGACCAGCCCGACCATCGCGGTGGAGAACGCGAGCAGCGTGGCAGCGAACCGACCGAGCCCAGCCGCCGTGGCCGAGAAGTACCCGACCGCGTACACGCAGACGAGGGCCCCGATTCCCGACACGAGCACCGACAGCAGAGCGCCCATGGCGTCCACCCGGAACTCCATCGTCAGGTCGAGCCCCGGCACCCAGTCGAATCCCCAGGTGACGACGTCGGTGGCGCCGAGGCGCGTGATCGACCACAGCGCCGTGATCGCCATCGGCAGGGCCGCGATCCAGAGCACCCGTCGACCGAGCCGACCCGCAACGGCCGGGATCACGAGGACGCCCAACACGTGGAGGAGGAGCAGGAACCAGATCAACAGTGGCCGAGGATACGGGTCGATCTATTTACACTCCAACATTGACCTTTTAAAAAGGGTGTTTTATGCTATACCCATGACTCGAACCGTGCCAGCACCCTCCGAGCCGCCGATCACCGCCACCCGCTCGCGTGCCCGACGCCAACGCTCGACCCTCCGCCGCGACCTGTTGACCGCGGCCGACGAGCGCCAGCTGTCCAAGACGATCGAGGCCGGACGCGGAGCTCGCGACCGCCTCGCGCGCGGCGATGCGCTCCCCGGTGACGAGGAGCTCACGGCACGAGCCGACGACGCCCGCGACCACTTCATCGAGGCGAACATCCGTCTCGTGCAGAGCATCGCCAACAAGTTCAGCGTGCCCGCCCACCTCGACCGTGACGACATCGTGCAGGACGGCATGATCGGCCTCGAGAAGGCCGTCGAGAAGTTCGATTGGCGCCGCGGCTACAAGTTCTCCACGTATGCCACCTGGTGGATCAGGCAGTCGATCCAGCGCGGCCTCGAAGCGTCGGCAACAACGATCCGCATCCCGGGCCAGCGCACGCGCGAGCTACGCAACGCGCTCGCCGGATCCCCGCACGGAGGCCGGCTCCCCGACGAGCTGGCCGCACTCGACATGCTGAGCCAACTCGAGTCGATGGATCGTCCGCTCGGCGACGGCCCCGACACACTCGGTTCGATGGTGCCGAGCGACGACGACGGCCCCGACGAGATGGCCGAACGGCGCATGCGCCGGGAGAGCATCGACCGGTTGCTCGACCACCTCGACGACACCAGCCGCTTCGCCGTCGCTGCGAGATTCGGTCTTCGCGGTCACGAGCCGTCGACGTTCGCCACCATCGCTGACGAACTCGGCGTGACCCCTCAGGCAGTCCGACGTCGCGTCGAGCGCTCGATCGCGAAACTCCGCACCCACGCCGAGCCGATCGCCGCCTGACGTCAGGAGGCGGCGACCTCGTTGCGCATCTCTCGGCCGTCGAGGAACCGCCCGAGGTTCTCGAGGAAGATCTCGTCGACGCGGCCACCGGTCCCGTCGCTCGATCCGGAGTTGTGCGGGCTGATGATCACGTTGGGCAGATCCCACAGGCGATCGTCGGCAGGAAGCGGTTCGGGATCGAACACGTCGAGCCCCGCACCGCCGAGTCGACCCGACGACAGCGCCTCGGTGAGCGCGGCCTGGTCGACGAGCTCTCCGCGCCCCACGTTGACGAACACGGCATCGGCGCGCATCGCAGCGATCACCTCGGCCGAGAAGATGCCCCGCGTCGTGGGTTGGAGTGGAAGGGCCGACACCACCGCATCGACACCGCTCACCACGTCGCCGAGTTCGGCGAGCGGTCGCACCTCGCATGGCTCGTCGCCGAGCGCACGGCGTCGCACGATCACCGGCTCCATGCCGAACGCTGCGGCGAGTCGCACCACCTCCTGACCGATCGGGCCGTATCCGACGACGGCGACCCGTTGCCCGCGCAGCTCGCGGAACGGTCGTGGCGCCCACTCGTGATCCGCCTGGGCCCGCAACCACCCAGGAAGACCTCGGCTGAGCGCGAGCAGGTAGAGCATCACTGTGCCCGCGATCGGTGACGCGCTGGCGCCGGAGGACGTCGTGAGCCGGACTCCGCGATCGGTGAACATCGTGAACACGGGGCTGTCGACACCCGCCGACATCGAGTGCAGCCACTGCAGGTTCTGCGCCTCGAGCGCGACCTTCATGAACGGCGCGGCGCGCTCGGGCCACGCGTCGCTCGAGAAGAATGCCATCGTGATGCGACCGATGTCGGCCGCATCGACCGGCTCGTCGGCGCGCAGCTTGACCAACTCCACGCCGGGGGCGACCTCGGCGAGACGCTCGTGGTTGGCTGTCACGAACGTGTCGGTGCAGAACAGCACGTGGGGCGTGGACTCGTCGGTCATCGCCCGAGTCTCGCGGGTTCAGGCCGTCAGTTCGTCGACGAACTCGGCGAAGACGGTGGCATATCGCATGGCGTCGTCCTCGCTGTGCATCACCGAGATCAGCCATTGCTCGTCGAGGCCCGGCGGCAGCAGGATCCCACGGTTGATGCCGTGCATCCACTGCGCGAAGGCCAGGTCGAAATCGGTGGCCTTGTAGTCGCGATAGTTGGTCACCGGGTCGGGTGACCAGGTGATGCAGCCCTTGGCGCCGAACTCCACCGTGTGCGCCGGCAGGCCTGCACGATCGATCACCGCCTGGCATGCCTCGACGAGCCGATGGTTGCGTGCGATCGCCTCGTCGATGGCCTCGGGCGTGCAAGCCTCCGTGAGCGTCGCCTTCGCAGCGGCCATCACGAGCGGGTTGCCGTTGTAGGTACCGAGGTGCAACACCTCACCGGTGGCGATCAGCTCCATGTACTCGGCCTTGCCGCCGAACGCGCCGACGGGGAACCCGCCACCGATCGACTTGGCCAGCGTGATCAGATCGGGGGTGACGCCGAGCTTCTTGGTGGCGCCGCCCAGGCCGGCGGTGATCCCGGTCTTCACCTCGTCGAAGATCAGCAGCGTGCCGTACTTCGAGCAGATCTCACGGACCGCCTCGAGGTAGCCGGGGAGAGGCAGACAGATCCCGATGTTCTCCATCACCGGTTCGACGATGAAACAGGCGACCTCGCCGCTCTGCAGCACTCGTTCGAGCGCGGGCGCATCGTTGAACGGGATCACGATGACCTCGTCGACGGCGCTCTGGGTGATGCCGCCCGACTGCGGCACCGATGCGGGCGAGTCAGCCGGGCCGGCGTCGTCGAGCGACGGCTTGTTCGAGATCATCACCTCGTCGTGGTGGCCGTGATAGCCCCCTTCGACCTTGACGATCTTGTCGCGTTTGGTGACGCCGCGGGCGAGCCTGATCGCGTCCATCGTGGCCTCGGTGCCCGAGTTGGTCGGGCGCCACATCGGGAACCCGTAGCGCGCGCCGAGCAGTTCGGCGAACTCGGTGTCGAGCTCGCACGGCGTGACGTAGAGCGTCCCCTCGTCGAGCTGCCCCTCCACCGCCCGCCTCACCGCGGGGTGCATGTGGCCGGCGAACAGGGCGCCGAACCCCATGTCGTAGTCGACGTATTCGTTGTCGTCGACGTCGACCATGTGCGACCCGGCGGCATGCTTCACCACGATCGGGTGCGGGTCGTAGGCCTGGAAGCTCGACGGCACACCGGCCGGCAGCACCTTGCGGGCGCGTTCGGTTGCGGCCTGTGAGCCCTTCGTTCGTTCGGAATACGTCACGAGCTCGCGCTCGGTGATCTCTTTCGCCCTGGCGACGAGCTCTGACGTACGAGTCGAGTCGGTCACGGACATGAGGTATCGGTCTCCTGTTGATGGTGCACCGACCTGTGTCGGCACACCCCACAGCGTAGGTGCTGCTTCGTCGCTCGCCGTCGCCTCGGGCAACAATGGGCCCGTTCGCCGCACCCGAGGAGACCGTCATGAAGACCGCCGCAACCGACATGCTCGACATCGAGTTCCCGATCTTCGCGTTCAGCCACTGCCGGGACGTGGTGGCGGCGGTCTCGAAGGCGGGGGGGCTCGGCGTGCTCGGCGCAGTCGCACACTCGCCGGAACAACTCGAGATCGACCTCGCGTGGATCGAGGAGGAGATCGGCGACCGACCCTACGGGGTCGACCTCATCGTGCCCGCCAAGTACGCCGGCGACGAAGGCGGCGGGTACTCGCTCGACGACATCAGGGCGCTGATTCCCGATACTCATCGCGAGTTCATCGACGACATCCTGCGCCGATACGACGTCCCCCCACTTCCCGCGGACGACGACACCCGTACCGGCACCGCCATGAGCGCCCACGACGGCAACGCACCGTTCAGCGCGAACTCCGCGGGGCCCCAGCTCGAGATCTCACTGGCGCACAAGACAGCCTTCGTCGCGAACGCCCTCGGTCCGCCACCGCAGTTCCTGATCGATCGGGTCAAGGAGGAGGGTCGACTGGTCGGGGCGCTGGCCGGGCGACCGCAGCACGCCGAGCGCCACCAGGCCGCGGGTGTCGATCTGATCATCGCCCAGGGATCCGAGGCCGGCGGACACACCGGCGAGATCGGCACGATGGTGCTCATCCCCGAGATCGTCGATGCTGTCGACATCCCCGTGCTCGGCGCGGGCGGTATCGGGCGCGGTCGCCAGATGGCCGCGGCGATGGCCCTCGGCGCCGAGGGCGTGTGGTGCGGGTCGGTCTGGCTGACGACCGACGAGGCGGAGACGCATCCCGTGGTCAAGGAGAAGTTCCTCGCCGCCTCGTCGGCCGACACGATCCGATCGCGTTCGCTCACCGGCAAACACGCCCGCATGCTGAAGTCGTCGTGGACCGAGGAGTGGGAGCGCGAGGACACCCCCGACCCGCTCGGGATGCCGCTGCAGCCGATCCTCACCTCCGAGGCGCAGCGGCGCATCGCCCGCGCTGCACACACCCACGGGTCGGGCGCCGAGAAGCTGGCGAACTACTTCGTCGGCCAGATCGTCGGCAACATGAACCAGCCCAAAGGCGCCGGTCAAGTGGTGATCGAGATGGTCGAGGAGTTCATCGAGGCCGTCGAGTCACTCGCCAAACAGCTCGAGATCTGATGTCGACGTAACGGTGGTGTCAGACACCACCGTTACGTTCGACTCGGCGTCGTTCCGAGCCGGGTCCGACAGACCAAGATGGGCAGCGTGGCGGAGAACTCCTCGACGCCGTCGGCGAACCCGGCGGGGCAGCAACCGGCCGACGTCACGTCCGCCACACCGGGCGCTAGCTCGGTGGCCAACGCGCTCGGCTACCAGCCTGCGCTCGACGGGTTGCGCGCCGTTGCCGTCGCCATGGTGCTCGCGTTCCACCTCGAACTACCCGGCGCCGACGGCGGCTACCTCGGGGTGTCGGTCTTCTTCACACTCTCCGGGTTCCTGATCACCCGCCTCCTCCTCGGCGAATACGAGCGCTCGGGAACGATCGGCCTCCGCCGCTTCTACCGGCGACGAATCCGGCGCTTGCTGCCGGCGTCGTTCCTCGTGGTGGGCCTCGTCGTCGTGCTCGCTGCGTTCGAAGTGTTCCCGGCGTCGAGCCGAATCCGCGGCAGCACGATCGCCGCGTTGACCAGCACATTCAACTGGTACGAACTACTGGGGGGTCGCGACTACGCCGACCTGTTCCGGGCGCCGAGCCCGCTCGCCCACTTCTGGTCGCTGGCGATCGAGGAGCAGTTCTACTGGCTGTGGCCGCTCGTGCTGCTGGCAGTGCTGCCACGAGTGCCGGCGGCGCGGCGCACGCTGGTGATCGGGTCGATGGCCCTGCTGGCCTCGATCAGTGCGCCACTCACCGCTGCGCTGTGGTCGTCGGCGGCTGCCTACTTCACCACGTGGACAAGGTCGGCCGAGATCCTGATCGGTGCCGGGCTCGCAGCGTGGACGGCTCGGTCCACGCTGCCCACCTGGGTCGGCCGGCTGGCTTGGCCGACGATTGCGGCCGTGCTGGTGCTCGGTTCGATCACCCCGGCAGGCCGCGGGTGGGCGTACGACGGCGGGCTCCCACTGTTCGCCGTACTCAGTGCGCTGCTGATCGCGTCGCTCCAGGTGCCGGCGGGCCACACGCTCGGCGCGGCGCCGGCGTTGTCCCTGGCGCCGGTGGTGTGGATCGGCCAGGTCAGCTACGGCATCTACCTGTTCCACTGGCCGGTGATCGTGTGGCTCACCGACGACCGCACCGGGCTCGGGCGGTGGTGGCTCATCGTCCTCCAGTTGACCGTCACGATGGGGCTCACGGTGGCCTCGTATCGGCTGCTCGAACAGCCGATTCGGGCGGGGCGGCCGGCGTCGGCGGCGTTGCTCGCCGGTGGCTTCGCCGCATCGGCGGCGGTGATCGTCTTCGTGGCGTTCGCGCTCACACCGCTTCCACCGACCACCAACCCCGATGCCCCCAGCGTGATCAGCGCGGCACCGACCTCGCCGTCGCCGGCGACGTCGCAGAGCGTGGTGGTCGATCCGTCGGTGGTAAGCACCGGCCCGGCCGCGACCACGACGTCGTCCACGCTGCCGCCGGTCGTCACGATCGCGATCTTCGGCGACAGCGTGCCGGCGTGGCTCCTCCGCGATGCTGCACCCACGTTCGACCGCACCGACGTGGCCATCGCGAACGGCGCGATTCCGGCGTGCGACGGCACGGCCGATCTCCCGCCCGGCCGGGATCGACGCGGTGACGAGATGCGTGTGCCGGACGACTGCGTCGAGTGGCCCGTCGGGCATCCGGCGACGTTCGCGTCCACGGTCGAGCCCGTCGACGTCGGGCTGCTGGTCCTGGGCCAAGTGCCGATGGCCGACCGCTTGGTCGACGGAGAGTGGCGCGAGCCGTGCGAAGGCATCGAGTGGTACCTCAGCGACATCGGCGATCGCGTCACCGATCTCCGTGAACGGGGTGCCGAGGCCGTCGTCGCATTGCCCGCGCGACCAGGTGATGGCTCCGGATTCTTCTACCCCGGCGACGTCGACGCACGCTCGCTGTGCGTGCGTTCGCAGATGGAGGCCTACCTGCAGGCGAACGACATCACGACGATCGATCTCGATGACGTGCTCTGCGCGGACGACGACTGCAACCGACTCCGTACGGTCGATGGAGTCCACGTCGACCCCGAGTACGCCCCCGAGGTGCTCGAGTGGCTGCTCGACGAGACGCTCGTCGCTGTCGACCTCCCCTGATCCCCCCACACCGGCCCTCACCCCACCCCCACCCCACCTGTCACCCGACTCCCGATCCGGCGACTCCGCGGCTCCCTCACTCGTTGTGAGCGGTGAGCGGTTCCCAGCCGCTCACCGCTCACCGGACCGGACCGGACCTGCGACGCTGTGAGCGATGCTCGGTCTGTGCCCGCTCACCGCTCACAGCGGGCGGGGGCTGGGGCGGGGGCAAGGGCAGGGGCGGAGGCGAGGGCGAGAGGGCCGGGGCGTGGCTGGGGGGCGACGGGGGTCACAGGGGACCGACAGCGCTCGACGGTGCATTTTCCGGCGGATTCCGGCAGCGTGGAGGGCGTGAGTTCCGAACGTGTCGACATCGCGGTCATCGGCGCCGGGCCTGCCGGTGCTGCGACTGCGATCCGCGCCGCCCGCCAGGGCGCCCGAGTCGTGGTGTTCGAGAAGGGCGCCCACGGTCGAGACAAGGTGTGCGGCGACGGCCTCACACCACGGGCGGTCGGCGCACTCGACGAACTGAAGATCCCGCTCGACGATGCCCACATGATCCGGGGGCTGCGCATGATCGCCGGGTCGCAGCGCCGCGAACTCGACTGGCCGACCACCGATCGATTCCCCAACCATGGGGCGGTCTGGCCGCGTCGCCGCCTCGATGCGGCGCTGATGGACGCGGCGGAAGAGGCCGGCGCCGAGTTGGTGTACGAGACCGAGGCGACTCCGATCCTCGACGCGAGCGGACGTGTCACCGGCGTCGCCGCCGGCGGCCGAACGATCGACGCCGGCCTGACCGTGGTCGCCGCCGGCGCCCAGGGGGCGGTCGCCCGCCTCGTCGGCGCCGAGCGGGTGCCCGACGAACCGTTCGGTCTGGCGATTCGCACCTATGCGGCAACGCCTCGTCACACCGACGCACATCTCGAGGCGTGTCTGTCGTTGAAGGACGAGAACGGCATTGCCATCCCGGGCTACGGCTGGATGTTCCCCGCCGGCGACGGCACGGTCAACATCGGCGTCGGCGCACTGTCGACGATGAAGGGCTTCAAGAAGCTCAACCTCAACACGCTGCTCGAGACCTACCGCCACCTGGTGCAGGATGACTGGGATCTCGGCCCCAACCTCGAGCGGCCGCGGGCATGGCGCCTACCGATGTCGAGTCAGCGCCGCCACGGCCCCGGGTGGGTGGCGATCGGCGACGCGGCTGGACTCGTCAACCCGATGAACGGTGAGGGCATCGACTACGGCCTCGAGTCGGGAATGCTCGCCGCCGACCTGTTCATCGACGATCCCGTCACAGCTCCGGCTCGCTACGACCGCCTCGTCGGTGAGCGATTCGATGCATTCCTGCGCACCGGACGCCGGTTCTCGTTCCTGATCGGGCACCCCTGGATCCTCAAGCCCGGACTGCGCCTGTCGGTCAGCACCGATGCGATCGCCAACATCACGCTCGCAGTGATGGGCAACCTGGTCGACAACACGACGCCCGGCGCGGCAGGACGGGTGCTCACACTGGCCGATCGCACCCTCGGACTCGCCGACCCCCTCCTGCGCAAGACCCGCGCTGCGGCCTGACCGTCGACCGCTTCACGCTCACCTCGACCGGAGCACCTCGAGGACCGGCGCGAACGCGTCGAGCTCGCGAACCACGAAGTAGTCGATCCCCCAACGGTCCTGACAGGCGTACAGGTGCTCGACGATCTCCTCGACCGACCCGACCAGCGCATACGGGATCGCGGCTGCATCCTCCGGCGACAGCCCGTCGACCCGGTCGCAGAGGTCTTCCAACGCCAACTGCCGATCGTCGGTGATGGCGACGACCTGCACGAGCGCACTGAACTCGACCGCGTCGGCTCGCTCGCCCGCGCCCGCCCGAACCTGCTCGACCTGCTCGGTGACGCGGTCGGCACTCCACTTCACGGTGTGTCGGTGCCCGTCGGCGAGCGTGCGATGGAGTCCCTGGAGCCCGACGATGTCGGCATGAGCCCCTGCATGCGCCAACAGCCGTTCGCCGTTGCCGCCCACGAGGATCGGCAGCCGGTCCTGCACCGCTGCGTCGATCGATGCTCCCTCGACTCGGTAGTGCTCGCCGTCGACATCGACCGTCTCGCCGTCCAGGAGGCGCCGGATGATCTCGACGCTCTCCGCCAGGCGGGCCTTGCGGACCGCCGGGTCCGACCGCTCGATCCCCGTCTGGTCATACTCCTGCGGGGTGTGCCCCGCCCCGAGACCGAGCTCGAAACGCCCGCCGGACAGACGATCGATCGTCGCCGATTCCCAGGCGAGTTGCACCGGGTTGCGCATGTCGTTGTTGAGCACCATCGTGCCCAGCCTGATGGCCTCGGTGACCGCGGCCATGGCCGCGAGGGTGGGCATCGGCGACAACCCGGGCCCCACGTGGTCGCTGACCGTGATCACGTCGAAGCCCAGTTGCTCCGCACGCTGCGCGGCCGCGGTGGGGTTTTCACCCGCATTTCCGGAAAGCTGGTAACCGATGCGGATCGAGGGGGACATGGAACCGGAGGGTAGGCGCCGACCAGCACCGCGCGCCCTTGCCGTGATCGCAGCCACGGTCATCGGTGCGGCACTGCTCGCGCTGGCTGCGCTGGGTGGCGACGATCCCGATGCGGACGCGCCTTCCGAGTCGGTCGGCGTGGTCGGGCCGGCCACCAGCGACATCGCCTCTCCATCGGACGCCACGGCGACGACAACGCCATCGACGGCGCCAGACGTCGCTGCGACCGAGGCGCCGACCAGCCCGACCACGACCGCCTCCACCACGACCACATCGACAACAACGACCACGACCACCGCACCGGCCGTCGAGGTGGGGTCGATTCTCATCGCCGGCGACTCGATGGCACGCAGCCTGTTCCCGCCGGTCCAGGAAGCGCTCGAGACCGAGAACACCGAAGTACGACTGCAATGGGTGATCGGCACCTTGATCGGCGACGAGATGGCGAAGTGGGAGCGCATCTTCACCGTCGACCGTCCCGACGTCGTCGTGGCCCACTTCATGCCGTGGGAGAGCGCCGCACTCCAGCAGAGCGAGGTGTACGACACCAGCGAACCCGGCTGGGCGACTGCCTACCGGGCGGACTGGGTCGAGCGGTGGCTCGACCTGGCCGAGTCGAGCGGTAGCACGATCGTCTGGGTGACACCTCCGCTCGCCGCCGACACCGAGCGCTCCGACGAACACCAAGAGGTCGGTGCGGTCTGGCTCGACGCGATCGAGCAGGCCAACAACATGGACGTCGACGCGCAGCGGATCAGCATCGTCGACAGCATCGAGTTCTCGGCCGGTCCGAATGGCGAGTTCGTGGAGGTCGACACCACCGTCGTTCCCCCCGAGCGGTTGTTCAACACCGACGGCGTCCACTGGTGTCCCGCCGGCGCCGCCCGCCTCAGCGACCGGCTGATCGCCACGCTGTCGTCGCTCGGCATCAGCACTGCGAGCAGCAGCACACCCGACTGGCGCACGTCACCGTGGGCGGTCGACCCGGAGTCCGTACGGGCCTCCGAACCGAACTTCGGCGACGGGTTCGCGTATCCGCCCGGTGAGTGCCCCGAACCCGAACCCGCTCCATGACACACGTCCTACTGTTCCATCACGCGCACGGCCTCACCGCGGGAGTCCACGCTTTCGCCGACCGGCTCCGGTCCGAGGGGCACGTCGTCGACACCCCCGACCTGTTCGACGGGCGCACGTTCACTGCGCTCGACGAGGGCGTCGCTCACGCCGAGCAGATCGGTTTCGGGTCGATCATCGAGCGAGGGGCGGCTGCGGCAGGGGATCGACGCGGTCCGGTCGTGTATGCAGGGTTCTCGCTCGGCGTGCTGCCGGCGCAGATGCTCGCCCAGACGCTGCCGAACGCAGTCGGGGCGCTGCTGTACCACTCGTGTGTGCCGACGTCGGAGTTCGGCAGCGAGTGGCCCCAGCGGGTGCCGGTGCAGATCCACGCCATGGACGCCGATCCCTACTTCGTCGATGACGGCGACCTCGACGCCGCCACGGAACTGGTTCGAAGCACGCCGGCGGCGTCGCTGTATCTGTACCCGGGCGGTGACCATCTGTTCACCGACGAGACGTTGTCGTGCTACGACGCCGGAGCCACGGCCGATGTCGTCCGGCGGACGCTGACGCTGCTCGATTCCTGAGCAGGACGCCCCACCGAAGGTGGTCAGTCGATGTCCTGCGAGCCGAGCCGCCAGGCCGCTATCGCGAGTGCGACCACGGCAACGACGAGCGGCACGATGATGCCGACAGCGAGCGAGAAGTCGGCGAGCTCCAGGTCGGCACCGGTGCGATCGACCAGGATCGAGCGCGTGTACTTGCGCAGCGCGACCCGGGCGACTCCGGCTCCTGCCTGGGCGATGAAGCCTTCCCAGATCAGGATGTAGGCAAGACCCCACACGATGAACCGCTTCAGCCACACGCCGAACAGGGTGAACACGGCGACGTACGCGATCAGCCCCACGACGCTGGCCAACAGCGCCCCGGGCACGATTCCGTTGCCGGCGCCGGTGAGGGCGGCAGCGAGCACGATGGGCACGATCGCGATCGGCGCGGCAAGCGTGGCTGCGGCCCCAGCGGCGCCCACCACGATCGGCCACCTGTCCATCGGGCGAAGCCAGAGATAGACGAGCGTCTTGTCCTCGCGCAGGTCGCCGATGGCGGCGCCTGCGAAGACGAGCGAGACCACCGGCAACACGAGCCCGAGCCCGACGCTGGCGACCAGGCTCACCGCGTCGTCGAGCGATGCGTCGGCGGTTCCGAGCGCCCATCCCGACAGCGGAGCGATCAACGCCAACGCGGTCAGCCCGATGATGCGACCTCGACTCGTCAGTTGCCGAAGCACCACCCGGTAGGCGATCACGAACGCGGTTGCCGCTGACACCGATCCACGTCGCGCGGCGCGCTGCTGGTCATCGATCGACATCGGAGCATCGGGTGTCATGATCGCCCCTCGACGAGATACCGGAACACCGACTCGAGGTCGTCGTCGAGGGGGAACACCTCGGTCAGTCGGATCCCGAGACCGACGGCCAACGGCGCCACACGGCGACCGAACGCATCAGCATCGAGGGCGTCGACCATGACGTGGTCGGATTCGACCATCACACCGGTGGCGAGGCCGTGCTCGACGAGTGCTGCGGCCAACCGGCGCGGCTCGGACGCACCCACGCGGATCCGGTGCGCACGATCGTCCATCAGCTCACGGAGATCTCGGTAGTCACCGCGGGCGATCAGACGGCCCTGCGCGATGACGAGCACCCTGGAACCGATCCGGGCCACCTCGTCGAGGACATGGCTCGACACCACGACACAGCGCCCGTCGTCGCCGAGGCGATGGAACAGCGCGATCATGTGGCGGCGCTGTACGGGGTCGAGCCCGGTGAGGGGCTCGTCGAGGATCAACACCTCGGGGTCGTTCACCAATGCGGCGGCCACCTTCACCCGCTGGCGCATTCCCTTGGAGAACTGGCCGACCGGCTTGGGGCCCACGTCGGTCAAGTCGACGTGCTCGAGTGCCGACGCCGTCGCACCGGCGGCGTCGACGACACCGCTGCTCCGGGCGGCGAGCTCGACGAACTCGTTCGCCGTCAGGTGATCGAACAGCGCGTCCTGCTGCGGGACCAAGGAGATCCGCCCACGAACCTCGCGATCGTGACGCGGATCGGCGCCGAGCACCGACACCCGCCCACGTGATGGTGGAGTCAGCCCACAGAGCATCCGGAACAGCGTCGACTTGCCGGCGCCGTTCGGGCCGAGCAGGGCGGTGACACCGGCATCGATCGCGAAGCTCACATCGCTGACCGCGACCACCGAGCCGAAGTACTTCGACACCTGGTCGACGACCAACTTCCCGCTGAGCGGTGCGGCACCCGGCACCCCCTGGGAGGGCGCCGCACCGGGATCGGGCGGTGCGAACACCGTCGGCGGAGGCAGCTCATTCATCGAGCGATCACCAGTCGGGAATACCGCCACCACACCACGCCGAGGCCTCCGGCGACCCACGCGACATTGGCCACGAGCACCGCGGCGGTCGCGAGCTCAGGGAAGTTGCCCTCCTGTCCGAAGATGCGGAAGACCAGTTCGAACGGCATCGTGGAGATGTCGAACAGACGCCAGTTGGGCGACAGTTCGGCTCCCTCCACCAGTGCGCCCGCGAGGATCGGCGATGCGAGGAGGAGCAACACGATTCCGATTGCCGCGAACGCGCGGCGGTCGGTGACACTCGACGCCGCCATCGACACCGCCGCGAGCGGCGCGGAGATCGCGATTCCGGCGAGCACGATCCGCACGAGGACGAACAACCAGCTCCCCAGGCCATCGGGGCCCTCACCTTCCACCGTGTAGCCGACGAGCAGCAGCAGCGGTGGTCCGAGCGTGACGAGCGCGAGCGTCGCGCCGACAGCGACCGCCTTCGCCGCGAGGTACGTCGCCCGGCTCAGTGGCGTGGAGAGATACATCGCCAGCATGCCGTTGCGCCGATCGGAGACGAGCACCTCTGGCGCGACCAGCGCTGCGAACAGCACGATCGCAAGGATGATGAAGCCGTAGTAGCCGGGATAGTCGGCAACTTCTTCGGGTTCGAGGATGTCACCGGGAATCAGCACGGCGACACCGATGAACACCACGGCGGGCAGGTACGCGATGACCACGGCGATGATCGGGAAGATCTTGTGGCGTGCCGGCCTGCCGAGCCCGAGCGTTGCGCGCATGCTTTCCCAGGCCACGCTGCGCACGGCGCCCGGAACACCCGATCGGGGCCCCTCGTAGCGCTGGAAGCCTCGCTCGGCGATCTGGGCGTCACCGCGACCGCTCACGTCGAGCTCCCCGCGTCGTCCGGCCGGCGATGCTGATCGACGTCCCGGTAGCGCGGTGCCGTCGGCGGATCGTCGCCCAGCGCCCCCTCTGCCTCGGAGACGGGCTCGGCGAAGATGTCGTCGAGCGTGCGTCGGTGACGACCGAGGCGCCGGAGCCGAGCGCCGGAGTCGGCGAC
>Ga0316197_10000402_pt1 | contig 30262 bp, 22 predicted proteins | sample OudBiesiAoxic_MG_FD_204939 | JGI IMG/M metagenome (GOLD analysis project Ga0316197, IMG submission 204939) | Coastal sediment microbial communities from Oude Bieten Haven, Netherlands - site A oxic | ecosystem: Environmental > Aquatic > Marine > Coastal > Sediment | place: Netherlands... | reverse complement strand
CAGCGCGATTTGGTCGCAGCGCGATTTCGGAGGCCGCGCTGCGCCTGACATGTGCGGATGGGTGGCGCAGGCGTGCGATCGGATCATCGGGGATCCCGGGCGGCGGATCGACGCTCCGCACAGGCTCTAGAGGAGCGATCGGATCGGTGCGCCGGACACGGTAGATCGCGCCCGGCACCTCAGGTTTTGCCAACTGCGAGGTCGGGCAACAGAGTTTGTACCAAGCACCGGTATCAATCACCAAGAGGCTACCATCACGATCCTCCAGGACGTCGGTCGGGTGGAAATCTGGATTGTCGCTCACGACGAAATCAGAGTCGAGCGTGGTAAACGTCGATCCGCTCTCCTGCAAGATGTGGCGCGATACCTTGTGCGTATTGAACTGGCAGCAGAACAAGTTGCCCGCGAACTCCGGACCGAAGGTGTTGCCGCGATAGCGATGGAGGCCGCAGGGGGCAGCGGGGCCGAGGTGGGTCATCGCTGGCAGGAGTTCACCGGTCCGCACGAGCCCGTCGATCACCCCGTGGACCTTCGGATAGACCCCACCATAGACACCATGCACGATGGCGTCGCGCTTGCCCCCACGCGGATGATTGAAAAAAGTTGTCGTGAAAAACAGATTCCCCGCCGCGTCCCACGCGATCTCCACCGGGTTGTCCATCCCTCCGCTGAGGAACGAATCGAAGTCACTGCCATCGGGCCGGGAGCGGTAGATGTGGGCGGCGGCATCCTCCAACATCCGCCCGCCGGGCAGGCGGTGCGTCTGCTTGGCAAAGCCCCCCTTGCACCAGTAGAGGTAGCCATCCGGCCCCAGATAGGGACCGTGGACATCGTTCGCACAGCCGGTCAAGGTGCCGCCGTTCCACCACTCGTCCCGGACATCTGCGACCCCATCGCCATCGGTATCCTGCAACTTCCAGATCGATGGCGGGGCACCGCAATAGACAGCACCATCGTGGTAGAGGATACCCTGCGGCATCATCATCCCATCCGCAAACACCACGCGCCGATCGTAAACGCCATCGCCATCGACATCCTCCAGGCGCAAGATCCGGTGCGGGCGCTCGGCCAACTGCTCCTCGACCTTCGCATTGGAGCCTGAGGACTCCGCGACAAAGAGCCGGCCGTGCTCGTCGAGATCAGCACAGATCGGTCGCTCCACTAGCCCCTCTCCGGCTGCAAGCCGAATCTCGAAGCCAGCCGGGACCCGGAGGTCTGGCGGAGCTGCCGACGCCGGCACCCCCAACAGGAGCGTCGCGAGCACGATTCCGCAGCCGATGCCGATGCCGAATCGGGGCGGGCAGCCATTGAGAGCGCGATCTGCCATCTGCCCAGACTAGGACCCCCGGCGCTCGGAGGTCGATGAAATTCGGCCACGCGCAGCACCCTTGACGCGCCCGTCTCAGCGATTCACGCTGAGCGGATGCAGTTCTGCCCCTACCCCGCACGAATCAGGCAGCTCCTCTGCCTGCTGCTCATCCCCACGCTGCCGATCGCCGCACTAGCGCAGAGCGCAGAAGCACCGCTGCCCGAGGTCGGCAGTCCGTCCGACGAGGCGGCCGCACGACAGGACGCCTCAGACGTTCTCGGCAAGACCGTCGCTGCGATTGCGGTGGAGGACGCGATCGCCCTCCTGACGACGATCGCCTCAAAGCGCTATGAGGGTCGTGGTACCGGGCTGAAAGGCGAACTCAAGGCGACCGCGTTCGTCGCCGAGATGTTCGAGGGATTCGGCTTGAAGCCCGACGGCGATGCCGGCACCTACTTCCAGCGTTTCCCATTCCCCACCGGATTCGAGATGGGGGCTGACAACCATGCCGCGCTCCTCATCGAGATGGCTGGGGACGACTTGAAAGAAGTCTCGATCCAGCTCCGCCCTGAAATTGATTACCTTCCCCTAGCCTTCAGTGGCTTGGAGACGGGAGAGAAGGCGACACCAGCGGCAAAGCCGATCGTCTTCGCCGGCTACGGGATCCGCAGTGAGGGCTACGACAGTTTTGAAGAGCTCGATGTCGAAGGGAAATGGATCGCAGCCTTCCGCGGAGTTCCGGAGAAAGACAGCAAGGCGCTACAGGGGGGCGGGCCACTCGTCGCCAAGGCCGCGCTAGCACGGAAACTCGGTGCCGCAGGCATCCTCTATATCAGGGGGTTCAACGAAGAGATCCCGAACGAACTCATCCCGCTCGACACGCCACTCGGCAGCAGGAAAATTCTCCCGGCACTCAGTCTCAGCAACCAGCTCTCCGAGATGGTACTCACCGCCGGATCGACTGGCGGCAATCAGCAGCTCGAGCAGCTCTTTAAAAAGTACGCAGCCCGCGAGGAGGTCGCTGGGTTCGAGACCGGATTCTCCCTCGACGCGCGCATCGATCTCGAGCAGGTCACGTCACACGGGCGCAATGTCCTCGCAAGGCTTCAGGTCGGCGACACGCCGAGCGAACAGGTCATCATGATCGGTGCGCATGCGGACCATGTCGGCTTCGGCAACCGCGGTGGCTCGATGGCGAAGGGGCTTACCGCCAACCGCATCCACCCCGGTGCCGACGACAACGGTTCCGGGCTCTCCGCCCTCCTGGAAGTCGCGCAGTACCTCAGCGCCCTCCACCAGCGCGGCGAACTAGCCGCGAAACGCGACATCGTCTTCGCCGCCTGGACCGGCGAGGAGATGGGCCTGATCGGCTCACGCTTCTGGGTCGAGCAGGCAATGGCGATCGGTGATCGCGGAGACGGCGGAGAATCCGGCACCGAGGCGGATCTACGGGGGCGCGTCGCGGCCTACCTGAACATGGACATGGTCGGCCGGGTGCGGGAGAACAAGCTCCGAATCCAAGGCACCGGTTCCAGCCCGATCTGGCCTGGCCTGGTCGAAGCCCTAGCCGGAACGACCGCTCTCGAGCTCGAGTCCGAGGAGAGCCCACACATCCCGACCGACGTCGCGTCGTTCACGGCTGTCGGTGTCCCAATCCTCGCGGCCTTCTCCGGCCTGCACCCCGAATACCACACGCCGGGGGATACCCCAGGCAAGATCAACTACGACGGCCTGGTAGGCGCCGCCAGCTTCATGGCGGAGATCTTGCTGCAGCTCGCCCGCGAAGAGTCGACGCCAAGCTTCATCAAGTATGAACGGCAGAGGAAGGAATCAAAGGTGCTGATCGGGTTCGTCCCGGAGGATACCGGCGCGGGCATCAGCGCAGCACAGGTTTCTCCCGGTTCCGCGGCCGAGAGAGCGGGCATGCAGCCCGGTGACGTCCTGCTCGAGCTGGATGGCAAGCCGGTGACGGATATGGGCTCGCTGCAGAAGATCCTTCTGAAGCTCGAGCCGGAGAAAGCTTACCCGCTGAGGATCCGCCGCGGCGAGGAGACCCGATCCCTCAGCGTCGTTCCGCAAAAGCGCAGCCCCTGAGCCACTATCTCTCCAGCAATTCGATCACCATCTCCTCCATAATCGCGAGTGCGAAGGAGATCTTTTTGAGGAATGATTCGTGGTGATGGATCACGCGGAAGCGCGGGTGCTTTGACCAGATCGCATGCAGCTTCCGGTCCAACTCAGCCGCCTCATCGAGACTCTCCATGCGCGCCGGGTTACCACCCTCGATCCCCATCCCGCCGACCGCCGCGCTCTCGAAGAAAATGACGCCATCGTAACGGGCGAGTTCCTCCTCGAAGCTAGTCCCCATCGCCTCATAAAACTCGACCGGTTCACCCGGCCAGTAGGCCGCCCCATCGATGGTGCCACGGTCACAGAGCAGGATCCTGTCGTTGTATTTCGCCGCCTGCACATCCTCTAGGTTCCGCTGCACATGGTAGATCGCCCGCTGCACGGCATAGGTCGCCTCTGGCAATTCGGCATAGCGCGGGAACCCCCCGCTGAACATCATCGTCGCCGCCTCCGGCACGATCACGATCCTCTCCCCGATCTCACGGCGAAACATGTCCGCCGCCGTCGTCTTGCCCCCACCCGGCCCACCAGTCACCACGATTCGACAACGATGATTCGAGTGGTTCGGTGGGATGGCCATGCTCTTAAGGTCTCGATCCTTGCGGGGTTGGCAAGTCGATTCGCCTCGTGATTGGGGCTGGCCGACCGATGGGTGATCCGCCGGGTCAATTGCCCGCGCCCACCTCCGCTGCGCCCTCCGTCGAACCTTTCGGCTGCATCGCCTCCATCATCTGCAGGCCGAAGCGCATGCCCAGCTCCTGCTGTTGGCGGATGTCGTTCTGTGACTCGGCGAGCGCCGAAACCTGCTCCTGTTCCAGGATCCCCCCGGCGCGCACCTGCACGCGGCTGTGGAAGTCCCCCATCTGCTCCATCACCATGGTGACCGACGCCTCGTTGAACTCCTCCATATCCCACTGCAGCGGATCATTCAAATCCCCGAGCCCGCTGGACTCGCGCTCCTCCGCCATCGCCGTGATCAGCCGGGTCTCCTGGTCGGGCGTGAGCGGGACACCGACGGAGTCCATCGCATCCCGATACTGGTTGACCTCCATCCGGTCCGGGAGCTGATCGCGGTAGGTCTCGTAGTAGGCGTAGTCACCCTCGTCGTTGAGGAACTCCTCGATACGGGCATCGGTCGCCACTCGAGATCTCTGCAGATCCTCTTTGATCGCTTGGACTTTCTCGGCATCACCCATCGCGGACATCAGTTGCATCGGAACCTGGGATTGGACACGCCAGTGCTCAGCGATCAGTCCTTTGAAGTGCGAGAGCTCTTCCCCCTCCAGTTCGAAGTTCTCATAGAGCCCCTCTAACACATCGCCCAACTGCGCTTCAAACTGCGCCAGCATCTGTTTCTGGATCGCCGGATTGTCTTGGACGGATTTGGCATAGCGCTCGGCGAGGCTCGAGAATGATTCGCCACCCTCGTCCTGCTTCTCCGGCCTCACTCTCGCCAACTTGGTTCCGCCCGAGTTGCGCGGGTCACCTTCCGAAACTCCAGAGCCACCACTGGCCGGACCAGCGGCAACATCACCCGTCCCGGCCGCACGGCCTCCGGACTGCGCATCCCCGCGCCCCTCGAGCGTTGCCACCTTCTCGCGCAGCTGCAGATTCGAGTTCAACTGGAGCAAATTCCCGATGCCGAGCAGAGCCACGATTCCGGCCAGGGTGAGAGGCAACACTGACGTTTTCATGGAGGCATTGTGCCGTTTGGCGCCCTCCCCCGTCAAGCATGTCACGCCGATAGGGTGGAACAGAATAACCGGGCCGGTCGCACGCCAGGACCCTACAGTCGGCACTGGGAGTCGGAGAATCGATGCTTTCGGTGCAGCGAAAAGGCGAGTCGTCCGTCAAGCACCGCTTCCATCTCCACGACCTCAGCACGACAATTCTCCACCTGATGGGACTCGATCACGAGAAGCTCACCAACCGGTACTCCGGGCGCGACGATGGATTGATAGACGTCCACGTCCTGCACAAAATCATCGCGTAAGCGATCCCGCTCCAGCCCTGACGCAAGGCCCTGCTCAGGCCCCGTGTCAGCCCCGGCGACCCTTGCGAGCCTAGCTAAATTTCCACGGCCCGCGGTAGCTTGGGGTGACGAATTTGTTCGCCTCATCATTGTTGGTGAACTTCATCGCCTTCTCATCCCACTCGAGCCGCGCACCCGGGAAGCGGATCGCGATCATGCCGAGCAGGCCGACCTCGCTCATCGCCCCACCGTATTCGAAGCTGGATCCGCGCTGCTCACCATCGCGCAACATCGCCAACCAGCCTTTGTAGTGGCCGCCTGGGACGCGCTCGAGCTTCTTCTCCGGACGGCCGAATGCCTTCATCTTCTCCTCGGGAACAATGCGGACACCGCCTGCCCCGTGGGAGCCGTGGGTAATCGTTCCCTTCGTCCCGATCACGGCTGCGCCGGTGCCGTGCATCTTGCGCTCCTTCTCCAAATCATCCGGATGTGGGATGCTGAAATCACCATCATGCCACGTCACTTTGACCGCCGGCCGCTCGCCCTTGGCGGGAAACTCGTAGGTGATCTTCGTCCCCTTCGGGTAGAAATCGAAATCGGTCTTAGGATCGTAGCCCTTGACCTCCGCCGTCACGGCAGTCGGCATGTCCAGATCGAGCGCCATGAAAGTCGGGTCCAGGACGTGGCAGATCCAGTCACCGATACAACCGCTGCCGAACGCCGAGTAGCCGCGCCAGCTGAACGGCAGGTAATTCGGGTGGTAGGCGCGCTCGGCTGCTGGCCCCAGCCACTGGTTCCAATTGAGTTCTTTCGGCACCTCAGGCCTCTGCTCGAAATCTGCCTTCTTGCGGATCTGGCAGTAGACATCTTTGAACGCGTCGCAGCCCATGTTGACCTGCGTGACATCGCCGATCGCCCCGCCCCAGATCAGTTCGCAAAAGACGCGGATCGATTCGCTGGAGTTGCCCTGGTTACCGACCTGCGTGATCACTTTTTGCTCCAGGGCCTTCTTCCGCATCGAGCGGATCTCTGCCACGCTGTGGGCGAGCGGCTTCTCACAATAGACGTGCTTGCCCGCATCGAGCGCGGCCATCACGGCGACGTAGTGCGTGTGATCGGGAGTCGCAACGAGGACGGCGTCGAGATCGTCCGCTTTCTCGTCAAACATCTTGCGAAAATCTACGTAGCGTTTCGCCTGCGGGTGCTTGTTGAAAGAATCCGCAGCACGGCGCTCGTCGACATCCGTGAGCGCTACCACATCACACTCGCTGGCCATCTGGTTGAGGTCTCCCCCTCCCTGCCCACCACAGCCGATGACGCCGAGGCGCACCTTGTTGTTCGGTGTCTGCTCGCCATCCTTGGCGCGGACGACGTAGCTGGGAACGATCTGGAACCCGAAGGTGGCCGCGGCGGATTTGGTGATAAAGGATCTGCGTTTCATAAGGTTACGGTGAGTTGATTCGAGGAATATTGGAAGAGCATTCGCAAGCTGTCGTTCGGATTCTTACCGTGACGCCATCCTGGAAGGAACCACGCTGTCGCTAGATACACCTATCTCACCACGACCCGCGTCCCGGGCAAAAACCCGTTTGCCGCCACCTTCTTCGGCGTCGCATCGGCCTCGAGGTCGCCGAGCGCGAATTGGATGCCCGCCAGGTAGTGCTGGAGCACCACCGGATTCCAAAAGATCTCATCGCGGTGGCCGAGCGAGCAGTAGAAGATGCGGCCCTTGCCGTAATCGTCGCACCACGCGATCGGATACAGTCCGTCTTTGCCATACTTGCCTTTGCCGGTGTCTTCGACCTCGCCCGACAGGCTCAACAACATGCGCCGCTCGTCCGGTGAAGCGGTGTCCGGCCGGAACTGGTAGATCTCGTCGGTGACCTCAAAGCTTTTTCCCCCGAAGGCTTTCGTCAGCGGGTGATCCGGATCGAGATTCTTCAGTCGGACCTTCTCATGCCATGGGTGGCCGTCGAATGCCCCCCCCATCATGTCGTTGTATTCCTTCCAATTCTTGTAGGTGTCAGTCGCCGAGTGCATGCCGATCAGGCCATTGCCGCTTTTCACGAACTCGACCAGGCTGTTCTTCAGCCGATCCTCCTGCCCCTCGGTGTCGGTCTTGAAGACCTCACCGGTCGTATTGAGCATGATGACGGCATCGAACTCGTTCAATTTTTCTGGCTCGAAGAACGATTCGTCCTCAGTCGCCGTGACCTCGAAGGCACCGGTCGTATCGCCCAGGCGCTTCATCGCCTCGATCCCGGTCTCGATCGACCCGTGGCGGAAGCCTGCGGTCTTGGAGAAGACGAGCACCTTACGGACCTTCTTGGGTTTCGCTGGCGACTCCTTAGGCAGCGCCGCGTCGATCTTGGTGATGTTCTGTTCGTTGACCGGCTCCCCCTTCTTGCCTTCGGCTAGGGAGATGGCGAAAACGCCGACGAGTGCGCCGATAGGGAGGAGGGGGGTCAGGTGGTTCTTAGTCATTGGATCTGGGAGCTGTCTAGTTCGTTGTGAAGATTGGGCGACCCGCGATCCGTATCAAAATTCAGTAGCGCGTGCAATGTGTAATGTCCCGTCGGATCTGATTTCTCACCACCGGGTTGCGCCCGTGGAGTAGGATGTGCGTTGGGATCGTAGCCACGAAAAAAGCCGTGGCAGTATTCTGTGACGGCTTCGAAACAATCATTCGATCGCCCGCTGGGAGACGACTGGTGGCTAGCGACGGCGGCGCAACATGAAGAGAATGCCGCAGGCGCCAGGCAACAGAGATGACGCTTTTCCGGAACCCTCAGAGCGCTTCACCGACCCTGAAGAACATCCGCAACTGGTTGGCTGGAAACGGGAACTGATCCCCCGGCAGGATGATCGTCGTGGACTCGCCGTCAGATTCGATCCCATCGTCCACCTCGAACCATCCCCCCGGGATCTCCCCGGTTGGCAACATGCTAGTGGCGGCCTCGAGCCGGTAGCGTTTTCCCGCCCGTGACCGCCAGGTGAGGGTGACATTGCGGTCGGCATCGACCGAGATGCCAGTGATCGCGAGCACGACGCCTGTCGCGGCGCCTTTGTTCTCGAACAGTTCGGCGACCTCTGCCTCACTGAGGGCGATCTTGTAGAGCCGGACGTCCGACATGCACCCGCGCCAGTTCTCGAAGCCCTGCCCCCCGAAGTAGATCGGCTGCCCGTTGAGAGGTGCGGCTGTGATCGTCATCGATCCTGCCAACACGCCATCCCGGTAGTGGGTCAGCGTCGCCCCATCTTTGACGATGACCAGGTGGGTCCAGACACCAGGCACCATATCAGCGTAGTCGACGTTCTCTCCCACGGCATCGTGGTGCCACTCGAAGGTCAGCCCGGTGAACTTGATGAACTCCCGCGGGTCATACTCGACCCCATCCGGATCCCGACGGTTGCCGAAGATGATACTGGTGTCCTCAAGCTCCATCGCCGATTTCACCCACAGCGACCAGGTGAAACTGTCCTCGAGAGTAAACACCGGCAGGGAACCAAAAATTGGGGGCACGCCGGCGACGGCGTAGGCACCAGAGTTATCGACCCCGTTGAAACTCAGAACCGTCCCACACTCGGGATCTTCCACCCACACCGAGCCATCCTCGTTGAGACCACCGCTATCGGCATTCACCACTCTCGCGTGCAGTTTGTTCTCGCCCAAATCGGCGGCCATGTCACCGCTGCCATCGTTGAGCGGCCACCAGGCGAACAGATCTCCGCCAGCAGGTGGGTTCGGGTCAAGCACCAGGATGACGAGCGTCGCGGAGTCGAATGCCTTCCCATCACTCGCCGCGACCGTGAAAACATTGTATCCAGCATCCCCGATCGCTGGCGTCCCGCTCAAGGCTCCATCCTCCGCGATCTGAAGCCATTCAGGCCCCGACTCCAGCGAGTAACTCAAGGTATCCTCTGGGTTTGGATCGATCGCCGAACCGTCGAGGCTGCCAGTGTAGGCGACACCGACGTCGGCATCAGCCCCCTCGATCGGATCCTCAGTAAAGCTAGGGGGAAGGTTCGTCCCCTCGACCAGTTCGAGAACTTCCTCAGCTGTCAGAGCGTTGTCGTAGAGGCGGATGTCATCGAGCGACCCCTTGAAGAACTCACCGGCGCCAGCGGTATTCGCCTGGCCACCGAAGTAGAGAGGCATGTCGAAGCTCAGCGATTGCGTCATCGCCTTCGAGTCACCGAAGGGAAGCCCATCACGGTAGTATTGCGCGATCCCGTCGGTCAGAGTGACGGCCTCGTGGTGCCACTCCCCTCCAACCATGTCCGAACCCGGATCGAGGTTGTCGTTGCCATTGCCCTCCATGTGCCACTCGAACTTCGTCGGCGTGAATTTCACAAACTGGCGCGGGACAAAGTCAGCGCCGCCGGCGTCGTAGCGGTTGCCGATAACGATCGCGTTCGGCTCGGTCTCACCGACCGCCCGCATCGCCCAGAACGCGATGGTGAAACTTCCGCTCGTGCTCAAGAGTGCCGCCGGGACATCGAGTCCGGGATCCGCGTAGCTACCCGACTCCCCGTCAAAGGTAATGAAACTGGCGCGCGTCCCGTCGCTGCCCCAAGTCGCGTTGTTGAGTGTGGCATCCGAGTCGCCAGCGCTATCAGCGGCCGAGGTGCCGTCCCCTTCCTCAAATTCCCAATGCGCGAGTAGCTCTGCCCTGGCCTCCGGGACGATCGAGAGAGCGGTGAGGAGTGAGAGGCAGGCGACGATTAGAGACGACAGAGACGAGTCCGATTTCATGGCAATGGGGGGGTAATCTTTTCGGAGGGTGAGGATATCTGCGGAATCAATTTTTGCAGAACTGCCGAAATCTGTAAAGCCCTTTGCGCCGGTTCCTGGATCCAAGGGTAAAAACCCGAGTAGCCTACCACTACCCAGACTACCCGCCGCCGCCTCAAGCTCCGTGATGGCGGGGAAGCCTACGCGAGGATCTCCTTCGCGACGTGACCGTGGACATCGGTCAGCCGGAACGGGCGGCCAGCATGGGTATAGGTCAGCCGTTCGTGGTCGAGCCCTAACAAGTGCAGAATAGTCGCATGCCAGTCGTGGATGTGCATTTTCCCATCGACTGCCTCGTAGCCGTATTCGTCGGTGGCACCGTAGCTGAACCCACCCTTCGTCCCCCCGCCCGCCATCCAGGTGGTGTAGCCTTTGTGGTTGTGATCACGCCCATCACCTCCTTGGCCATGCGGGGTGCGGCCAAACTCGCCCGCCCAGATGACGAGCGTGTCGTCGAGCAGGCTGCGGCGCTTCAGGTCCGCCAGCAGGCCGGCGATCGGACGGTCAATCTCGTTGCAACGCGCCGGAAGGTCGGTGCTGAGATTGCGGTGGTGATCCCAGTTGCCATGTGTCAGCTCGATGAAGCGCACCCCCTGCTCGGCGAATCGTCGCGCCAGCAGGCACTGGCGGCCGAACCGGTCGCTGGCACCAGAGCCGATGCCGTAGAGTTCCAAGGTCTCCTGCGATTCGCCGCTCAGATCCATCAGTTCTGGTAGCGTGTCCTGCATGCGGAAGGCGAGCTCCAAGGACTCGATGGCCCCCTCGACGCCTGGCTGTTCACTATCCCGCTCGAGTTTTGCGCGGTTGAGTTGCTGGATATAATCGAGCTGGATCCGCTGCAGTTCGGAGTCGAGCTGGGGGTTCTTGATGTTCGGGATGGCGGGGGTGTTCGATCCTCCGCGCCGCGCGCCGCGCCTGACCCCTGCTTCGCCGAATCGCGCGGCCTGGTACATCGCCGGGAGGAACCCGCTACCGAAGTGCTGAGCGGTGCCATTCTGGGGATTGAGTGCGACGAAGCCCGGGAGGTCGGAATTCTCCGTCCCGAGCCCGTAGAGTGACCAGGCGCCGAGCGAGGGGCGGACGAACTGGAAGCTCCCGGTGTGCATCTGGGTCTGCGCCTGTGGGTGGTTGGGAAGGTCGGTGTGCATCCCTTTGAGCATGCACAGATCATCGGCGTGCGCGGCCAACTCTGGCATCAGTTCAGACATCCACATCCCGCTCTTGCCATGTCGCTTGAATTCCCACGGGGACCCGAGCAGGCTGGCGCTGCGCAAGCGCCCGAAATTGCCAGCCTTGCCATCATCTTTGAGTAGTCGTGGCTTATGATCGAACAGGTCGATGTGCGAAGGGGCCCCGCGCATCGATAGGAAAATGACCCGCTTGGCGCGGGCGGGGAAGTGCGGCGCCCTGGGTGCCAGCGAGCCGCCCGCGGCTGGCACCTGCGGCTCGGCGCGAGCTTGCTGGTCGGCGAGCGCGGCGAAGGCGAGGTAACCAAAGCCGCTCGACAACGATTTGAGCGCGCCGCGTCGGGAATATTGCAGGGCTGGGTATTGATTTTCCATCGTCGTATCTCGATCAGTTCAGGTAGCGGAATTCTGCAGAGGCGAGCAGGGATTGGCAGAAACTGCTCAGGGCGAGTCGCCGCGTCTCCTCGAGCCCCTTCCCCTCGCGGCTACCAGCGGCCATCTCGAAGCGTCGGAGGAACCCCTCCGCCGCCTCGATCTCCTGCTGGCTGGCTGAGCGCGAGTAGCACATCAAGAAGGCGCTGGCAATGCGGTCGCGCTGGCTGCTCTCCCCCGCCAGCATGCGCCCTGCGAGCGCCGCGGCCTGCTCGATGACGAAGCGGTTGTTCATCAGGTAGAGCGCCTGCCCTGGGACGTTGGTCTCTTCGCGCTGCCCACTCACCAGGTTCGGGTCCGAGGCGTCGAAGAGCGCGAGCGACTCCGGCAGGGCGTCACGCAGGATCGGCAGGTAGACCGATCGGTACTCGTCCCCCTCGTTGATCTGGCTGACGTTGAGGCGCAGCCCACCATTGTCACCTACCACCGAGCCACGTGGTCGCCGCGTGTCGAGTTCCCCACTGACGAAGAGCATCGCATCGCGCAGGGCCTCGGCGTCGAGCCGGCGCGGCGGCATGCGCCAGAGCAGCTCATTCTGCGGATCCTTCTCGAACGAACTCTCCGCAAACCCGGTCCCCATTTGGTAGCTGCGGGTGTTGACGAGCTGGCGGATCAGCGACTTGATCGACCAGTCGCCCGCCATGAATTCCAGCGCCAGATTGTCGAGCAACTCGGGGTGGGTCGGCGCCTGTCCGGTCGCACCAAAGTTGTCGGGGGAGGCGACGATCCCTTTGCCGAACAGGTGCCCCCAGACACGGTTGACGATCACCCGGGCGGTGAGCGGGTTGTCAGCCGATGCCAGCGAGCGTGCTAGCTCGAGTCGCCCGCTGGCCTTCTCTGGGATGCTGGCGCGCGCCCCCGGTGTCTCGAGCACTTGCAGAAGTCCGCGTTCAACTCTCTGTGCCGGTTTGTCGATCTCGCCCCGAATCAGGACGCGGGGCTCGACCGGGCTCGCATGATCTTGCACCCCCATGGCCAGACTTTTAGCGACACCGTCTTCTCCGTAAGCATTCAATCGTGCGCGTGCCTGGGCGAGGCCCGAGCGGAGCCGGATGATCGTCTGGATACTCGCCGCCTGGCCATTCGCGCGATCCCGGCGCCCCTGCTGCTGGGCTTCAGCGAGCTGCTGCTCGAGGTCTGTGACCCTCTCACGGATCCGCCCGAGGTCCGACGGCGACAGGGAACCCACCGGTTGCTTGTCAGCGACCGGCAGCTCGAGCAACTTCGTCCCGCGCCGGTTGATGACGACGTTGACTGTGCCGAAGTAAGTCTTCGTGCTCTGGAAGATCCCCGATAGGGCATAGTAGTCCGCGCTGGGGATCGGGTCTGTCTTGTGATCATGACAGCGCGCACAAGAGACGGTCAGCCCGAGGATCGCCTGCGTCGTCGTGTCGATCTGCTCGTCCGCGAGATCGACCGCGAACTGTCGCGGGTCGCGCTCGTTCAGCCCCTTCGTCCCGATCGCGAGGAATCCGGTGGCGATCAGGTTCTGCTGCCACTCCTCGTCACTCTTGATCTTGAGCAGGTCGCCAGCGATCTGCTCCATGACGAAGCGGTCGTAGGGTTTGTCCCGGTTGAACGAATCGATGACATAGTCGCGGTAGCGCCACGCCTGGGGAAATGGCAGGTTCACCTCCTTGCCTGACGACTCCGCATAGCGGGCGACATCCAACCAGTGGCGCCCCCAGCGCTCGCCAAACTGCTTGCGGCCGAGTAGCTCATCGACCTTGGCACGGTAGGCGGCATCGGGATTCTCGCGCCATGCCTCGCCGTAGGCACGGATCTCGTCCGGGGTCGGCGGCAGCCCGGTCAGATCAAAATAGAGCCTGCGCAGCAGGTGGTCGGCCCGCGCGTCCGCAGCCGGGGCGATCCCTGCAGCCTCGAGCTTCGCGAGGACGAAGTGATCGATTTCCGATTTCGGCCAGGACTGGTTCTGGATTTTAGGTAGCGGCGACTTCACCGGCTTCTGGAAGGACCAGAACTCTCTGCCTTTCTCGATGTCGACCTCCGTCTCGAGGACGACCGCCTCCAAGACGCGCGGGTCCGGTGCCCCCATCTCGATCCACTTGCGCAGGTCGGCGATCTTGCTCGCGGGCAGACGTTTCTTTGGTGGCATCTCGAGATCGGGATCGGACCAGCTGACCGCTTTGAACAGGAGGCTGGCATCCGCGTCGCCCGGCACGACCGCTTCTCCCGAGTCGCCGCCGTGCTGCAATCCCGCCCGGGTATTCAGGGTGAGCCCGCCTTTGACCTTCTCCTCCGACGAGTGGCACTGGTAGCAGTAGTCCGCGAGCAGGGGCCGGATCTTCGATTCGAAGAACGCGACCTGCTCGGCACCGAGCTCGGCAACTGCCTCCTCTTCCGCCGGTAGCCCTCCCGCGAACCCACAGCTGAGGATCAGGATCAGACGGAAGCTCTTCATGGCGCGGTCGGTTTTGCAGCTCTGGCGGTGGCGGGAGCCTACTCCTCTTCGAGCGGTGGGCGCTTCGGCTTCTCGCTCCCGCCTTCGCCGGCTCCGCGATCCCGCCCCCGACCTTGCCCTCCCGCGCCGTCTTGCATGCGCTGGCGGATGAAGCGCATGACCATCTCCTGCTCCTCCTTGTCGATGAATCCGTCCCCGTTGCGATCCATCCGATCGAATCGATCGCGCATGCCCTCCGGCGCCTCATCCTTGCTGATCTTGCCATCACCGTCCGTGTCGAGCCTGGCAAAATCGACCCGCGGCCTCGCCGGGCTATCACTGGGCGCTGGTGCGCCGCCTGCGCGCGGGGCTCCCCCCAACTCCGGACCGGAGAGCTTGCCATCCCCGTTGCGATCAAGCTTCCTCAAAGACACGACAGCCAGATCGATCTCCGACTGGTCGAGCTCACGGTCACCATTCAGATCTAGCGCCCGCATGAGCCCAGCGCCGCCAGCTCCCGCAGGCGGACGCGGGCGCTCGCGCCGTTCCCGCTCCCGCTCCGGATTCTCCCGCTCAGGTTTTGCATCGTCTTGGGCCAGGACAGGCAGCGCGGTCATGGCCAGCCCGACCCCGATGATAACTGCGCAGCAAGGAGAGGACCATCTAGCCATTCTCATGGCCCCGGTCGTGTCTTGGTTCTTAGAGTGTCTCATACGCGATTGAACCAAGATACGGGCAATAAGTCGCGGGCAATCTGAAACAAACCAAATTTCTCAGCTAACATGGCAGCCTGAGCGTTGGGTAAGGCTCCGACAAGCGCACCGGTGTCGAATTCGAGTTCGGCTCGCAACCTGCTGAAAGAGGTCGAGCACACTTCCCACGACCAGCAGACGCTCTTCCCATCCATCGAGGGGAAGAAGCTCGAGACCGCTAGTCCCAATCCCGCCAAGCTCCGAGCCGGGCAGATCTCGCCTGCTCCTCCAGCTCTCGCAAGTGATCCCGCTGCTGCTTGAACTTCTTCCCCTCCGGCAGGTCCACGCCTCTAGTATGGATCCGCGCCAGCCCCCGTTCGACCAGCAACTCCGAGAGGAGCCTGCCGCCAACCCTGACAAACGCATAATAGCGCCCGCTGTCGTAGACCCCCTCCCAGCGCGTGACGACCGAGAACTCGGCCCCCAACAGCAAATCCTCGACGAAGACCTCCGCCTCGAGCCCGAGCTCGACCACCTCGGCCTCAGATAGCCCGCCGAAATACTTCGCCTGATCCGCGAGGCGCTCGGTGTAGCGGTGCGCATGCTTCTCCGGGCAGTCGACATAGTAGAGGCGGAAGACAAATTCCTCCCCATCATGCCGCACGTGGAATGAGTCGCCATCGTTCGCCCCATGGTCGATGAGCCTGGCCCCATCCAGCACATCAAATTCCCCCAGTTTGCCGGAGCTCGCCTGGAGGCGCTCGGCGAGGTAGTTGAAATAGAACGCCAGACCGAGAGCTAGGAGGAGGATGAAGATCACCAACCTCTCTAGAAATTGACTGCGATCTACCTGCTTCGACTTGCGGCGCGCCATCAGGCAGCGAACATGCCCCAACTTTACCAAGCATGCAAAACGAACTGGATCCGACCGATTGGGAAAATTGTTACCGCGAGGGCACCACTCCGTGGGAGAAGGGCGAGGCCGCACCCCCGCTGCTCGAGTTCCTGGCGCGGGACGGGCTCGAGTTGCACGGGAGGATCTTCGTTCCGGGATGCGGGTTTGGGCACGATGTGAGAGCCCTGGCCAGTGCTAGTCCAGCTGCGGAGGTGATCGGGCTCGACATCTCCTCCTCGGCAATCAGCGGCGCGGAGAACTACGGGAAATTGGGGAACGAACGCTACCTGCTCGGCGACCTGTTCAGACTGCCGCCAGAGCTCACCGGCACTTGCGACTACGTCTTTGAGCACACATGCCTGTCGGCGCTGCCACCGGCGCTACGCCCCGACTACGTCGACGCCTTCCATCGCGCGCTGAAGCCCGCTGGTCAGGTGCTGGCGATCTTTTTCCTCACGCCATGGGACGATGGGGAGACGCCTGAGCCCCCACCCTATGGAGTCAGCAGAGAAGAGCTCGACACGATGTTCGCTGGGAAGTTCGCACTGATCGAGGAGTGGGAGCCGGCCCGCCAATACCCGGGGCGCGAGGGGCGCGAACTGATGCGCCTGCTGCGCAGGCTCTAGCACCTACCCGGGTGGGAACCGAGAGTATTGAGAGCAACGAGATCAGCGCGGCGAGCGGCCGCGGCTCTGCGGCAGGCAGAATAGGTCTCACTTCACATGCTTCGTCACGAAGTCGACGAGGCGGGTCGGATCTTTCAAACTGTGCGGGTGGTGGCCGACACCCGGCTTGTGGATGACTTCGATCTCGCCGCCCAGCGCCTTGTAGCGTTCCTCCAACACCGCCGTGTTGTCCTTCACCGGCACGACCACATCCGCATCGCCGACCACGTGGAGCAGGGGCACCTTGGCTTTCGCCAGCGTTTCGAGCCCATCGATCGGGCTGCCCTTGAACTCCGCGACCGCAGCCTCGTCCGCCAAGCCGTAGGCCCGCTTGCACTGCCCCCACAAGTGCGCATTGCCGCGCGGCCAGCTGGTGATGTCACACACCGGGGCGTCCGCGTAGATACATGAGACTTTGTCGGGATTCTTCTTCGCCCAGTTGTAGATGATGAGCCCCCCACGGCTCATCCCTTCCAATGCAGGTTTCCGGTGAAAGCCCTTCTCCTCCACGAGGAACTTGTAGAAAGCATCCCAGCGCGCAACCGCCGCTGGGGCACCGAAGAGGCTACCGACATCACAATAGGCAACATGATACCCCTTCCCCAGCAGCGCCTTATCCAGCTGCGGCTCGTGGCCGAAGAAGCGCGCGCGCCAGATCCACGGTTTTCCGGTCGCCACGTCTTTCGGCACAACGACCTTGCACGCGACCCCTTCGCGGGAAAAATCGTAGCAAGCGAAACCGTGGAAATCCGACATCGCCCCCTCAAATGGTGGTGCTTCCTGAGCGAGACAGCTGAGCGAGAGGCACGCGCTAGCGAAGAAGGTGGTCAAAATTCTCATGTTGGAATGATGATGCCATCACCCTAGCGGCTGACAAGAAATTCCGCTCAGCGCGGCGTTGCAAATCGGCAAGCACCTGCTACGATAACTGCCGTTCCCGTGAAAGCGCGATTAGCTCAGGGGTAGAGCATATGCTTCACACGCATAGGGTCGCAGGTTCAAATCCTGCATCGCGCACCACCTCCCCCATTCCTGACTGCTTGCTGGGGAGGCTCCCTGGAACCCGGCCTCGTTGGGCTAGTCGAGACGCACCGACCAGCGCCCGGTAGAAGGTTGCGCCAGCTCCAGCACCGTCAGCGACTCTGCAGTATAGGGGCTGAGCCCCGATTCGACAATCGTGAAGCACCGGTCCGGAGGGTAGGCGCCGTCCTTCGCGAAGAACAGCTCAGCATTGACGCCGAGCAGACTATTGCCATTCCCGAGCGCATACTCGTGCAGGTAGAGATAGCTGCGCGGGATCCTAACCGAGTAGCGCGTCCGCCCATCCGGCAACTCCGAACTCTCTGCGGTCAGCTGCTCATTGTCGAGCTCGCGGTTGTACCAATCGCCAAACACCGCAGGGCGCAACTCGCTCATCCGCTCGGCAGCGCCGTCGAGCCCGAACCTCACGCGGACGATGTCCACGTAGCCAAATTTGCGCCGTTTCCCGTAGCCGCGGGCATCCAGCTGGAACTCGAGGATCAGCGGCGTGATCGCCCCCCCGCCCTCCAGCTTGATCCCCTTGACATCGAAGTTCAACACCAGCTCTCCGGTCGTCGCCTGCGCCATGAACTGGACCCGACCGGCCGGAGATTCCTCCCCATTCACGTAGCGCTGCGGGTTGACCATATCGACCGCCTCCCCGAGCCCGAGGTTGCGCGAAACCTCCATCTGACGGCCGAAATTCAAGGTCTGGGCACCAGTAGTGAGCGACAGGACGAGCTGGTCGCGGACCGAGAACGTCCCAGCATCGCCTGGCACCTGAAACTTCAGGGTCAGGGTCTGGCGCGAGCCTGGCTCGATTGAGAATTCGCCGCTTGACGCCTGGCCATTCCAGCTTGCCTCGAAGCTCCCCGCGATCGTCGCCGGGGCGATCGAGCTGGCGATGACATCGCATTTCACATCGAACGATCTGCCTGCGAGATCCTGGCAGCCCGGATCCCATACCACGCCGAGCGGCGTGATTGGCGCTGAGAAGACCGGCGAGTAACTGCGCCGCGCATCGGTGACGATCATCGAGACGAAGGCGCGCGGGGCGTCGGCCGGGAAGTCGAAGGTGTTCCCGAGCCGCGAGCGGTATTTCACGCGGAAGGTCTGGGCCTTTCCAGCCGCCAGATCGAAGGCCTGTTTGCCCGGATCGGGCAACATCCCGCCCGCTGGCATCAACAGCAACTGCCCCTGCGCCGGGACATCCTGGAGGTTTTTCAGCTTGAATTCGAGGACGGCCGAGCCATCTGGCGCGATCGTGAAATAGCCGCCGATCCGATACGGCTCGGCTTCCGTTCCATCTCGCAGCGCCTTGAAAATCCCCGCCCCCATCAGCTCGTGCCCCTCTGGGTTCGGATGCAAGCCGTCATTGTCCCCGGAATCGTGATCGTAGTATTCCTCCCTGTAGGTCGCGGTGATCGAGCTCAGCGCCTGCTCGGGAGATAGCCCCGGGGGCGTGCCTGGCGCCAACATCGTCGTGCTGCCCAAATCAAAGTAAAAAACGCCGAGTCGTTCAGCAAGCTCCCGGAGCGCCGCGGAGTAGGCGCGCGGAAGAGCGAGTTCGGCCAGCGTATCCTCGCGGATCATATCGGTTGGCCCTAGCAGAATGACATCCGCGCCCGTCGCGCGAACGTAGCGGACTGATGTCTCGATCGCCTCGAGGTAGGTCGCCAGGCCGACGCCGAGCATCGCATCGTTGATGCCGAAGTTGATCAGCACGAGGTCCGGCCGATTCACGAGGCCGTCAGCAGTGATCCGCGAGAGCGCATGGAGGCTCAGTCGCCCGTTCATCCCGAGGTTCTCCAAGGTCAGCTCGGGGCCGAGGAGCGGCTCGAGCTTGGGCTGGTTCTTCCGGGTCGGGAGGATATCCCGGACGCCCCCCGTGTAGAAGAACTCGTCCGCCAGCTTCGCCGCGAAGACGCCGTGGTAGGAGTAGAGGGAATTCTCGAGGTTCTCGTCATAGCTGAGGTAGCGGGTCACACTGTCGCCGAGCGCGACGATGTGAACCGGCAGGCGGCGCTTCAGTCGCTTGTAGGTGTGCGGGATCCACTTTTCAAAGTTTGCCACCTGGGCGGGCGAACGTTCGGTCACGCCCGCCAAGATCTCCTTCAGCGCCTCGGCCCGGATCCGCTCCAGCTCAGCAGCCGCCTTGGCCTCCTCCTTGGCTTTGGCTGCGGCAGCTTCCGGGGAGAGCTTCTTCTCTACAGGCGGTTCGACCGCCCCCGCCCCACCCGGCACGTCCTCCCCCTTGCTCTCGGCGGGGTCTTTGCCCGCTTGCTGAGCCGGTATCTCTCCGACCAAGGAGAGCATGACGAGCAGGACCAGGGCACACAGCCCACGGTGCAGAACAGCGGGGAGATCAGAATTTCGAAGCAGGCACGACATCATTTTCCGTGGTTTACCAAAGCCCACTTTCCATCTTTTACAATTGAGCCGACAAGATTAATGTCCGACAATGTCCGCACCCGCACCCGCACCCGGCCGAACACGCCTCGCCGCCCTCAAGACCTACAAGCTATACATCGGCGGGAAATTCCCACGCAGCGAGAGCGGGCGCTACCTGACCGCCCGATCCCCAACCACAGGAGAACACTTGGCCAACTTCAGCCACGCATCACGCAAGGACTTTCGCGACGCCGTCGTGGCCGCCCGCAAGGCCCAGCCCGGCTGGGGCGCCTGCAGCGCGTATCTCAAAGGTCAGATCCTCTACCGGATGGCGGAGATGCTCGAATCGCGCTCCGACTCGTTCGTCGCAGAGCTGCAATCCAGCACCGGCACCGACAAGAGCTCGGCACGCAAGGAGGTGGCAGCGAGCATCGACCGGATCATCTACTACGCTGGCTGGTCGGACAAATTTCAGCAGGTATTCGGCAGCGTGAACCCGGTCGCGGGCCCACACTTCAATTTTTCCACCCTCGAACCGACCGGGGTCGTCGGAATATTCTGCCCGGATTCGCCCGCGCTGCTCGGGCTGGTGTCGCTGCTCGTTCCAGCGATCGTCGGCGGCAACAGCACGGTCGTCCTCGCCTCACAGAAATTTCCCCTTCCAGCGATCAGTCTGGCCGAGGCGATTGCGACGAGCGATGTGCCGGCGGGTGTGATCAATCTCCTCAGCGGTGAGCGCGCCGAGCTAGCGCCGCATTTCTCCACCCACATGGATGTCAACGCGATCGTCGATGGCTCCGGCGATCCGTCGAGCGCTGATATTCTCCGCCAGGGGCCGGCGAGCAATCTGAAACGTGTCAGCCTCCGTGCCGCCGCCGCTAGCGCCGACTGGTTCGACGCCGCCGCCAACGATCCCTACCGGATCCTAGACACGCTTGAGACCAAGACCACCTGGCACCCGATCGGCGTCTAGCCCCATTCGGTCCTACCGAAGGGTCGCCCATCCCACTCCCCCTTGCTCAGGAGCGGGACGCTCCTGCTCCTTGCTTGGGAAACGAACGAGACGATCAGCGCGCTACTCAGCCCCGTCGGTGGGTGGCTCGACGGGTTCTTCGCTTGGCTCTGGAATCTCCTCCGCCGGAGCCCCGTTCACTGGCACATCGGCGTCGGCTGCTGGGACGGCTGCCTCTCCGGGTGCGGGTGCCTCTCCGGGTGCGGGTGCCTCTCCGGGTGCGGGTGTCTCTACGGGTGCGGGTGGAGCCGTCGGGTCCGTGCTCGGGGCAGGTGTTTCAGGTTCCTCTGGGGCAGGTTCGACCGGTGCTTCCGGGGCGGCTTGGCGCTTGATCTTCGCCTCGACGGCAGCCATTCGTTCCTCCGCCTTGCCGATGAATGGGCTGCCGACGTTATTGACTGCGAAGCTCTCGTAGATCTCCATCGCCTGTTCCAGCTCTCCTTTCGCGACGAGGATCTCCGTCTTGCAGATGGTGGCCAGCGGTCCGAGCGAGGTCTTGTCACCCATATCGATCACCTGTTGGAAATAGTCGCTCGCCTTGTCTAGGTCTCCCTGCTTCTCGCTGATTCCGCCAAGCCCGAGCAGGGCATTCTCGCGCAACTTGTGATCTGGGTAGTCGCTGATAAACTTCTCCAGCGAGGCCTGAGCACCCTCCAGCTCAGCCGCGGCAAGCTGGCGGTCGGCGATCTCATAGAGGGCGCTCCCCGCAGCGATCGTCCCCGGATGGGCTGTGACGACCCCTTCAAAATCAGAACGGGTTACAGCTGCAGTGAATGCGTTGTTCGCCTGCGTCATCGCATCCTCCCGCTTGTACTTGAGGTAGAAAAAGATGACGACAGCGGCAACGGTCACGACCAGCACCGCGACGACCATCCGCCAGTGCTTCTCGAGGAAGAGTTCCAATTTCGTGATCGCGTCGAGCGGTGGCACTAGCGGCTCGTGCTCCCCGACGTGATGGGAGGGGCCGTCGGCAGGTAACTTGTTCTTGCTGGACATAATAGATTGCTACTTTCTAGGGGATGGTGATTGGAGGCTCGGTGGATGAGTGGGCGGTGGGCGGTGGGCGGTGGGCGGTTCGGAGCCCGGAGGTGACCGTGGACTGCCTAGGCGCTCACGGCGGCCCGTGCCTCGTCCGCCAGGGGGGTGCTGAGGTAGCGCTCGCCAGTGGAGCAAGCCACCGTGACGATGAATTTGCCCTTGTTCTCAGGGCGGGATGCCACTTCGAGAGCAGCGACTACGTTGGCGCCGGTGCTGATTCCAACCAGCATCCCCTCCTCTTTCGCGATCCGTCGCGCCATCGCGAAGGCAGCGTCATTGGAGACCTTGAGACACTCGTCGACGTTTTCGAGTTTGAGGTTCGTCGGGATGAACCCAGCACCCGTCCCCTGAATCTTGTGCGGACCAGGGGTCAACTCCTCACCGGCCAGCGACTGCGAGATCACCGGGGAATCCTCCGGCTCGACGGCGATCGCCTTGAAGCTTGGCTTCCGCTCCTTGAGGGCAGAACTCACCCCGGTGATTGTCCCGCCGGTCCCGACCGCAGCGATGAAAATGTCGATATCGCCACCGGTCGCCTCCCACAATTCCTCTGCCGTCGTCCTAGCATGGATCGCCGGGTTGGCGGCGTTCTCGAACTGCTGCGGCATGAACGCGTGAGGCGTCGTCGCCACCAGCTCCTCAGCCTTGGCGATCGCCCCCTTCATCCCCTGCGGCCCAGGCGTCAGCACCAGGTCGGCACCAAGCAGCGCCAGCAGGGTGCGCCGCTCGAGCGACATCGTCTCGGGCATGGTGAGGATGATCTTGTATCCCTTCGCCGCGGCGACGAAGGCGAGTGCGATGCCGGTGTTGCCCGAGGTCGGCTCGATGATGACCGAATCTTTCGTCAGCTTGCCCTCAGCTTCGGCAGCCTCGATCATGGCCATGCCGATCCGATCCTTGACGCTCCCAAGCGGGTTGAAAAATTCACACTTGAGGGCGATGGTCGCATCGACCCCTTCGGAGACATGGTTCAGTTTGACCAGCGGGGTGTCCCCCACGGTCTCGACAATGTTGTTGAAAAGCTTGGCCATTTTTTCGATCCTATCGTGCATTTCCCGGTGGCCGGGAGAGGTAGAATTAAGTAGATCTCGTTTTTAATGCAAAGAGAAAAGCGAGTTAAAATCCTCTATTTTCAGGATTCCAGCTCCCGCCACAACCAACGCCCCCCCTCCAATGCCAGAAAAGATCCCAGTTGAAGAACTCCAGCAGCGCCTGAAGAAAATACCCGAATGGGAAATCAAGCGAGATCGCCTGGTGCGAAGCTTCGAGTTCGACGAGTTCATGGATGGCATCGACTTTGTCAACGGCGTCGCCGAGATCGCCGACGATGCGAACCACCACCCCGACATCATCATCCGCTACAATATCGTCAAACTCTCGCTGGTAACCCACGATAGCGGCGGCATCACCTCGCGGGATTTCGAGCTCGCCGCGCGTCTGGACACGCTGATGGACTAGCCCAGCTTTCGCAGATGCCTCGGGGCAGCTCCGAACGGCACTGCCCGGAGCGATCGGCATCCTGATGGCTAATACCCCAACACACTTCTGCCGCCCTCTGCCAGGAGGGGGCCGCAGGATTGTTGAATCCGGGCATTCCGCGTTCGCTGCATGTCCGGCTACCCTATCAAGCACCTCTAGCACGACGAGCACCACACACGACCAGCGCGCGCAGCGATGGCTATTCCCACGCTTCGCTAGATTCGCGGTTGTAATCCCGCCCTTGTAGATCCTTACAGCTCACCCAAGAGAACCTCGGGATCCAGAGCCCGCGCCTAGGCAGCTGGAAAGCTCATGCTTGCGCGGCGGCGAGCGCTTGATCGAAGCGATCGATCAGATCCGCCGCTTGCTCCAGCCCGACGGAGACTCGCACCAGCCAGCGAGAGACGCCGCAGCTCTCTGCCCAGTCGAGCTCTGGGTAGTGGGCCAACAGGGTGTAGGGACAGGCGAGCGTGTAGTTGGTGCCGAGGCTCGGCCCCTTCGTGACGCGCAGGGCATCGAAGAATTTCTCACTCGTGCGTTCAGGATCCTTGAGGACAATCGAGAGCAGCGCGCCGAAGCCACCTCCATCCCTCCGCACTTCGGCGTAGGCATCGGGCGTCTCCCACTTCGGGTAGAATACATCAGCGACCCGGGGGTGCGTGCGCAGGTGCTCGGCGAGGGTCTCTGCGGTCTCGCCCATCTGCCGCACGCGCCGTGCGTAGTCGCGCGAGTTGCGCTCCAGCACTTGGGCGTCTTCCCACCACAACAGATCCGCTTCGAAGACCGCATCCATCGCAGCTTTCAGCGCAGCGTAGCGCGGGCTGCCCGCATTCAAAACGACCGATCCTCCCATAACATCCCCGACACCCGAGAAGGACTTGGTGAGGCTCGTCGTGATCGCGTCGGCGTGGTCACCGAGCGAGATATTCACGCTGCTTGCCACCGTGTCATCAACGATCAGTGGCGTATCGCTACCAGCTAGGATCTCGGCAACCGCACGGATGTCCGCGCAGCGCAGCAGCGGGTTGCTCGGCATCTCGCAGAAGACACCGCCGAGAGCTTCGCCTCCCACCAGATCCCGCAACGCGGCGAGTGACGAGGCAGAAGCCAGCGGATGGAAGTGCGCCCCACGGCCGAACTCCCTCTGCACGCGCAACACATCCACGTAGGGGAAATCGTATTGCACCGTCTTGCGTTCAGGAAACATCAGGCGCAAGGCCCGATGCAGGCTGAATACCGCCGCCATCCCATTTGGAAAAAGGTACACGTCCCGGGCAGCCATGCCAGCGTGGTCGGCGACCCGCCCACAGAGGATCGCCTTGGCATCACCACCTGTGAGCGGGTCATCGCCACGCCCATCCAGCAGCGAGGCCGCACGGTAGCTGCTCACCAGCTCCCCTGTATAGCGCACATACTCGAGAGCACGCTTCTCCAAGGCATTCGCTGCGAGGACAAGCCCCAGCGCCTTCTCCTCCCAGACTTCGACACGCGCTTGCCCTCCGAGGAACTCGGCACAGCGCTGCGCCGCCGCCACGCTCGGGAAGATCACCGCCGCCTCGTCCCCGTCGGCAAACTTCCCGGCTGCCTGCGCGTTCAGCTCGCGCACGATCCGGTTCACAAAAAATCGCGGGTAGCCGGTCTGCATCCTCCCCAAGACGGCCGGGTCGCACTCCTCATAGCCGATCACCTGCGCCCATGTCGGCAAGCACACCGAGACGGCGTGCGGCGTGTCCGGAACCGGCTGCCCCATGTCTTCAGCCCGCCACAGCGGATCGGCTAGAAAATCTCGCGCCATCCTACCACTATCGAACTCTGACCAGCGCCGAACGCACGTCATCAACCAGATCCTCAACCGTCTCAATCCCGACCGAGAACCGCACCAGCGAATCGGTGATCCCGACCGCCTCCCGCACCGGTTTCGGCACCGAGGCGTGAGTCATCGAGGCGGGGTGGCAGCTGAGCGACTCCACACCGCCGAGACTCTCCGCCCTCATGAACAGCTTGAGCTCAGCCAGAAACTGCGCCGTCTTCTCGAGGCTCAATCCAAAGTCCGCGATCACGATCCCCGAGCCCCCGCGCATCTGGCGCCGTGCCAGCTGGTACTGCGGGTGCGACTCCAGATAGGGGTAGCGGACGAGCGCGGCACCGCTCTCAGCCTCCAAATAGTTCGCCAGTGCTAGAGCGTTCGAACAGTGGCGCTCCATGCGCAGCGCCTGGGTCTTGGCGCCGCGTGCGATCAGCCACGTATCGAATGGCGACGGGTTCAGCCCGAGAGCTTTCTGGGCAAAGAGCATCTTCTCCTGCCATGCCTCGTCGTTCGAGCACACCGCTCCGCCAAGACAATCCGAGTGCCCGTTGCTATACTTCGTCGTGCTCAGAAGCGACAGGTCCGCCCCCAGCTCCAGCGGCCGCTGCAGGTAGCTGCTCGCAAACGTATTGTCCACCAACAGGCACGAGCCCGCCGCGTGCGTCGCCTCCGCGACTGCCGCAATATCGATCACTTTTAGCAGCGGGTTCGTCGGCGACTCGATCCAGACCAGCGCGGGCTGGCGCTCGCCCAACCGCTCGAGGTTCTCCGCTCTAGTGAAATCATAATACTCGATCGACACACCAAATTTCGCGAAGACCTGGTCGAAGAGTCGGAACGTGCAACCGTAAATGTTCTCCTCCGCCAATACCAGATCCCCTGACTTCAAGGTCGAGACGACCGCGGTGATCGCAGCGACACCACTGCCGAAAACGGTCGAATGATTCGCCCCCTCCAGGCTGGCCAAGGTCGCCTGCAGATTCCGGAAATTCGGATTGCCAGAACGCGTGTAGTCAAAGCCTCCCGGATTGCCAAACTCGAAGGTCGAACTCAAGAAGGCCGGCGGGATCGCCGCACCGGTCTCCTCTCGGAATCCGAGACCACTGTGGATCGATCGGGTCTCGAAGCCCAGATCTGCTTCAGATTGCTTGGAAGGATCGTCCATCGGCACCTGCTATAGCCCCCATTTCAGCCGAAGTCGACCGATTCACCCCACAATTTCCCCTTGCCAACACCGCTCCCGACCGCCATGCTTCGCAGGCGAAATCGGGGTGTAGCACAGTTTGGTAGCGCGCTACTCTGGGGGAGTAGAGGTCGTCGGTTCGAATCCGGCCACCCCGACCACCGCCGCCAACCTCAGATGGTCCGGCTAATAGTCCCCGCCACCGCCACCTCGCACCGCATTGAGCGCCCGGGCATAGCTCGTCTCGGTCATGATCGATGCACTCCGGCAGGCACTCATGATCTGCATCGCCTCTTCACCTATCTTATCCGGGAAACTCCGCCATACGACCTCCGGCTTGATCAGGAGGTTGGCAAACCGCATCTCTAGCTCCGGCGAATAGCGGTGCGGCACCACGTTGTCCAGAACCGCGGACTCTCCCGCATAGCCACCCGCTCCAATCCGCATCCGCTGACTTCTACTAAGGCGATCCCGATTACTATCCGTCAGAAGCTGAAACTCGTCGGCTATCTCCAGATTTCTCAACAGCCCCGACGCCAGAACCGGCGCGTAGACCGGTGGAAGATTGAGGTTGCCAGTCGCCTGCTCCAATAGCTTCCCGAGATCCAGGCGCTCCACCCGAGCTTCCTGCAATACCCTCAGCGCATCAAAAAATCGCAGCTGCCTCTCCTTCCACAGCGTCCCCTCGTCAAATTTCGACTCGTCAACCAAGGCCTCAAGCTTCAGCGAATACTCCGTCATCTTCGACTCCTTTTGATACTTGAGGAAAAACAGCGAACCCAAGGAGACGGTTACCAACAGTGGAAGAAATCCGATAGAGCGCATGGCGATGAGGTTTTCTATATGAATGAGAATTTTAATGATCTCTAGGGATTCCCAGTCTAGCCACCAAGGTCTCACTCGATCCTACGATGTTCACTACTCTAAGTTGGTTTTTATAAAATTAAAGAGAATAATTATAATTACCATAGATAATTTGATTTTTGGGCTCTTAACTTAAATAAAGCAACTATCTGCTACCTTTACCATTCGTGCTTAGTAACTTATAGCCAACATGACAGTTTCACCGGCAGCTTGCTAAGAGAGTCTAGTATCTCACAGATGAAAAATAGTCCCCTGTATTTTTAAAATTAACTATCATATTTGGGGAAGTTTGATAAATTTGCGCCGCAGACCCAATTAGTTCACCGAGATTGCGATCGGGGGGTTGTTGCTCCATCACTCATTGCTCACTCAAGCTCCAGCTACTTTGACTCCATCAAACGAATCTGAACAGACCGCCCCACTAGCCACCCGCGAGTTTCCGGAGTCACCTGATGTGATCCGCATGCTCAGCGTCCTCATTGTCGATTGGGATGGGACGACGCGCGAGGTCGTCTCGACTGCGGCAGGTCGGCGTGGATTCTATGCGACGACCTGCACCACCGCGGAGGAGGCGAAGCAGCTCTGCACGCACACACATTTCGATGTCATCATCGTCGATTCGGATCTCTATGGGATGCCGGTGCTGGAGTTTGTCGAGTGGCTGCAGGGTCACCCCGACTCGCTGCATAGCCATGCGACCGCCGGGGAGCAGGCGAGGGTCATCGTCTCAGCGGGCGGCCTGGCGCAGGATCAGTTCAAGCGCCTCTTCGCCGCCGGCGTGGATGATTTTCTCCCCAAGCCGCTGCAGGTCGAAGCGGCCGAGTGGCGTCTCGCGATCATCGAGCAAAAGATTAAGGAATCGCGCACAGTAGCGGCGGAGGACGCGCGCCTGGCGAAGAACCGCCTGCGCTTCGAGAGCATTTTCCTCGAGGCACCCGACGCCATCCTCATCCTCAAGAATCGGGAGGGCAAGATCATCGGGGCTAACCGTGCCGTCAAAGACCTGCTCGGCTACGATGGGAAATCGCTGCTCGGGAAGTACCTGTCGCTGATTTTCCCAGAGCTCTTCCAGGGCGAAGGGCTCGCGGCATTCGGCAGCTTCCTCAAGGAGGCCTGCACCCTCCACTCGGTCCCCCACCGCGCCTCGGACGGTAGCACCCGCGAGTTCGACATCACGCTATCGGCCGTCCCCTGGGACAAGGGCTACGCGCTGATGATGTCGTTCCGCGACGTCAGCAAGCGCAGCGCCATGAGGGACGTCCAGCTCGCTGGCGACAAAGAATCCTCGCTGCGAAACTTCGCCCAGGGGGCCGCGCGCGATTTCTCGAACATCATCACCTCTGTCAGTGGCAATCTATCGCTTCTGGCAAACCGCCCATTCATCGGACCGGACTCGCTCGAACTCATCAAGCGCGCCCAGTCGGCGTGTGGGAATGCGATCCAACTCACCAGCGACCTTTGCTCGTTCTCCGGCAGCAGCGGCAAGCCCGGGCGCGATCCGATCAACCTCCGCGCCCTGCTCGAGAAGACGGTGCAGTTCGCGCTCTACGGCGGGACCTCGCGTCCAGTCTTCGAGATCGATGCCGATAGCGGCCCGATCGAGGGCGACACCTCCCGGCTCGCGATGGCTGTCGAGATGATCACCGAGAATGCAGAACAGGCGATGGCTGACCTGCCGGGCGAGGGTGTCCTGCGCGTCGAATGTGGAAATGTTAGCATCGGGACGAATTCCCGCATTCCGCTACCCGAGGGGCAGTATGTGCGCATCGCCTTGAGCGACGCCGGCTCGGGCATCAAGCCGGAGCTGATGCAACGCATCTTCGACCCATATTTCACCACCAAGCAGGGTGGTCGGGGCCTCAGCCTCTCCCGCGCTGCAACGATCGTGCGGAGCCACGGCGGGCACCTGCGTGCCAGGTCCGGCAATTGCGGCGCCACCTTCGAGATCCTGTTGCCGATCTCCGGCCAACGCACGGAGAAGAATTCTGAGAGCAACCACTCCCCATCCGTCGGGGGGAACCGGCGGATCCTGATCCTCGACGACGAGGCTGACATCCGCCTCGTCGTCAAGCAGGCACTCGAATCTCACGGCTTTGAGGTCTACGGCGCGAAGACTGGCGAGGAGGCGATCAACGTCTACAACCGCGCACACGACTTCGACAAACCATTCGATATGGTCCTGCTCGACCTGCAGATCCGGGGCGGGCTAGGCGGCGTGGAAACGCTGAAAGCGCTGCGGGAGAAGCACCCGAAGATCCGTGCCGTCGTCACCAGCGGCTTCGTCGATGACAACGTGCTTGCGAACTACCTCGAGCACGGCTTTCTAGGTGTCCTGTCCAAGCCGTTCCGTATCGACCAGCTAATTTCGGTGGTGAGCGAACTCGCCAGCAACGGGAACTCGGTCTAGCGCGGAGCCATCTCCCTGCTGCACGGTCGAACGGTCGAACATTCGAACGGTCGCGTGCCTCCTACTTGTTCCCGCGCTTGAAGTCCGGGTGGGTTGGGGCCCCGCCCAGGTAGGGGACGGCATCGAAATCGAAAGCCTCGCTCGAATCGTGGCGCGGATCGCCGCTCGCCAATAGCTCCGCGGTCAGCTGCTTGCCCAACCGCGCCAGCACTTCCGCATAAGATTCATCGGCTGCCACGTTCTCCACTTGTGCAGGATCTTTCTTCAGATCGAACAACTCCTCGGCAGGACGTTTGCCAAAGCTCAGTTGGAAGAGGCGCCGGTGCTCATCATCCTTGTCGCGGTTGTCGACGATGTAGGTCTTGGTCGGCCCGTTGTCGCAATCCGCCAACCACGCACCAGGCTTCGCCGCCCTGTTCCAGTCCGGGGTGCCATTCGGCCAGCGCCGCGGCTCGTAATTGCGGATGTAGAGAAAGTCGTCCGTGCGCAAGGCGCGGATCGGGTAGCCACCCAAGCTCCCCTCCTGACCCGGCACGTGGCGTTCTTTGCCAAAAATCACGTGATCGCGCAGACCGCTATTCCC
>Ga0316197_10000401_pt1 | contig 30270 bp, 22 predicted proteins | sample OudBiesiAoxic_MG_FD_204939 | JGI IMG/M metagenome (GOLD analysis project Ga0316197, IMG submission 204939) | Coastal sediment microbial communities from Oude Bieten Haven, Netherlands - site A oxic | ecosystem: Environmental > Aquatic > Marine > Coastal > Sediment | place: Netherlands... | reverse complement strand
AACGGATTTGGTTATGATCCTGTTTTTTGGGTCGACTCTGAAAATTGTTCATCTGCACAGCTGACCAAACAGCGTAAAGGTGAATTAAGTCATCGTGGTAAAGCACTTGCTCTACTCGTTAATCAGCTTGAAATGCAATTAAAAGCACAATAGGTAATAAATTAATGTTACAACTCCCACCATTGAGCCTCTATATTCATATTCCTTGGTGCATTGAAAAATGCCCCTATTGTGATTTTAACTCGCATAAATTACGTGGTGAAATTCCAGAACAAGATTATTTACAAGCGTTAATTAATGACCTTGAGATTGATCTGGTTTATGCACAAGGAAGAATAATAGACACTATTTTTATTGGAGGGGGGACACCAAGCCTTATCTCAGCAAAAGGGATCGCATGGTTATTAACCGAAATAGAAAATAGAATTCCTTTTAAAAAGAACGTTGAGATAACGCTAGAAGCAAACCCAGGTGCGATTGAAAACAGCAAGATCGCTGAATTTCATCAAGCAGGTATCAGCCGTTTTTCGTTTGGGGTGCAAAGTTTCCAACAGGATAAACTGACTAAACTAGGTCGAATTCATGGTGTAAATGAAGCAAAATCGGCAGCACTTCAGGCAGCTCAAAGCGGTGTAAAGACCTTTAATTTAGACCTGATGCATGGCCTGCCTAATCAAAGCCTAGAGGACGCTTTATTTGACCTACAAACAGCGATAGATTTAAAACCAACACACCTATCTTGGTACCAATTAACGATTGAGCCCAATACGCAATATTTTTCACACCCACCGACATTACCAGAAGATGAACTACTCTGGCTGATTCAAGAGGCGGGCGTCAAACTATTAGCTGAGAATGGTTATCAGCAATATGAGATTTCAGGATATAGTAAAGCAGGGTTTGAGTGCCAACATAACCTCAACTACTGGTCTTTCTCTGATTATATCGGTATTGGCTGTGGCGCGCATGGCAAGTTAACGCTGCCACTTGAAAATAAAATAGTACGTACCACTAAAATTAAGCACCCTAAAGGTTATTTAGATAACAGCCGCCCGTTTTTAGATAGTAGTGAAATAGTTGCACGGGAAGATTTAGCCTTTGAATATATGATGAATCGTTTGCGTTTATTCGCACCGATTCCCTTTGCTGAATTTGAACAATATACAGGCCTCAGCATTGAAACGATCAATGCTCCAATCCAACAAGCGATCGATAAACAACTATTAGTTAAAAACAGCGATCATTGGTTAATGACAGAGCTTGGGCACCGTTACCTTAATGAACTATTACAACTATTTATGGATTAACTTATAGCACTCCGTTTTAAGCTGTCAGCTATCAGCAAGGTCAAAACACAAAAAGCCATCCACCAAGTTTCAACATCTTGGTGGATGGCTTTTATTTTTTATGGCGTTTTTAGGCTTTCAGCTTTCTAGCATGCATTCAAGCCTAAGATCCTTTAAGCTGTTTCTTAACGTTCGCTGAACGTTACTTGGTATTCGCCAAGACCTTCGTAGCTAATATCTGTTGCTTGGTTAAAATCAACTTCAACGATACCGTTATATGAACCAGTTATAAATGCTTCCCCGGCTTTAAAACTAACCCCACGTTGACTCATGAAGTTGATCATCCATTGTACAGGCTTATACGGTAGTTCGTTTGGATGTGAACCTTGCATCACTTGTTTGCCAGACTGTTGTTCAAAAGTGATGTTGATTTCACGTGCGGCATAAGCTTTACTTTTATCGATTTCAGGACCAAGGAAAAGACCTTGATTAACCATGCCATCGGCTAATTTTTCGAAAAATGATGCATCAGGGTATTCACGGTAGCGGGCTTGCATCAACTCTAGTGCCATATGGCAGCCTTTGATTGCAGCGTCTACTTCATCTGCAGTATAACCCTCTGCACGGGCAGGAAGATCTGTACCTAGTACAAATGCGATCTCTGGCTCAACACGTGCTTTACCACCATCCATAAACAATGCACAGTTATCACCCGATTGCAGCGTATCTGCAAAGATAGGTGCGGCGATAATATTTCCGTTTTCTAAAGGTAATAAGCATTTCCAGCCAGCTACAGCATCGCTGCGCAATGTAATCATCTCTTCTTGAATTTGAAATGCTTGTTCGCAATCTTGAGGGCTTAGCTCTGCAGCTAAAGGCTTAACAGCAACGCCCGCTTTACGGTTGTTAAGTAGATGTATTGCTGCTTGTTGGTTATTATTCATCATGTTCTCATTATTATAAAAGGGGGCTAAATAGGTAAGCTGAGCTTTCTAACAGCTTTTTAAAATAGTTACGTTTATTCCATTCACTCAATGTTAATTGCTCTGACGCTAAAAGATAATGCATCTGGGTTGTTAATAACTCACCCGCAAATTCACTGTTATCGATTAACATAGTCATCTCGAAATTTAGCCAAAAACTACGTCTATCAAGATTAACGGTGCCAACCAATGCAATATGTTCATCTATAACAATACTTTTTGTATGTAATAGACCACCATGGAATTTATAAATTTTTACACCCGAGGTCAATAGTTCTTCAAAAAAAGCGCGTGACGCATACTTAACCATCACTGAATCGTTCTTAGCAGGAAGAATCACTTTCACGTCAACACCACGTAATGCTGCAACCTGCAATGCAGCAAGCAAGCTATCATCAGGCACAAAATAGGGAGTGGTTAATACCAGACTGTACTTTGCTTCATAAACTGCGGTTAACAGCACTTGATGGATGCTCGCAATACCAAAGCCGGGACCTGATGGAATGAGTTGTGAATTTTGTTCACCTAGAATTGGAAAACGGTTTTTATCTGCGCTCGGAAGTGCAATATATTGCTGTGTTTCAAGACTCCAATCCCAGATAAATAATCCCTGCATCTGTTGGATAATAGGTCCTTTACAGCGCACCATAATATCTATCCATTCCCCTACACCTTGATCCGTTTTAAAATATGCAGGGTCTACTAAGTTCATACTACCAGTGTAAGCAACAGTATCGTCAATACAAACCAATTTTCGATGCATACGCAGGTCTTGTCGCTGGAATAGTAATCTAAATGCGCCTACAGGTAATGCCTCTACAACCTCGACCCCAGCTTCCCTTAACTGCTTGGGTTTATCGCCCTTAAAGAAATCATGACTTCCTACAGAATCGAGCAGCAGTTTACATTCAACTCCCCGCTTAGCAGCTAACATCAACTCGTCTAATAAGGGATCAACCAAGCCTCCTTCGTTACAGATGTAAAACATTAAATAGCAACGTGTTTTTGAATACTTAATTTGGTCAGTGAGTTCCATCAATATTTGATCAGTAGAATCAAGAAGGTGGTGATCATTACCAAGCATCATTGGCACACCAGTATATGACTCGATAAAACGCTGCATAGAGATAACTGCAGGTGAACTAAATTTCTCTGACAAACAATTTTCATTCACCTCAACACGAAGCCATTGTTTAAAGCTAACCGCCATTTTTTCGCTACGTTTTTGGCGCTTTTTCCCAAGATGGAGTTCACCAAAAATAAAGTAGCTGATGATACCAACTAACGGAATTGCATAGATAAGAAATAACCATGCGAGCGATACGCCAATCGGTTTTCGTTTGATAATCACACGTAATGAAGTTGCTACTAACAGGGAAAAATAGAGGGTAGCTGAAAACGCAACATAAACTGCGCTTTCTTGCCATGCACTATCAAATGAGAAAAAATCCATCGATTACTCAACCCAAAATAAAAGAGATAAAGCTAGCAGTTATTTTTTCTTATGACAACGCAAATAAAAACTAGCTGTAGATAGTTTCATCGGTTGTGAATGAGCCGCTTGTATCGGCGCTATCTGATGATTTCCATTAACCATTTGTAGCCCATCATTATCAAGCATTTCCCCCACGACATCGATACCTAATTCAGCAGCCAATAACATCACTGATTTAATCATCGCTTGTCCCACTATTCGACCGGGAACATGCTGAATATAGTTTTCTGCAATCTTAAATTTCTCAATTCCCAAGGGTTCAATAAAGTGAAACACAGGAATGTCGCCACCAAAACCGCCAATAGTGATAGCAAAGCCTAATTTATGGATATTAAATAAATTTTCATGAACGGTATAATTATGACATTCAAAAGTTGCTTCACAGACTTCAAATTCAATATCTTTAACATTACATCCTGTGTCTTTTACAATTGTTTGAATATCAGCAATCAAACTAATTTGCTCTAATTGACTGGCCGATATTTGAACCGAAATACGCCCAAATAAAATATTATCTTTATTCCATTTTACTGTTTGCTGCGCAGCTTTGGTTAACATTTTCAATCCAAGAGGAATGAGCAACCCACTCTCTTCAGCAAGACTTAAAAAACGTTCTGGTAGCAACAGCCCACGTTTAGGATGATTCCAACGCCATAAGCTTTCCATACCCACTACTAATTTTTTATTCAGATCGTATTGAGGTTGAAAATAAAGCTCAAATTGATCCTCTAATAATGCAATTTTTAATTCAGCCTCTAATTGCAGTTGATCAGATGACTGCTTGGTAAGTTGGTCAGTATAAAAATGGTATGAACTACGCTTGTCTAATTTAGCGCGCTGCATCGCTTTTTCCGCACTCTGTAACAGCATATCAACATCAATACCATCATCAGGACATAAACTAATACCAATTGTTGCACTCAACGATGCTTCAATATCACCAATTTTAAAATTACAACCAAATTGCTCCACGACTTTTTGTGCCACTAATGCAGCATCATGTTCATTCTTAAGGTTATCGACAATAATTACGAACTCATCATCACCAAAGCGTGCTACCGTATCTTTTTCAAATACCGATTTTTTTAAACGACAGGCGATATCTCGAAGTACTTTATCCCCCTCATTATGACCATATTGGTCATTAACTCGCTTGAACCCATTAATATCGATTAACATTACCGCCATTGAGGTTTCATTAAAGTTAGCGCGATTAATTGCATCTTCTAGCTTTGTAAAAAGGGCAATACGATTTGAAAGACCAGTTAGAGGATCATGTTTTGATAAATACTGGATTTTGCTCTCAATCTCTTTATTTTGGCTTAAGTCAGTTAATGAATAGATATGATTACTTACCCCCTCTTCTAATTCAACAACATAGATATCAAGCCATGCAAAACGTATTTCTCCCGACTTGTTACTATAGGTAATATCACCTTTCCAAACACCCTCTTTGTCGATTTTTTCATCTATCTTTTTAAATAGATCCGAATTAAGATCCTGAGCTAATAATCCTCTAACAGGCTTACCTAATAACTCACTTTTATCATAACTAACCAATTGACAAGCAGAACGATTTACTGACACAATTTTTCCAGTTTGATCCGTCACTATAATATTTTCTTGGCTATTCTCAAAAACAGCATTAGCTACTTTCAAGCGTTTCTGTAAACGGTGCTTTGCCGTTATATCTCGCCCGATGCCAATTAACCCCTGCACAGATCCTTTACTATCCAATAACGGGACTTTTTTCATATCAATGAAATGTCGCTCACCATCAACATAGGTAAGGTATTCCTCCCCAGAATAAACCTCAATATTAGCCATCACATCTTGATCTTGCTGTTGGCACATAATTGCCTGCTCTATTGCAAAAAATTTCTCATCCGTTTTACCTAATATTTTATGCTCAGGCTGCCCAATAAATTTTTCAAATTGTTTATTACAACCAAGAAAACGGCTTTCTAGATCTTTAAAGAAGATAAGATCTGGAGAGATATCGGCCGTTGCACGTAACATCATGCGCTCTTTTTCAATATTACGGCGCGCATCATTAAGATCAGTCACATCAAAAACAAGACCAATTTGAATATCTGTAGACTCAATTAACTGCTTTCGAAAAACAACTTCCTTACGGTGTCCATTTAAATCATGTAATTCGCACTCATAAAGATGTACTTTTCGATCTTTTAATATTTCCTGATCAACTACCGCTAACCCATCTTGTATAGATAAAGGTAAAAAATCGGAAATGTTTCGTCCAATTATATCCTCTTGTGTAACCCCAAGATGATTTGCAAAGGATTGGTTACAAACAATAATTTCACTGTTTTTGTTTTTATAATAGATAGGGATAGAGATACAGTTAAGTGCTTTTTTTACATCTTCGCTAATCAATTCTTTCTCAGAAGGGGCAACTTGTAGCGCATTAACAGAAGGTGAATTATTTAAATAAGTTGTTTTTAATTCAGGATATAGGCGTTTAATTTCAGCGATAACAAAGGGAGAGATATTTTTTTCACTGATGAAGTGGTGATACTTTTCCTCTGACAATAACGTCACTACTTCATTACCACAAAATATATGTTTTAAATTATATAAAACCTTTTTATTTCCATAACTTAGAGTGTCTAATAAGGCTTCAACTAATCCTATATTTTCACCAACATATAAAACATTTTTGACGTCCATAAATTAACACACTACCTTTTTGTTATATAAAATTCACTTGTTGTTTTAAATCAACATGTTACCTAACATCACTAGTATAGGGTAAGCAAAAAAAAAGGGATCCTTAGATCCCTTTATTTACTGTTTTTTTAAGTCATTTTATGACTAACCTAACTGTTTACGAACATTTCTAAACATTCTCATCCATGGGCTGTCTTCTTTCCACTCATCTGGATGCCATGAATTTGCTACTGTTCTAAATACACGCTCCGGATGAGGCATCATAATAGTGACTCGTCCATCTTGTGATGTTAGACCAGTAATACCGTTTGGCGAACCATTTGGGTTAGCTGGGTAAGCTTGAGTATTGTTACCGTAGTTATCGATAAAGCGCAATGCAATATTACCACTCGCTTCAATCGCCGCTAGATGTTGTGCATCTTTCACTTCCACGCGACCTTCACCGTGAGAAACAGCGATTGGCATGTGTGAACCAGCCATATCGTTTAAGAATAACGAGTTATTCTTCTGTACTTCAACGAGGCTGAAACGTGCTTCAAAACGCTCAGAATTATTACGAACAAAACGAGGCCACAGATCCGTACCCGGAATTAACTCATGCAGGTTAGATAACATCTGGCAACCATTACACACACCTAATGCAAATGAGTTTTCACGCTCAAAGAATGTTTGGAACTGATTACGCGCCTGCTCATTAAACAGAATCGATTTAGCCCAACCTTCACCCGCGCCTAATACATCGCCGTAAGAGAAACCACCACAAGCCACTAAGCCTGCAAAGTCTTCTAACTGTACGTTACCTGCTAAGACATCACTCATGTGAACGTCAATCGCAGAGAAACCAGCACGATTAAAGGCAGCAGCCATCTCTTGTTGAGAGTTAACACCCTGCTCACGTAAAATAGCCATACGTGGTAATACACCCGTTGCAATATAAGGCGCTGCAACATCTTCATTGATATCAAAACTAAGCTTAGTGCTTAAGCCAGGATCTTTATCATCTAATTTCAGGTCAAACTCTTGTTGTGCACATTCAGAGTTATCACGTAATGATTGCATTTTCAGGGTTGTTTCAGCCCAAATACCACGGTATTCAGAACGTTTCGCTGTCAATACATCTTTGCCATCACGTGTGAATTCGATTTGGTCTTTATCATTCAATGAACCAATCACTAACGCATTAGTCGTTAAACCGTGACCCGCTAAGGTATTTAATACAGCTTCTTTATCTTCACGTTTAACTTGAATCACTGCACCTAACTCTTCTGAGTAAAGAGCGCCAAAGTCATCAAAACCTAATTGATCCAATTTAACCGTTACGCCACAGTGACCTGCAAATGCCATCTCTGTAATCGTTGAAAATAAACCACCATCACTTCTATCGTGGTAAGCAAGAAGCTTTTGTTCGCTAACTAGTTTTTGTACCGCATTGAAGAAACCTTTTAATAACTCAGGGTTATCAAGATCTGGTGTCTTATCACCTAACTGCTTATAAACCTGCGCAAGTGACGAACCACCTAAACGGTTTTGGCCATTACCTAGGTCAATTAAGATAAGGTCTGTATCACCTTGGTCAGTACGTAATTGTGGCGTTACCGTATTACGGATATCGCGAACAGCACCAAAGGCAGTAATGATCAGTGATAACGGAGAGATAACTTCTTTATCGTCGCCCGCTTCATCTTGCCAGCGCGTCTTCATCGACATAGAATCTTTACCAACAGGGATTGTTAGCTCCAATTCAGGACAGAGTTCTTCACCCACCGCTTTAACCGCTTCATATAACCCAGCATCTTCACCCGGGTGACCGGTTGCAGACATCCAGTTAGCAGACAGTTTAATGCGCTTAAAATCACCAATATCAGAACATGCGATATTAGTGATCGATTCTGCTACTGCTAAACGTGCTGATGCGCCAAAGTTAAGTAGTGCAACTGGCGTACGTTCACCTATCGCCATCGACTCACCAAAGTAACTATCGTAACTTGCTGCTGTTACCGCACAATCGGCAACAGGTACCTGCCAAGGACCAACCATTTGGTCACGCGCAACTAAACCTGTCACACTACGGTCACCAATCGTGATTAAGAATGTTTTTTCAGCAATTGATGGCAAACGTAATAAACGTTCAGCAGCATCTTTAATGCTTGCACCAGAAAGGTCTAATGCTTTGCCCTGTGCATTTTGTGATTTAACGTCACGATGCATTTTAGGTGCTTTACCTAATAAGACTTCTAGCGGCATATCGATTGGTTTGTTATCAAACTCAGGATCGTTAAGTGTTAAATGCATCTCTTGGGTTGCTTCACCGATCACAGCATATAATGCACGTTCACGTTTACAGATAGCTTCAAAAGTCGCTAGATTTTCAGGCTTAACCGCCATTACATAACGTTCTTGAGATTCATTACACCAAATTTCATGGGGTGCCATGCTTTTCTCATCGTTCGGAATCGCACGTAAATCAAAAATACCACCACGGCCGCCATCATTTACAAGTTCAGGCATTGCGTTTGATAGACCACCCGCACCCACATCGTGGATAAATTGGATAGGGTTATCTTCACCCATCTGCCAACAACGGTCGATCACTTCCTGACAACGACGTTCCATCTCTGGGTTTTCACGTTGTACTGAAGCAAAATCTAAATCTTCTGTTGATGCGCCAGAATCCATTGAAGAGGCTGCACCACCGCCTAAACCAATGTTCATCGCGGGACCACCTAATACAATTAGCTTAGCGCCAACTGGGATCTCTTTTTTCTGAACATGTTCACGGCGAATATTGCCTAAACCACCAGCAAGCATGATTGGTTTGTGGTAACCACGAATTTCAGAGCCGTTATGGCTTTCTACTTGCTCTTCGTAAGTACGGAAGTAACCAAGAATATTTGGACGGCCAAACTCATTATTAAATGCAGCACCACCTAGGGGAGCTTCTAACATAATATCTAATGCAGAAACGATACGGCTTGGTTTGCCGAAATCAGTTTCCCAAGGTTGCTCAAAGCTAGGAATACGTAGATTAGAAACAGAGAAACCGACTAAACCTGCTTTTGGTTTAGAACCGATACCGGTTGCACCTTCATCACGGATTTCACCGCCAGAACCAGTAGCCGCACCAGGGAAAGGAGAGATAGCTGTTGGATGGTTATGCGTTTCAACTTTCATCAAGATATCGATATCTTCATGATGGTAACCAAATTCACGGTCATCAACGCTTGGGAAGAAACGACCTGCTTTGTAACCTTCCATTACAGCCGCATTATCGCTGTAAGCAGATAAAACATGTTCAGGGTGTAATTCATGTGTATTACGAATCATTTTGAATAATGATTTTGGCTGTTTTTGACCATCAATGGTCCAATCAGCATTGAATATTTTATGACGGCAATGCTCTGAGTTTGCCTGTGCAAACATCATTAATTCGATATCGTTCGGGTTACGCCCTAACTTAATAAAGTTTTCAACCAAGTAATCAATTTCATCATCAGCAAGTGCAAGGCCTAAACTAACATTAGCAACCTCAAGTGCAGAGCGACCTTCACCAATCACATCAACACTGCTCAATTTTCCAGGCGTACCTTTAACAAACAGTTGCTGTGCATCTTCTAGAGAAGTAAATACCACTTCCATCATGCGATCATGTAATAAACCTGCAAGCTGCATGCTTTGTTCGTCAGAAAGCGGTGAAGATGTTTCAATGTAATAAGCGATACCACGTTCTAATCGTTTAACTTTAGTTAAACTACAGTTTTTTGCGATATCAGTGGCTTTTGAAGACCAAGGAGAGATTGTACCAGGGCGAGGCGTTACAAATAACAATGTACCAATTGGATCGTGTTCGGCAATTTTAGGTCCGTAAGTTAGCAGTTTTTGTAAAACAACCAACTCTTGTTCGTTTAACGACTCCGTTAAATCTGCAGCATGCATGTATTCTGCATAAATTTGCGTAACAGGTAAATTCAATGCCTCACAGTTTTTTAATAGCTGATTAACACGAAATGTAGATAAGGCTGGTGCCCCACGCAAAATGTCCATAGGTTATTTCTCTCGTTGGATAAATAAAAATGATTTCGGGTAAGTTCGCTATTATAAGCAAAAACCGTTTTGTATTAAATAAAAACCCTCTATAGTCAGCTTTTATTTATTTTAGTCATGCAATTTTTGATGAAATTTCATACAAAACAGTCTTAGTATTTAAACTGGATCTCATTATGCCGATAAAATCACTTTTCAAGATGACAAAGTTTATCTTTTTACCCCTTTCCCTTTTATTAGTTATCGGCTGTAATCCATTTGTGCAAACCAGTGATTTGGAGAAAATTCAAAAACGTGGTGATATTATTATGGGCACCATTAACAGTTCATTAACTTATGGTTATGATGGTACTAATTACACCGGCTTAGATTATGAGTTAGCAAAACAATTTGCTACGTACCTTAATGTAAAGTTAACCATCAAAGAGTTCAACTCTCTCAATGAATTGTTTCTCGCGCTCGATAAAAACCAGGTAGATTTTTTAGGTTCAGGTTTAACACTAACCCCTAAGCGGGCAGAGAAATACCGCAGCTCACCTCCCTACTACTATGTATCACAAAAGATGGTTTATCATAAAGGTACCTATCGACCACGCCAAATTGCAGATGTAAATGCCCCAGTCAGTGTATTAAAAGACAGCAGCCATGAAGAGACATTGGCAGCATTGATTGAAGAAAACCCTGAGCTTGAAGTGATTACGCTTGATAATGAGGACCAAGAAACCTTATTACAAAAAGTTGCAGAAAAAGAGATTGAATTCGCTATTGTCGACAGTACAACACTCGCCCAAAAGCAACGCTACTACCCAGTTTTAGCGGAAGCCTTTGCCATTTCCGAGGAGCAACCCGTCGCTTGGTTAATTAAAAAGAATCAAGATGATAGCCTGTATGCGGGCATGATAGAATTTATTGGTGATAAATATAATGACCAAACCATTGCCAAACTAGAAGAAAAATATTTTGGCCATGTAGGCCATTTTGATTATGTTGATACACGTATTTTCTTACGCCGAATTGAAAAAACACTGCCCAAGTATGAGGCCCTGTTTAAAAAATATGAAAATGCACAGGTAAGCTGGCAACTATTAGCCGCTGTTAGCTATCAAGAGTCACATTGGGATCCACTGGCTAAATCACCAACCGGTGTAAGAGGCATGATGATGTTGACACTTGATACCGCCGATTATGTTGGCATTAAAAACCGACTCGACCCGGATCAAAGTGTTAAAGGGGGAGCAAAATATCTTGCTCAGCTGATAAACCGCTTACCTGACAGCATTATTGAAGATGAAAAAGTGTGGTTTGCGTTAGCCAGTTACAATATCGGCTACGGGCATTTAATGGATGCAAGGCGCATCACCACGATGAGAAAACAAAATCCAAACTCATGGACCGATGTAAAAGAAAACTTGCCACTTTTACATCAGCGTAAATGGTTTCAAAAAACCCGTTACGGTTATGCGCGAGGTCGAGAAGCGCAACATTATGTTAATAATATTCGCCAATATCTCATTACTATCAATTGGTATGTCTATGAGCGAGAAAAAGCAATACAACTAGAGCAGGAAAAACAAGCTGAATTGGAAAAATCAGCGGCTCTTGAAGCCGCAAGCCAAGCACTCGCGACACAGAGCAGTTCTGCATTAAAAACAGAGTCTGAAGTTGAACAGCAAGGTATTGGTAATCAAGGAATAAGTACAACAGAAGCGTTAAAATAGAGCTATTATTTATCAATGGTGCACTTTGAACTTAAAGTGCACCGCAAAATCAATATTAATCGAATCTTGGGATTATAGCTTCATTCCATAACCGATAGAATGCTCAAACTCACCAATAGCATTAAAACCGAGTTTTTCATAAAAAGAGACGGCCCCTAGGTTGCTTCGTGAGACTTCAAGATGAACGCCAGCAACTTTTAACTCCCTTAATTTATCAATAAAAGTCGTCATTAATTTTCGACCTATTCCATTACCTTGAGTATTAGGCAGTAGGTTAATATGCAGATGAGCAGGGTAATCTGCATATTCGGGCCGAACATGATAACCATGATGAATCAAAATAAGTAAGTTATCAGTAAACGAATCTTCACTATGCTCACTTAATGGATATTGTTCACGTAATGAAGGAAACCACTGTTGATCACTTTGCTGAGCAAATATTGATGATGATTGACAACCAACAATATAACCGCAAGCTTCATTATTATGGGAAACAACAAAACAAACCTCAGGATTCAAAATGGCGTAAGGCGCAGCATAAAAGTGACCAATCAATTTTTCATCCGCAAAGAGGTGGCTTGCATCTTGACCACCATCTCCCGTTTGCAAACAGATCTTATAAAGGGAAGGCAGATCTTCTGGTTGATATGGGTGAATTTGAAATGACATAGTATTTCCATAGTTAACTGACAAATGATTGTAACAATATATGTCAGTGTAGTTTGTTCACCAAAGCAGAAATATATAAATAACATAACTAAAAAACAACGCCCTTTCAATAAGAAAAAACTATCGTTCCCATAAATACAACCGCTTTTACCTATTAAAGGCACTAGGTTAAGCTAGCACTTATGAACTACCATCATGTAACGAGGAATAAGAGTATGAAACAACAAACTGTTCAACAGATTATGGATAAGCAGCCTATCACTGTAAAGTGTCAAACACCATTAACAGAAATTATTGAAATCCTCATAAAAAGCCAACAAACACAATTACCTGTAATAAACAATGCGAATAAACTACTTGGAATGGTGTCTCTTATTGATTGCCAAAAAGCACTATTAATCGGTGCTTATCACTGTGACCAACCAGTTAAAGTAAATAATATCATGGCGAAAAACTTTACCGCTTTAATCGCAACAGATAAGTTATCTGAAGTTGCAATTAAAACGCAGCACCAATCAGAAAATATATTTCCAGTATTAAAAGAAGATCAGCTAATTGGCATAATGAATAGAGCAGACTTGCTGCTGCAATTGCAACGCAACCTAATGCAATGTTCAACCTGATGCCAATCCACATAAATATCTGATCTATCTTGTTGCTTAAAATAATAGAGAACTATTATTCAATCATGCACAACGGTTTCAAATAAGGTTAACTGAATTTTGTTTGTATCAATTAAAGGAGACTTGGGATCCTTTACAAAAGCAATAAACAAGCGCAGAGTGCCTTTTTTTATCATTTAGGATAACAATGAATGTAATGTTTGCCATGCTCGCGGCTTTTCTATGGGGCACAACCTATGCAGTAACACAATACTCATTAACTGGTTGGCCTCCTTTGTTATTAGGCGCCCTACGAGCATTACCAGCAGGTTTATTACTCCTTGCCATAAAACCTAATTTTCCTAAACGGGAAAATTGGTCAATACTGCTCCGTTTAGGCGCCATAAATATCGCCCTGTTTTTTTCTCTACTGTTTGTCATGGCGCAAACATTACCCTCAGCTATCTCAGGCGTAGGCATGGTCTCTCTCCCTGTTTTTGCGATGTTTTTTTACTGGATTATTTATCAAAAACGTCCAACCAGAATACAGGCAATTTCAGGTGCAATATTAGTTGCATTAGCTTGGTTACTCTTTGATCCTCTTAATTTAACACTTAACCCCATCGGCTTAATTGCAATGTTCGCGGCAATTAATTGCATTGTGATTGGCAGTAATATGACCAAAACGCTAGGCGATAAAATACATTGGTGGCCAGTATTATGCTGGCAGCTGATCATTGGAGGCACAATATTATCGATTATATCCATGGCGCAGGCGCTTATATCTCCAAGCCAGTATCTTTTAGCATGGGAGAATTTTAGCCTTTTAAATGGCCTAGGCTTAACTTGGTTAATACTGTTAAATACGATGTTGGCATATGCATTATACGTATGGTTACTTAGCAGAATGACCGTAGTTGAGTTTACCTTTGCAGGTATAAGCAACCCTATCGCGGGGATATTTATGGGGCTAATATTAATTGGTGATAGCTTCTCTAGATTACAGTACCTGCTGATGGCTTTGATGATTTTAACCTCACTAATAGCACCATTAGTCACACGTTATATTGAAAGTAAAAGCATTAAGGATATTTAAAACAGATCTCTTTTTAATTCAGCAATAGTAGATATTTCAGGAATTATTGTTATAACCTACTAATTAAAGATTGTTATATCATATTCCTCAGCTGATGAATTACCAATGGAGTAACTAAAGTGATGGACAATCGTGCAAAAATAGGACGTCCTAGCAACAATGAGAACAAGCGTGCAAAGCTGATTAGTGTCGCTCGCCAATTATTTGTAATTTACGATTATGACAAAGTTTCAATTCGCTCTATTGCTAAACAAGCAGGCGTTGATAGCGCATTAATTCGGTATTATTTTCAATCGAAACTTGGATTGTTTACCGCAATGGTACAAGAAACCGCTGCCCCCGTGATAGCACAATTCAACAAAGAGAGTAATGCTCTAAGCGTAGATAGTGCAAGTCAACTAATGACAACCTATTATCATGTCATGGCTCAAAACCCAGATTTTCCAAAACTTATTTTCAAAATTGCATCAATGCAAGAAACAGCAAACAGTAAAGCGCTAAAGAAGATATTAAGCGATATTATTAACCCTAAAAATTTTCAAATATTCCCATTAATGCAGAAGCAAGGTTTATTAAAGGAGAACGTTGATCCTATGTGCATGCAAATTAGTTTTTTTAGCATGATGGTTTTTCCTTTTTTGATGCCTGATTTTTTTAAGCAACTACTACAACTAGAAACAAGTCCAGACTTTATGGCAACCCTTGCTTTACAAAATAGCCAACTATTACAACATGGTTGTATCACAGCAGAAATAACAGAAACTAAGGACATTTCATGATCACACCTAAAAAACGCTTTTTAATACCAGGCGTCATCGCTGGCATCGCTATTTTAGTGTTAGCGGTATTATCAAAGTCATCCCCTGAAGTGCAACCCAATTTTGATAAAGCTCGTTTAGTGGATTTAATGCCTTTAACGTTAACAAGCAGTGCGCCAGAAGTCATCGCCTATGGTCGCGTGGAACCCAAAAATAGTTGGCAAGCAATTGCAGAGGTAAGTGGCAAAGTTATCTACCGGCATCCAGAGTTAGAGACAGGCCGCCTATTAAAAGCGGGCACATTGGTGTTAAAAATTGACCCATTGGAATACCAGTTGAAGCAATCTCAAGCATTAGCAAATGTGAATATGGCAAAGACACAATTAACACGCATTGATCAGGAACAAAAGAACCTAATTAGTAGTATTGATATTGAAAAGCAGAAGCTTTCATTAGAAAATCAAGAGTATCAACGAAAGTTAGAACTAAAGAAAAAAAACTTAATTTCTAACTCTGAAGTGGAAGCTCAAAAACAATCCTTGCTCATACAAACCAAGGTGGTTCAAGATTTAAATAGCGCATTAAAACTGCTACCTGATGACAAAAAAATCGCACAAGCACAACTCAACATCAACCAAGCACTACTCGAAGATGCACAACGCCAACTCGATAATACTCATATTGTTTTGCCTTTTGACGCACGTATCGCTGTAGTGAGTATCAAAAAATCACAAGCGGTCACCCTAGGTAATATGATGTTTGAAGCACATCAGCTAGGTAGTGTAGAAATAAAAGCGGCACTGTCACTCACTGATGCGCAATCGTTAATGCTTAGCGTACAGCGTGACGAATCCAATGATGGTAATTTACCCGATGTTGAGCAGTTTGGTCTAATAGCAAATATCGAGTTACAGATGGGCACAAAATTGCATCAATGGCCTGCAAAACTGACACGTATCGCTGATAATATTAATCCTGAACAAGCGACAATCGGTTTCTATTTAGAGGTAACACAAAACATTAAAGATATTAATTTAACCGAAAAACCACCATTAACAAAAGGCATGTTTGTCAGTGCACGATTACAAGGTTTTAGTTCTCAGCAGTTTGTTGTTACTGAAAAAGCACTCCATGGTGACAAAATTTATATTATGGATGCCGACAACAAACTGAGCATTCGACAAGTAAACGTTCATTTTAGAAATGCGCAGGGTGTTGCTATTTCTGGGGATTTTAAAGAGCAGGATAAGTTAGTTTTAAATGATCTTATTCCGGCCATTCCAGGTATGGCGCTGAAAGAAAACAAACCACCTAGTGAGGAGGCACAACAGTGATTAAATTATTCACTCGTCATCCGACCGTAGCAAACCTATTAATGCTTACCTTTTTTGTATTAGGTTTGAGTAGTATAGGTAATATTAAACGCGAAACATTTCCTGAATTTTCGCCTCCCTATATTATTGCAAATGTAGCTTACCCGGGTGCATCACCAGCAGAAGTCGAAGAGAGCCTTTGCCTGCGCATGGAAGATGCCGTTGATGGTTTAAGTAATATTGAAGAGACCAAATGTGACGCACAGGAAGGGTTTGCTTCACTGACAGTAAAAATGGATGAAAAAGCGGATATAGGTCGTGCTTTAGTTGATATTCAAACCGAAATTAATGCCATTAAAGATTTTCCAGCTCAAATAGAGCCTCCCACCGTGAAAGAGCTTGATTGGGCAGAGCCAGTCGTTGATATTGCGATCTCTGCCGATGCGAGCTGGCCTCACCTAAAAGCCTACGCTGAGCAATTAAAACGTAGTTTGAAAATAGATTACGATGTGAGTTTAGTCACTGTAGCAGGCTTCTCTGACCATCAACTGCTTGTTGAACTTAACGAACAGGGTATTCGTCATTTAGGGCTAACAGTCGCACAAATTGCCGATAAAATTGGTCGTCAAAATATTAAGATGCCCGCTGGCAATATTGAACTCAATGATAAAAATTTATTGATCCGTTTTGACGAACGCAAGGTCACGGAAAAAGCGCTAGGCACCACCATTGTTGCCTCGCTCCCCGATGGCGGTGTAGTGCGCCTTAGCGATGTGGCGACCATTACCGATAGGTTTGAATTAGAAGAGGCAAAAATTCTATTTAATGGCAAACCCGCCGCCATGTTAAAAATTCAGAAAAATAAAGCAGATGATGCACTTCGCATCAAAGAAAGAGTCAATGCTTTTGTTGAATATCAGCAGAAAATAGCACCAGAGGGAGTCACGCTTACCATGACCAATGATCTCTCTTCACTATTGCAAGATCGCCTAAGCATGTTACTTAAAAATGGCTGGCAGGGAATTATCTTGGTCTTTCTATCAATGTGGCTATTTTTCTCACTGCGTTACTCTTTTTGGGTTTCAGCCGGCCTACCCGTCGCTTTTTTAGGAGGTCTATTTTTAATGAGCCTATTTGGTGTCTCAATTAATATTATGACCTTAGTTGGTTTATTAATGGCAATAGGCATTATGATGGATGATGCAATTGTTATTGCAGAGTCTGTTGCTGCTCATATGGAAAAAAAGATCCCGGTCCATGAAGCAGTGGCAAAAGGGGTAAAAAAAGTAGCACCGGGCGTTATCTCTTCATTCCTCACCACTATTTTTATTTTTGGCAGTTTATTATGGCTAGATGGCCAAATGGGTAAAGTGCTATCAGTTGTACCACTAGTATTAATAATGGTATTGAGTATCAGCTTAATAGAGGCCTTTTTGATCTTACCAAGTCATCTATATCACTCACTTTCTAAACCAGAAAAGAAAGACAATACGTTAAAATTCAAGCGTATATTTTTGGAGAAATTTGAAAACTTTAGAAATGTAACCTTAGTGCGAGCAGTGAGCTTTGTTGTTAAATGGCGTTACGCTAGTGTTGGCGTGACAATTGGCGCCCTCTTCGTTTCATTTTCACTGCTTGCCGGTGGTGCTTTAAAATTTTTGCCTTTCCCTGATTTAGATGGCGATATTGTAGAAGCTCGTATTATTTTACCGCCCGGCTCAACGCTTAAACAAACAGAGCAGATAGCCAACCACATCATTAAAAGTGCAAAGATGACAGGGGATAAGCTCACCCATAACAATAGTGAAGAGAGCAAATTAATCCGCGATATTACAGCGCAATATAATTTCAACGCAGATGCGGGTGAAAGTGGACCTCATGTTGCAACCGTCAGGTTAGATCTTCTCTCAGCAGAAATACGTAACACATTAATGGCAGATATTATTGTTGCTTGGCGAGAACAAACTGGCGACTTAGCTGAGCCAATATCCTTAGTATTTAAGCAACCGTCAATGGGCCCTGCCGGACGCGACATTGAAGTTCGTTTAAAACACGAAGATTTAACATTATTAAAACAAGCTTCTGTCGCGTTACAAACCTACCTTAGCCAGTTTCAAGGTGTCAATGGTATCTTAGATGATATGCGCCCAGGTAAAGAGGAGGTGATCATTAAACTTAAAGCGGGTGCAGAAAATTATGGTATCGATGGGCAAACAATTGCATCACAACTGCGTTCAGCCTATTTTGGTGAAACCGCTGATGAGATTCAAGTTGGACCAGAAAATATTGAAATCCAAGTTCAGCTAAACAAGCAACAAGCAGGTAACTTACAAACACTGGCTAATTTTCCGATTATACTCGATCAAAACATTCAAGTGCCCTTAAGCGCCGTAGCAACACTGAGTAGTGCCCGCTCATTTGTACGTATTCAACGTATCGATGCACAACGCACAGTGACCGTGATGGCGGATGTTGATAGCCACCAAGCAAATGGTTCTGAAATTGTAAGTAATATGCGCACCAACTATCTACCACAATTAATCGCTCAGTTTCCTGGCTTAAAAGTTGACTTTGAAGGTGCAGCTAAAGAGTCTGCAAAAACAGGTAGTTCATTAATGACCGGATTTAGCATTGGTCTATTTGGATTATTTGCGATTTTAAGCTTTCAGTTCCGCAGTTACTTAGAGCCTTTTGTTGTGATGCTCGCTATTCCGTTGGCATTAATTGGGGTTTTCTGGGGTCATTGGTTAACAGGACATAATCTTTCGATGCCATCAATATTAGGTTTTGTCTCACTGGCGGGGATTGTGGTTAATGATTCCATCTTGTTAGTGCAATATATTCGCCATCATGTTGATGAAGGAGATAGTGTGCATGAGTCTGTTATCAAAGCCAGTCGAGATCGCTTTAGAGCGGTATTCCTAACGTCACTAACCACGGCAGCAGGGTTATTACCGCTATTATTAGAAACCAGCTTGCAAGCACAAGTGGTGCAGCCAATTGTTATTTCAATCGTATTTGGTATCTTCAGCTCTACATTATTGGTGTTATTTATTATCCCAAGTGCTTATGCGATTTTAGCTGACTTTAACTTAGTGCATAAACATAAAGCGTTGGATGAGCATTAGGAAGATATAGCTTCGAGCTACGAGTCTCGTAGTTCGAAGCTAGAAGCGGATTCTAATCTTTCTTCTCTATCGTCACTTGAATATTTTTACTATTACCTGCAAACCATTTTTGTACGTATAAACTACCGACGATTGGGGCTTGCCCCTCTTCTGGTACCTCTTTGTAACGCACACTATTTTTAGTCTCTTTTTCTATCTCGAAATTAACGACTTTACTGGTCATTGTGATTCCTCATTATGTAATAATTGTGCTTTTAATGCTTGTTTAGCTATTTTTTTCTCTTTACGACGACGTTTAAAAAAATCACTCACCTTAGTGGCACACTGCTGCGCATAAACACCTGAGGTAACTTCAATCTGGTGATTTAACTTATCACTACGCACCAAATCAAACACACTGCCTGCCGCACCAGTTTTATAATCCCCTGCCCCATAAACAAGACGCTTAATACGTGCATGAACTAGCGCACCAGCACACATTGGACAAGGCTCTAAGGTAACATAAAGGGTACAATCGATAAGACGATAGTTTTCCAGCACTTTACCCGCATTACGAATTGCCATTATCTCGGCATGGGCACAGGCATCATGGTTTAAAATCGACAGATTCCAACCCTCAGCAACGACCAGATCATCTTTTACCAGTACCGCACCAACAGGGATCTCATTCTCTTGCTCCGCTTTATCAGCAACCAATAAAGCATAAGCCATCCATTTTTCATCTATTTTTTGTTGTGCTAAACATTGATCTTCAGCTAATTTCAATTCTGACACTACAATACCAACGAATAATACAGTGCATTTATTTCCACACCATAAACCAGGTAGGCCCACCCGGCAATCGCAAGATAAGGGCCAAAGGGCATAGGGCGGCTTTGCTTATCTTTAGAAACAGCAATAACGGCAATACCAATAATCGCACCAGCAAACGAGGAGAGTAATATGATTATCGGTAATGCTTGCCAACCAAACCAAGCACCAAGTGCAGCAAGTAGTTTAAAATCACCGTATCCCATCCCCTCTTTACCTGTCAGTAACTTAAATCCCCAATAGATAGACCACAAACTTAAGTAACCAAAAGTAGCACCTAGCACCGCATCGGTTAAGCCGCTAAAAGTACCAGAGATATTAATAATCAAACCTAACCAAAGTAATGGTAGGGTTATTTGATCCGGTAGTAGCATGGTATCAAAATCGATAAATGTCAGGCTGATCAAAGCCCATGTAAATATCAATGCAAACAGTAAAGGCCAGCCGAAAGGAACCACCCATGCAACCGCTAATGACATGGCTCCGGTCAAGAGCTCAATCGTCGGGTAACGTTTACTTATTTGACAAGCGCAATGTTTACAACGCCCCTTTTGTACTAACCAACTAATAAGCGGAATATTTTCACTTGATCCAATCAAATGATTACATTGAGGGCAACGTGAGCGCGGCACAATAAGATTAAAAGCAGTTTCATCTAGCTCAATCTTTGTTTCTGGAAAACACTCTGCACATTCCGATTTCCAAGCACGCTCCATCATGACAGGTAAGCGATAGATAACCACATTTAAAAAAGAGCCGACTAAGACACTTAGAATAATAACGGTTGCATAGAGCAATGCAGGAACTTGATCCATCAACATTATAAAATCATTCATCGATTTTTATTACCTTAAACTTCAACTGGCGGACAGATCTCATCATCCGTAAAGAAAAAAGCAATTTCACGAGAAGCAGACTCCGGGCTATCAGAGCCATGTACAGCATTAAAACGCATAGACTCAGCAAAATCTGCACGTACCGTACCTGCAGCCGCTTGCTCTGGGTCTGTTTTACCAATCACTTCTCGGTAATGAGAAATTGCATTTTCACCCTGTAAAACCTGTACGGTAATAGGCCCAGAAGTCATAAATTCAACTAAACCATCAAAAAATGGTTTACCTTCATGCTCAGCATAAAACCCTTCAGCTTGTGCCTTGCTCATGTGTATCATCTTAATCGCGACTGGCGTTAATTTAGCTTGTTCAAAACGGTCTAAAATTTTGCCGATAAGTTGTTTACGCACAGCATCTGGCTTGATAATTGAAAGTGTTCTTTGTAATGACATAATAATTACTTTTAAAAGATGGATTGAAAGCGCAATATAACGAGTTAACCCCTTAGCATCAACTGGAATATAGCGTTATGAGATGGCAGTTCACACTTCCTTTAATAAGAATGATACTCAAACCTCTCTGGCTGCTTATTGGACTGCTATTAATCGGCATGAGCACTGCTATTGCTTTTTTCCCAGAGCCGCCTTCAAAGTTGACACTATTAACTCAAGGAAAACAACGCTATCAGGCGGCCTGCCCGCAACTTTCAAAAGTATTGGTAAGCACTGAGCAGAAAGCATTACCCACACCATTTAAGCTATTAAACTGGAACATTTATAAACAGCAGAAACAGGGTTGGCGACAACATTTACAAGAGTGGGCAACAAGTGCAGACCTAATCACACTGCAGGAAGCAAAGTTATCTCCTGATTTGATAAATTTCAGTAAAAAAAACAAACTCTTCTATCTACAAAATTATGCATTCAAATACAGTGGTTTGATCTATGGAGTGAATACGTTGAGCAAAGTAGAGGCGTTATCGACCTGCGGAACGGTGCATAAAGAACCTTGGATTTGGGTCCCAAAAACCGGGATTGCAAGTACTTACCCCATTAAAGAAAGTAAATATTCACTACTTGTTATTAACTTACACGGTATAAATTTCACCTTCACTGAAAAACCATTAACAAAGCAAATCAGCCCCTATCTTACACTTATTAAAAAACACCAAGGTCCGGTTATATTTAGTGGTGATTTTAATACTTGGAGTAAAGCGAGATTAGAAAGTGTAGAGAAATCGTTAGTCAATTCTGGTTTTTCAGAAGCTCTGTTTAATGAAGATAAGCGCTTAACCATCTTTGGTTTGCCATTAGATCATATCTATTTCCGTGGCTTAGAAGTGTTAGAAGCACAAAGCTTATCCACAGATGCTTCGGATCATAGCCCACAATTAGTTAGCTTTAATCTAGAAAAATAAAAAAGAGATATAATGCTTATAATTGTAAAAATTTTTAAGGGGATATTGTAAGGAAATGTGTAAAAATGGAGCGGCACAAGAGGTTCGAACTCTTGACCCCAACCTTGGCAAGGTTGTGCTCTACCACTGAGCTAGTGCCGCATAATTTTTGCATCAAGAGGAAGACTCCTGACTCCAGCTATTCTTGTCAATGTTACCAACAAACGGAGCTAGTGCCGCATAATTTTGTAAGAATGGAGCGGCACAAGAGGTTCGAACTCTTGACCCCAACCTTGGCAAGGTTGTGCTCTACCACTGAGCTAGTGCCGCATCTTTTATTCTTACTACCAAGAGCAAACTCTTGACGTCAGCATTTGTGCTAATCTGACTTAACAAAGGAGCTAATACTGTATATGTTGTTACTATTTAAAATAAAATGGAGCGGCACAAGAGGTTCGAACTCTTGACCCCAACCTTGGCAAGGTTGTGCTCTACCACTGAGCTAGTGCCGCATAATTTTATTCAATACTTAGCGTAAACATCAAGTGTCTACTGCTTCGTATGGGGTGCGATTATAGAGAGGAGGCAAATGAATGCAAGCTTTTTTTACGGTTTTTAATGAATGAAAAGCTTGCTTGCTGACTTTTTGCGCAAAAGAAATATTTACGTTTAAAATTCAAACTAAAATTTAAAAAAATGCTCTCGGTAGTGCTTTAACTCAGAGATAGACTCCTGAATATCTACCATCGCTTGATGCGTAGCCTGCTTTTTATGTGCCTTAGTCATTTCTGGTGCCCAGCGACGTCCCAACTCTTTAATCGTACTCACATCAATATTACGATAATGGAAATGCGCTTCTAGCTCTTTCATGTAACGTACTAAGAAACGACGATCTTGGCCAATACTATTACCACATAAAGGAGATACACCCGCTTCTGTCCATTTTTTCAAAAAAGATAATGTTGCTTGTTCCGCTTCTGCACAGCTAATTTTACTCTTCAGAACACGCGCTGTTAAGCCAGAAGCACCATGATGTTCTACACACCACTCATCCATCGCATCCATCTTCTGTTTTGTTTCATGGATAACAATTTCAGGGCCTTCTGCAATAATGTTTAAATCACTGTCAGTCACTATTGTGGCAATCTCAATGATAGTATCAACTTCTGGATCAAGACCGGTCATCTCTAAATCGATCCATATTAAATTATTTTTCATGCTTATTAAGATCCTTTTTTCGACGAGATAACGCTCTTTTACTCAATTATCTACAAAATATAGTATGATACTTTATTAATAGATAATGTGATAGTTAAGTAATTGTTAAGGAAGCCTGTGGCTAAGAAGAAAAAACTCAGCAAAAATCAAGTTCGTCGTGTTCAAAGTAATCATAATAAACGATTGAAAAAAAATGAGAACAAACAGTGGGATGAATCTGAACTTGGTGCACAACTTGAAGGCGTAGTTATTAGTCGCTTTGGGCAACATGCTGATATAGAAGATGAAAACGGTAACGTCGAACGCTGTAATCTGCGTCGCGCGGTAAAATCATTAGTCACAGGCGATAAAGTTGTCTGGCGAGCAGGTAATGAATCGCATCAAGGTATCAGTGGCGTAGTCGAAGCTGTTCATCCTCGTACAACGGTACTTACACGTCCCGACTATTACGATGGCATTAAACCGATTGCAGCTAATATCGATCACATTATTATTGTGAGCTCAATTGCACCGGATTTTTCACGCAATATTATTGACCGTTATTTAGTTGCCTGTGAAGATATCGGCATCACGCCTATCATCGTGCTTAATAAAAGTGATCTGCTCGATGATGAATCACGCAAAATGGTTGATAATGAACTACAAAGTTACCGAGATATCGGTTATAACGTACTTTACAGTTCAATGCATGGCGATGGTCTCGATAGCTTAAAATCAGTAATGAAAGATAAGATCAATATTTTTGTTGGTCAATCAGGTGTAGGTAAAACATCGTTGCTGAATATGCTATTACCAGAAGTAGAAGCGGTAACGGGTGAAATATCTGAAGGCTCTGGATTAGGTAAACATACCACTACCACTGCACGTTTATACCACTTCCCTGATGGAGGCGATCTAATTGATAGCCCAGGTATTCGCGAATTTTCTTTATGGCACCTTGCACCAGAACGCATTGCTAGCGGATTTATTGAGTTTAGAGAGCATTTAGGTGGCTGCCGTTTCCGTGATTGTAAGCATAAAATCGATCCAGGTTGCGCATTAGTTGAAGCTGTTGAAGCAGGTAAAATAGATAAAGCACGTTATCATAGCTTTTTACGTATTTTAGAAACCATGGATGATGCAAAAAATGCACGCCATCGAGATCCAAATACACACTAGTAAATTCGTATTCAACAAATAAACATTAGATAGAGAGTAATATGATCGATCAATTAAAAATTATTGGACAATATATTTTACCAAAACACCTTTTATCTCGCTTAACCGGAAAATTAGCAGCAGCAAAAGCAGGTAAATTAACGACTTTTTTAATTAAACAGTTTATCGCAAAATACAAAATCAATATGAGTGAAGCGAAACACCCAGAACCAGAGTATTTTGACACATTTAATGATTTCTTTACCCGTGAACTTAAAGCCGATGCTCGAAGTATCGTTGAAGGCGAAAGCAACCTTGCAACACCTGTAGATGGCAAAGTTAGCCAACAGGGTGATATTAAAGAGGGACGCCTATTTCAAGCTAAAGGGCATGATTTTAGTTTGCGTGAGCTTCTGGGTGGTCGGGATGATGTCGCGGCTCCCTTTGATGAAGGGATATTTTCAACTGTTTACCTAGCCCCTAAAGATTATCACCGTATACATATGCCAATCACCGGTAAATTAGAGCAGATGATATTCATTCCTGGAGATCTATTTTCAGTAAACCCACTTACGGCAGAAAATGTACCCAACCTATTTGCGAGAAATGAACGCGCAGTTGCCATCTTTTCAACGGCTATCGGCCCAATGGCGATGGTATTAGTTGGCGCAACAATCGTAGCCAGTATTGAAACGGTTTGGGAAGGTACATTAAAAAGTAAAGAGATTAAATACTGGGATTACAGCGATCAAGATATCACACTTGAAAAAGGTGACGAGATGGGACGCTTTAAGTTAGGTAGTACTATTGTTGCACTTTTTGCGAAAGGTAGCATCGACTTCGCTGAAGAACTAAAAGCGGGTTCAGTCACACGTTTAGGTGAACTATTTGCCACTGTGAAATAAGCAATATTAAAACAAAAAATATCAAGGGAAAAAAATGTTTATTCCCTTTTAATTCTCTATCGCCGACATTTAAGAGTATTAACCAACCTATGACACAACCATTATCCGCAGCACAATATTTAAAAAAAATTCTACTTGCCCCCGTCTATGAAGCTGCTATTGAAACGCCGTTACAGCCGATGACGAAACTATCAAAACGACTAAATAATCAAATATTTTTAAAACGTGAAGATAGACAACCTGTGCACTCTTTTAAATTGCGTGGCGCTTATAATAAACTCTCGAATCTATCCGAGGCTCAAAAACAGTGCGGTGTTATTGCGGCTTCTGCAGGAAACCATGCACAAGGCGTGGCAATGTCAGCACAAAAAATGGGTATTAAAGCGACCATAGTGATGCCTAAAACCACACCTGATATTAAGGTTAGTTCAGTACGTGCATTTGGTGCAAATGTTGTATTGCATGGCGATAGTTTTGATGCGGCCAGTGAACATAGTAAACATCTTGCCGCATTACATAACTACACACCAATGCATCCCTTTGATGATAGTGATGTAATTGCAGGACAAGGCACCATTGGTAAAGAACTCATCCAGCAAAACGTCCACCTGGATAAAATTTTTGTGCCCGTTGGCGGCGGCGGTTTAGCAGCAGGTGTTGCAGTATATATCAAGCAACTTTTACCACACATCAAAATTATTGCGGTTGAACCAGAAGATGCTGCTTGTTTAAAAGCCGCACTCGCACATGGTTCACCTATTACACTTGATCGAGTTGGCCTTTTTGCTGACGGTGTTGCTGTTAAAACGATTGGTAGTGAAACTTTTAGATTGTGCCAACAATACATTGATGAAGTGATCACCGTTACTAGTGATGAAATTTGTGCTGCAGTAAAAGATATTTTTGAAGATAGCCGAGCAATTGCCGAACCAGCAGGCGCTCTTTCATTAGCGGGACTGAAAAAATATAGCCACCAGCATCAGCTCGAAAACGAACAACTAAGTGCTATTTTAAGTGGCGCAAACGTTAACTTCCATGGTTTGCGTTATGTTTCGGAACGTTGTGAATTAGGCGAGCAAAAAGAGAGTATTCTGGCAGTGACTATTCCAGAAAAACAAGGTGCTTTCTTAGACTTTTGTAATGAACTTGATAGCCGTGCAATTACCGAATTTAATTATCGATTTAATTCACGTAAAGAAGCTAATATTTTTGTTGGAATCAGAACACCAGAAGGTGCCGAAGAATTATTAGAGATAACTGAAAATTTGACCCACAAAGGTTATGCAGTCGCTGATTTAAGCCATGATGAGGTGGCAAAACTCCATCTTCGTTATATGGTCGGTGGCGCACCCGTTGAAAAATTAACCGAGCGACTATATAGTTTTGAATTTCCTGAACATCCAAATGCACTAATAAAGTTTCTAAATATGTTAGGCACCCATGCAAGTATCACACTATTTCATTATCGCAATCATGGTGCAGCATACGGACAAGTACTAGCGGGTTTTGAAATACCTGATGTTGAATCGAGTGCATTTACTGAACATTTAAATGCGCTAGGTTATATCTATAAAGATGAAACAGATAACCAAGCCTACCGTTTCTTTTTATCTAATAACTAACTACTAATAACTATAAAAGATAGGGATTATCGATGTTATCAAGTAAACGTATAAAGCTCTTATTTAGGCGTTTAGCACGTCGCCTAAGCTGGCCTGCCATGCTATTTTTAATTGCAGGGCAAGCCTTACTCACCTATATTCTATTTTTTTTAGCGGGCGAACGAGAACTTGTTAATCACCCCTTAGAATTTTTTTATTACAATATGGTAGTCGTAAGTACGGTAGGTTTTGGAGACTTCAGTCCAGTCACTCATGCAGGTAAAGCGATTGTGGCTTTTTGGCAGATCCCCTCAGGTTTAATTGTCTTTGCCTCTTTCATTGGTAAAGTAACACAACTATTTATCAACATAGCGAGAAAAAACATGGATGGAAGTAACGATTTTTACCACTACGATGACCATATCTTACTATTATGCTGGGATAACCATTCAACGAGACAAATAGTAAAACTGATCCTAGGTGATAAAAAACGCCAAGATCGCCAAATTCTTCTCTGCGTAACCGATAACATTAAAAATCCCTTTCCAAATAATATGGACGTATCCTTTGCTAAACTGCGTACTTTTTCTGATAAAAAAGAGCTCGATAGAGTCGCCATCAGCAAAGCCAAACGTATTATTGTTGATGGTAAATCCGACGATGAAACCCTTTCTATCGCACTCAGTATTGCTACATTTGCCTCTAAAGATGCCAATATTTCTGCTCACTTTTTTGATAAAACTAAAGCACAGCTACTCAAAATGCATTGTCCACACATTGAATGTAGCATCGATAATAGTGCCAAAATGATGGTGCGTAGCATGCAAGATCCTGGTTCTAGCCAAGTCACAGAGCAACTACTTTCAACGCTATCTGGTGCAACTTTATATTGCTTTCAAACACCAAAAACGCAAAAAGAGGTTGAATTCGGTATCTTGTTTAACAACTTGAAGAGCCAACATGAAATGATATTAATTGGATTAAGTCACTTTAAAAACGGTGATGATATGCAGTTAAACCCACCTTTAAATAAAATCGTCAAAGCAGGCGATTATCTGCACTACATTGCTAATGAGCGGGTTCATATTGACGATATTAATTGGCAGTAAACGAATAAAGCAAGCTTGTAAGAATATGTAATTACGAGCTTGTTTTTTTTATTTTACTCATATTACATAACACTCAAGTTTATATTTACACCTCAAAAAAACCTATCAAATACAGGGTTACCTGCATCTATTTTAAAATGAAAAATACTCATCAATGAGACGAAAGATACTCATAAACAGACTCTGTTAGCAGTTGACACAGAGCATTAAATTCCTATAATCGCCTTCTTTATGTTCATTGCGCTTTGCGTAACGATTAAATGGGAAGCATATGCACTGCCCCCGCAACTGTAAGTCTTTTATTAATAATAAAAAAAGACAAGTCAGATACCAGCATGAAAAACGTCACTTTCTAATTAACGGGTTGGTTTTTTAGAGCGTATCTACATGTTTGTGGCGAACCAGAGGAAGTTTTCTCTCTTTTGCTAACAATATTTATGCATATCAGCAAAAAAGAAAGCTTCCAAATAAATTTTATTAAAAGGAAGTTTCATGTTTACTCATCGCCACACACCTATTGCTCTTGCACTACTAAGCTTATACAGCGCCACGACGCTTGCTAACGATACCTCAGAAACCCAAGAACGAATGGATCTATTAATCGTCAAAGGTTATAGCGCGCCAAGTGCAACAACACAAAGTTATACTGGTGATACTGTTATTAACATCGTGCCAAGCAGCAATGATATCAATAAATCATTAGATCAGCTGATTGCCGAAAACTCGCCCGGTTTTGTACACACTAACTCAGGTACTTCAAAGCATAATTCTAATAATTATCACCGTGGATTATCAGATAAATATACCCTGTATCTATTAAATGGGGTGCCTTTCCCAACCACCACACTCGGTAGCCAAAACATTCCTGACGTCCCGATGGAATCAATCGCCTTGATCGAAGTGATTCGTGGCGCACAAGCTTCCTTGTATGGTTCGAGCTCATTAACCGGTGTGATTAATATCGTCACTAAAACCGGTGAAAACACTGACGCACAACTTAATATCAGTGCAGGCTCTCATAACAGTCAACGTATTGGTGGTGTTTATGCCGATAATGTGGGCAAATTCCAATTCATGACGTCATTAGAAGTAGACAAGTCTGATGGTTACGATTTCATCGAAGCATCACAGGATGATTTTGGTTACGATACATATTCTATGAACAGTTACCTTGCTTATGTCACAGAGAAAAATCGCTTTTCTTTGGCAATTAATAACGGTAGCTCAGATTTAGAGATCTATGAATCTTATCCAAGTGCAGGTAAAGCAAAAACTTCACAAGATACATTTCAGGTTACAGGTAAGTATATTCAGTTATTTAATAACCATTTATCTTCTGAGTTGACGCTATCTAAAGCACAAGTGGATTTAGAGGCGGGACACCATAATTCAACTGATGTTGATAATTACAAAACCGATGATAACCTAGTGCAGCTTCACCTAAATAATGAATGGGAAAAATTAGCGATAAACTTTGGTGG
>Ga0316197_10000400_pt1 | contig 30294 bp, 25 predicted proteins | sample OudBiesiAoxic_MG_FD_204939 | JGI IMG/M metagenome (GOLD analysis project Ga0316197, IMG submission 204939) | Coastal sediment microbial communities from Oude Bieten Haven, Netherlands - site A oxic | ecosystem: Environmental > Aquatic > Marine > Coastal > Sediment | place: Netherlands... | reverse complement strand
TGGCGGAAGATCGGGTGGCGGATCTTCTTCCGGTGGCAGCTCAGGTTCTCGCGGATCATTCTGGGCATCAACAGGGGGGCGTGCGAAGGAATCTGATACTCGTGATTCCTCCGCGTCAGGACGATTGCTCGCTCGCTCATGGCGGTTCGAAAATGCTTGTTCCCAGCCGGTCGTGACCTAGGTCCGCGGGCGTACGAATGCGCGGCCAGCGCCGGGAGTAAGAGAAAGGTGAGAGCCTCTCACGCAGCCACGATCAGTGGGCGCAGAGACGGGACTAGCTCAGTGGCAGTCGGCGGATCAGGAGGATCGCTCTGGGGTCTTGGAGAACATCTCGCCGTATAGAACGATGCTTCCGATGCTTCGTCAAGCGCGGGAATGGAGGCGAGGTCGTGCCTCGCCAATTTGGGGGTTTCCCCCTAGACCTCCGGAGAAAATAGCCCTTGCGGGAACTCCTTGCACGGGAGGATGATCTTGGGTAAGCTCCGGGTTTTCCACCCCCCAAACCAGATTTAAGAACCGAATTTCTATCCATGGCTGAAGTATCAAAAGGACTCGAAGGCGTCGTCGCAAACGAATCGGCGCTGAGCAATGTGGAGGGCAAGGAGGGCAAACTCTCATACTTGGGCTACAAGATCGATGAGCTGGTCGAGCACACGACTTTCGAGGAAGTGATGTATCTCCTGCACCGCGGAGCGCTCCCGAACCGCTCGCAGCTCGAAGAGTTCACCAAGGCCCTGCGCGATCAGCGCGAGCTCCCGCAGGGGGTGATCGACTTCCTCAAGGGGGCGCCGAAGGATGCCGGGCCGATGGACGTGATCCGTACCGGAGTGTCGATGTTGGGCCTCTATGATACGCGGGGCAGCGACCAGGACCAGGCGCTCAACGAGGAGCGCTCGATGAGTATCTGCGCCAAGATGCCGCTGATCATCGCGGCCTTCCACCGCTTCCGCCAGGGCAAGGACCTCGTCGAGCCGCGCAAGGATCTCGGCGAAGCGGCACACTTCCTCTACCTGATCAGCAACGAGGTCCCGGGGGCAGAGGCTGCGAAGACCCTCGACGTCGCCTATATCCTCCACGCGGATCATGGGATGAACGCCTCCACCTTCAGCGCCCGCGTCACCATCGCCACGCTGAGCGATATCTACTCGGCGATCACCTCGGCGGTCGGCACCCTGAAGGGCCCCTTGCACGGCGGGGCGAACGAGGGCGTCATCCACATGCTGGAGGAGATCGGTAGCGAGGACAAGGTCGATGCTTACGTCGCCGGGAAGCTTGAGCGCAAGGAGAAGATCATGGGCATCGGCCACCGTGTCTACAAGACGCTCGACCCGCGCGCCCCCCACCTGCAAAAGATGGCGATCAAACTCACCGAGGAGCTGGGCGAAGCCAAATGGATCAAGATGTCTGAGCGCATCGCGACGATCATGCGCGAGAAGAAGGGCCTGAACGCCAATGTCGATTTTTACAGCGCGACGGTCTACTATAGCCTCGGCATCCCGACGGACCTGTTCACGCCGATCTTTGCCATCAGCCGGGCTGCAGGATGGACGGCGCAGGTATTGGAGCAGCTCGCCGACAGCCGGCTCTACCGCCCGCTGACGAAATACATCGGGCCCGACAGCCAGCCCCCGATCAAGCCGATCGACGAGCGCTAGGCCAGTAGTGGCACAGGTGGCGGTTCACTCTGACCTACCGACTTTTGATAGATGCCGGTAGGGATCTGCACTGCGCTGCGCCTCCCTGAGAAAGCCGGCCGCCTCGTCGACCGAATTGTATTTGAGGTAGTTGGTGAGGGCGATGCGTGATGGTGGCTGGCGGTTCTTGAAGTTGCCGAACTGGTCGATCTGCCCGACGAGATCGGGATCGCGATCGATCAGCAGCTCTTGCAGTGGCGTCCGATCGGCATCGTTGTCCGCCAGCTGATCGAAGGGGCCGTCGAACTCGTTGTTGGCGGAGACATTCTCGGCCCGGACGGCTACCAGTACCTTGCGATCCCGGTCCTGCCAGAAGACGAAACCGGATTCCTTGCCGACAAGGATGCCGTCTCTCTCCACATAGCGCCCTGGGGCATCCACGCCATCTTCTTCGTTGAGCACCCACAAGAAATCCCTGAAGCGGGTGTTGTAGAGGAGGATGAACTGGTGGCCGGATTCGTCATAGGTGCGCTGCACAAACCGCTCCCCCTCACGCAGGGAGAACTTCTTTGGCGGCTTCTGCGAGAGCCGGTTGAGGAGAAAGGTGACGCGTTTCGATTGGTAAGTGACCGCATATTCGAACTGGTGCAAACGCTCGACCAGGACACCTTCCTCCGCGCTGAAAACCTGGTGCTTGCTACCCGCCGAAAATGAGAGCTCACCCCGGTCACGGCGGTTGGCGGCGAGCCTCAGGTTCCCTCGCGTGATTCTCCCGTCCGGCGTCTCGATCCTCCAATAGAAGTAGTTTTCGCTCGGGTAGACTTTGACCTCTGAGGGGAGTTTCGCGAAGACGGTGGCAAAGCAGCCGGCGAGATCCGAGGGGTCGAACTCCTCAGCTTCCCAGCTGGCGGTGATCAGAAACAGGCAGGTGATGACAACTGGCTGGAACATCATCCGCCTCCCCGCTAGACCGGTAGGCTCCAATCGACCTCGACCTGCTGCTCGTTGCCAAAGCGGTCGTGGTATTTCACGAATCCGTTCTTCGCCCCATATTCGTGGACAAGTTTCGTCACCTTGACATCGTAGCAACAGTACTCGGCGACAGCAAGGAACTTGCCCTCGCGCCACCACTTGATGGCATCCAGTCCCTGCGCCGTCTTGCCGGTGCCGAGTGAGGCCGAGGCGACGGACTCGAGCTTCGGGCGGTGGCCACAGATCTTCTCGAGATCGACCATCAGGTCGCAGCTGACACACTGGTCGACGAGCGAGAAGGCGTGGTATCCCTCGAGGACCGCATAATCGAAGTTGATGTGGTTGTAGCCGATGACGAGGTCGGCGCGCGACAGTTGGGCGATCAGCTCGCTGACCCGATCCTCACTGTAGACGACATATTTTCCGCTAGCGCTAGAGTAAGTCACGCCGACCGACATGCGCATGTCGCCCTTATTATTCCAACCGCCAACGTCAGCCGCAGTGCGCTGCGTCTCGAGGTCGAAATAGACGAAGTCCTGGGACGTGGTCACAAGCTCAACACTCTCGATCGGGCGGCTCGGACTGGGGGCTGACGATTCTGCGGTTGCGGTGCTCAAGTGGGCGGTTCTCAGGTTGGATCGGCTTCAAAAAACACTCCATCATGCCAAACTATCCCAGCTTGCCAATCCCGAAGATCGAAAAATTCTCCCGCAAGGATGGAGAGCCCAGTCAGTGCATCGTCTTGTAATGGAGGCGATCCCTGCTACTCTAAAGGAGCTTTTTCTGCCATGAACGCTACCGTCCCTCCCCACTTCCAACCGGTTCTGATTCTCCTGTTGATCACCTTCTGCCTCCCGCTTGGGGGACATGCGCAAAATGCCAAATCACTCGAGTTTGGGATTCTGAAAGAATCGTATGAGAAGAAGTTGCAGGAGGTAGCCGCAGAAGTCCGCGAGAAGGAGCTCGTGCCACTCATGGAGAAATATGACGCGGCGCTCGCTCGCCTGGAGGATGCCGAGGCGGCGGCAGGTAGGCTAGAGAGCGTCGTGGCGGTCCGCGCCGAGCGCGAGCGCGCGAAAAAGGATGCAGGGGTGAGCAAAGCACAGATTTCAAAGGACCAACCAGCGATCGCAAAACTCCAAGGGCAGCTCCTCAAACAGCTCGACGAGATCAGCGCCGGGCAGCGGCGCCAGTGCGCCAAGGTCTCGGACGTCTACGTGGCGAAGCTCAAAGAGCTGAAGCTGCGGTTGACTCAACAGAAAAAAATCACACAGGCCGTCGCCGTCGACAACGAATTGAAGCGGATCACCGAGGAACTCAAAAAGCAGCGCGGGCCGAAGACAGACTTCTTCGCGGCGGAGGAGGAGGAGGACGAGAGATCGCGGTTCCTCGGGGAATGGACGGTCACCCGCTACGATGGCTACGATATCTGTCAGGCAAAAATTGCGAAAGCAGGTAAGGGCAAGGTCGAGATCATCAGCGAAAGCGAGTGGGCGAAGGGAATCGTCGGCGACTACCTGGTCGACGGAAAGAACCTGCGGAAGATCCGAAGGGACGGCGACGCCTCCTGGGATATCTTCTGGAAGCCCGATCGACGCGAATTCCTCAACAACGGCTCACACTACCCAAGGTACCGCCTCACCAAGCAAAAGACAAAAAAGACGGAATAGTGTCCCAATCGGTATTTTCTGTTCATTTTTATTTGAACAATTCGACCGATTGGGGTATTGGCGGGCTTGTCGAGCTCCAAGCCAGCCACCAGTGACCATCCGAGCCCGGGCGCGCGCCCTGTGGTGGAGGCTGTGAAGGCACTCGAGATGAGTGACTTGGAGATGCAGGTGATCGAGTTGTTTGTTCGCGGGGTGCGGGTGTTGGGCTTGCCGAAGTCGGTGGGGGAGATCTATGGCCTGCTCTACATTTCTCCGCAGCCGCTGTCTTTGGACGCGCTGGTCGGGAGGCTGCGGATGAGCAAGGGATCGACCAGCCAGGGCTTGAAATTTTTGCGCAACCTTGGGGCGGTAAAGCCGGTCTACGTGGCGGGGGATCGGCGTGATCACTACGAGGCGCAGACGGAATTGAAGCAGCTGGTGGCGGGGTTCATGAAGGGCGAGCTGGTGCCCCACCTCGAGAGCGGTTCGCGGCGCCTCGAGCAGCTGGAGCAGGAGGTCGTGGGGGAGGATTCTGAGCATGCGGAGTTCTATCAGTCCCGCGTCAGCAAGCTCGCGATCTGGCGCGCGCGGGGGGAGGAGATGATGAAACTCGTAGACGAACTCCTAAACTGAGCCCGGCGAGCAAATGATGGACCAGGATAGCCTCCCACCCAGCGAAGACGACACGCCGAAGTGGTACTGCGTGCAGACGCGTCCGAAGTCTGAGCATATCGCTGCGGCTGGGCTGGCGCGCTTCGAGGGCGTCGAGCCATACTGTCCGCGGATCCGCTTCCAGAAGGTGACGAAGAGGGGCAAGGTCTGGTTCCGCGAATCTCTTTTCCCGAATTACATTTTTGCCCGATTTGCGGTGGGCGAGAGCCTCCGCATCGTGCGTAGCAGCCAGGCGGTGGTGCGCGTTGTCAGTTTTGGAGATCTGTTAGGAGAAGTCCCGGATCATGTGATCGAGGGGATCCGGGCCGAGATGGGAGGCAATCTCGTGCGCCTGATCGAGATGCCGCTCGAGGAGGGAGAAGAGGTCGAGGTGGCCCAGGGGCCGTTCGCGGGGATGAAGGGGATCGTCACACGCCTTCTGAGCGGGGAGCGGAGGGTGCAGATCCTGATGGAGATCCTGGGGCAGGAGAACCGCGTGGAGATCCAGACCGCGAATTTGAAATCACAGAAGGTTGCCCGCGAGGTGCTGGCAGACGCCGATAAGAAGTAGGCGCGCCCGGAGAAAACTGGCCCAGGGCATCCGCCAGCAGGCTAGCGAGAATGGACTTTGCTGTCCGAGAACAAAAGGTAGCGAGACACGGTTTCGCCCCAGGTTTGGGGCGAGCGACCGGGGGCGGTAGCGTGGCGATCTGGCTGGGTGGTCGGAGCCGTCGGCTCCGACGCGAGTGTGAACTTGCAATCGTCCGACACTCTGAGAGTTTTGCGGCTCCGTAACCGGCCGCGCGAATCTCTGGCGGTGGCCAGTCCCTTCCCCAATCCAATTTCGATCGAGTGAACGTCCCGCTTCTTGATGTCAGCGCGCAGAACCTGCCCTTGCAGGATCGGTTTGTAGAGAAATTCCGTGAGATCGTCAGCTCCGGCGGCTTTATCCTCGGACCTGAGGTGGAGGCGCTGGAGGCCGAGGTCGCCGCCCTCAGCGGGGCGGAGTTCGGCATCGGCGTGTCCTCGGGGACCGACGCGCTGGTCGTGGCTCTGATGGCGGCAGGGGTCGGTCCGGGAGACGAGGTGATCTGCCCGGCCTTCACGTTCTTCGCGACAGCTGGTAGCGTCGAACGGCTCGGGGCCGTGCCGGTCTTCGTGGATGTCCTGCCGGACACCTTCAACATCGATCCGGAGAAGTTGGAGGCGAAGGTCACCCGTCAGACGGCGGCGATCATCCCGGTCCACCTGTTCGGCCAGGCGGCCGACATGGCGGCGGTGATGGACATCGCCACCCGCCACCACCTGACGGTGATCGAGGACGTGGCGCAGGCGATTGGCGCCAGGTTTGCCGATCGAGGATGTGGATCGATCGGCGATTTTGGGACTTTCAGTTTCTACCCTACCAAGAACCTCGGCGGTCTGGGCGAGGGCGGTCTGGTGACGACGAATGACCCGGCGCTCGCCGGGCGGGCGCGGGCGATCCGCAACCACGGGATGATCGAGCGCTACCGGCACGACATGATCGGCGGGAACTTCCGCCTAGATGCGATCCAGGCCGGGATGCTGCGCATCAAACTCGAACAGCTCGACCACTACGCCTTAGCACGCCGGACCAATGCTGCGCGCTACCTCAAGCAGCTGGGGGGGATCAGCGGGCTGGCACTGCCGCACGAGAGCGACGGCTGCTTCCACACCTGGAACCAGTTCACGCTGCGCGTCACGGGCGGGCGGCGCGACGAACTGAGGGCAGCGCTAGCGGGCGCCGGGATCGGCAGCGAGATCTACTACCCGCTCACGCTCGACCAACAGCCGTGCTTCAAGGACCTGCCAGAGCACGCGCTCCGGGATATCGAGGTCTCCCACCAGCTTGCCAGTGAGTGTCTCAGCATTCCGGTCTACCCGGAGATGGCGCTTGTCCAGCAGGACGCCGTGATCGCGGCGCTGAAAGAATTCGTGGGGGCGGCCTAGCCCGGATCATCGCTCCCTGCCGATGCTTTTCAATTCTCTAGATTTCGCGATCTTCCTGCCAGTCGTCTTCGCGCTCTACTGGTTGCTCAACGGCAAGCGCCTGCGCTGGCAGAATATCCTAGTCGTCGTTGCGAGCTACCTATTCTATGGGTGGTGGGATTGGCGGTTCCTCTCGCTGATCGCATTCAGTACGGCCGTCGACTTCATCGTCGGCATACAGATCGCCAGATCGGATCGGCGGAGGACGAGGTTGGCCCTGCTGTGGGTCAGTGTCTCCGTGAACCTCGGGTTCTTGGGATTCTTCAAATACTGCAATTTCTTCGTCGAGAATTTCGCGGCGGCATTCACCGCATTCGGTGCCGATTTTTCGCCGGGTTCACTTGGGATTATCCTCCCGGTAGGGATCAGTTTTTACACCTTCCAGACGCTCAGCTACACCATTGATATCTACCGGCGGAAACTTGAACCGACGAGGGATTTCATCACCTTTGCCGCCTTCGTAAGTTTCTTCCCGCAGCTGGTTGCAGGTCCGATCGAGCGAGCGACGAACCTCCTCCCGCAATTTCAAAGGAGGAGGAAGTTCGACTACGGGCAGGCGGTCGACGGGCTACGGCAGATCCTCTGGGGGCTATTTAAGAAGATTGTCATCGCGGACCAGTGCGCGCCGCACGTGAATGCCATCTTCAACAACTGGCAAGACTACTCTGGCTCGACGCTACTTCTCGGGGCCGTCCTGTTCGCATTTCAGATCTACTGTGACTTCTCGGGCTACTCCGATATCGCCATCGGCACTTCGAGGTTGTTCGGATTCGACCTGAGGCGCAACTTTGCCTACCCATATTTCTCGAGGGACATTGCCGAGTTCTGGAGGAGGTGGCACATCTCGCTTTCGACATGGTTCCGCGACTACGTCTATATCCCCCTCGGGGGAAGCCGTTGCGGGGGGGGCAGGAAGGTGAGGAACATCTTCATCGTGTTTCTCCTCAGCGGATTCTGGCATGGTGCGAGCTGGAATTTCGTAGCGTGGGGCGCCTTGCACGCACTGTTCTTCCTACCATTCCTGCTGACGGGCAGAAACCGCACACACCTCGGCAATGTGGCTGAAGGGCGCCTGTTGCCCTCGGCCCAGGAATTGTTCGGGATGGCGTGTACTTTCGGCCTGGTGGTTCTCGCGTGGGTGTTTTTCCGGGCGGAGGATCTGGGCAGCGCAGTCGCATATATCGGGACGATCTTCTCGGCATCGCTTCTGTCGATTCCCCAGATCCTGCCGAAGAAGACCATCCTTCTCGTCATCGCATTCGTGCTGGTCGAGTGGGTCGGGAGAAATGACGAACACGCGCTGCAGCGGCTGTTCGTCAGCTACCCGACACCGGTCAGGTGGGGGGCCTACTATCTCCTGGTAGTCGCGATCATCATGTGGGGCGGCCAGCAGCAGGACTTCATCTACTTCCAATTCTAAGCCAATCCGTATGAAGAGATTCGTTTTCAGATTGGCAATGTTCGGGTTGCCTCTGCTGGTGGTCATCGCCGGTGGACTGTTCCTCCCGGTGACTCCGCGGGCCTCGAAGTCGCTACTAGGGGCGAAGCTCCAGAAGGATGAACTGCTACGCACTACCGCCGGTCCGCGGCTGATTTTCGTCGGCGGGTCGAATCTGAGTTTCGGGCTCGACTGCGAGATCGCAAAAGAATCACTCGGGCTCAATCCGATCAACACGGCGGTGCATGCAAATCTCGGCCTGATCTACATGATGGACAGCTCCCTGGAGTTTGTGCAGCAGGGCGACGTCGTGGTGGTCGCGGCCGAGTACAACAATTTTTACGGTGACTACGCATACGGCCAAGCGGAGCTACTGCGCACGGTGCTCGATGTGTCGCGAGAGGATATCGATAGGCTGAGCCTGAGGCAGTGGAGAAATATCATTGGGGGCGTGCCGAAGTATTGCCTGACAAAGCTTCGACCGACCGAGTACTTGAACGTGCAGGAGAGCAGGATCTACGGAGTGAATTCGTTCAACCGCTACGGTGATGCGAGCGGGCACTGGGGTATGCCTGCGCAGGAGTTCGCCCCGCAGGGGCAGGCATCGGGCGAATTGAACGAGGCTGTCTTCGATGCGCTCGCAGGCTTCGGCGAGAGTGTGGCTAGCCGGGGGGCGCAGATGTTCGTGACCTTCCCTTGTCTCCAGGCGAAATCGTTCGATGGTGACGAGGAGAAGATCCGCCGGGTCGAGACCGAGTTGCGCAGGCGCGGGTTCGATCTCCTGGGTTCTGCGGAGCGCTACAAGATGGAGCAGTCGATGATGTTCAATAGCCCCTACCATCTCATCAAGGAAGGGGCCGAGCGGAGGACGAGGTTGCTCATCGAAGACCTGGCGGGCGCAGGGATCGACGGCCATTGAGCCAGATCCTCCCAGCGGGATGTCTTGAAAGACGCCCCATCCGTGCAAAGCTACCCATCTTTTTTCAAGGTTCGAGCCGAGAAATCTAATACTATGAGAAAACTTCTGGTCACCGGATCGTCCGGACTTATCGGTTCCGAGGTCTGTGTCTACTTCGCCGCCCGCGGCTGGCAGATCCACGGGGTGGACAACAACCAGCGCAGCGTCTTCTTCGGGCCGCAGGGGGATACCCGGTGGAACCAGCGGCGGCTCGAGACCAGCATCGATGGTTTCCAGCACCACGAGCTCGACCTGCGAGATCGCCAGGGCATGCTCGATCTCATGGAAGCGGTAAAACCGGACGCCGTCGTGCACACCGCGGCCCAGCCGAGTCACGACCGCGCCGCCGCGATCCCGTTCGACGATTTCGACACCAATGCGGTCGGCACCCTCAACGTGCTCGAGGCGATGCGGCGCTCCTGCCCGGCTTCGCCCCTCGCGCATATGTCGACGAACAAAGTCTACGGGGATGCGCCGAACTCGATCGAGCTGGAGGAGAAGGAGACCCGCTGGGACTACGCGGACGTGAGCTATGCGGAGGGAATCCCAGAGAGTTTCACCATCGACCAGAGCAAGCATTCGCTGTTCGGCGCCAGCAAGGTGGCTGCGGACGTGATGGTGCAGGAGTATGGCCGCTACTTCGACATGAAGACCTGCTGCCTGCGCGGGGGCTGCCTGACCGGGCCGAATCACTCTGGCGTCGAGCTGCATGGTTTCCTGAGTTTCCTGATCCGTTGCAACCTGGAGGGCCGCACCTACAAGATCTTTGGCTACAAGGGCAAGCAGGTGCGCGACAATATCCACTCGCTCGATGTTGCGCGTTTCATCGAGGCATTCGTCGAGGCGCCGCGTGTCGCCGAGGTGTACAATCTCGGCGGGGGCAAGGACAACACCTGTTCGATCCTCGAAGCCTTCAGGCTGGCGGAGGAGATCACGGGGCGGGAGATGAGGTATGAATATGTGGACGAGAATCGGGAGGGAGACCATATCTGCTACTATTCGGACCTGCGCAAGATCCGCTCCCACTACCCGGATTGGGACATCAGCAAAAACCTGCGCACGACCTTCGAGGAGATTGCGGAGAGCTGGCGAGAGCGCCAGGCCTAACACCAACAGCACCAGATTATGAAAAAAGCACTCATCACGGGTATCACGGGGCAGGACGGCTCCTACTTGGCCGAATTCCTTCTTGGGAAAGGCTATGAGGTCCACGGTATCAAACGCCGCGCTTCGTCTCTCAACACCGAGCGGATCGACCACATCTACCAGGATCCGCACATCGAGAATTCGCGCTTCCATCTCCACTACGGCGACCTCACCGACGCCTCGAACCTCACACGGATCGTGAGCGAAGTGAAGCCGGACGAGGTTTACAACCTCGGGGCGCAATCGCATGTCGCGGTCTCGTTCGAAGCACCGGAATACACCGCCGATGTCGATGCGATCGGCACCCTGCGCCTGCTGGAGGCGATCCGTTTCCTCGGCCTCGAGAAGCGGACGCGCTTCTACCAGGCTTCGACCTCCGAACTCTACGGACTGGTGCAGGAGACGCCGCAGACAGAGACGACGCCCTTCCACCCGCGCTCGCCCTATGCGGTGGCGAAAATGTATGCCTACTGGATCACGGTAAACTACCGTGAGGCCTACGGGATCTATGCGTGCAACGGGATCCTGTTCAACCACGAGTCGCCACGCCGGGGCGAGACCTTCGTGACGCGGAAGATCACCCGCGGGCTGTCGAACATCGCGTACGGCCTGGAGTCGTGCCTCTATCTCGGCAATCTGGATTCGCTGCGCGACTGGGGGCACGCGAAAGACTACGTGAGGATGCAGTGGATGATGTTGCAACAGGAGCAGCCCGAAGATTTCGTGATCGCCACCGGGAAGCAGATCGCGGTCCGCGAGTTCGTTCGCATGTCCGCTGCCGAGGCTGGCATCGGGCTGCGCTTCGATGGGCAGGGCGAGGCGGAGACCGCCACGGTGGTCAGTGTCGATAGGGACAAGGCACCGGCGGTCAGCGAGGGCGACGTGATCGTGAAGGTAGACCCGCGCTACTTCCGCCCGGCGGAGGTCGAGACGCTGTTGGGCGACCCGAGCAAGGCGAAGCAGAAGCTCGGCTGGGTGCCGGAATGCAGCGTCGAGGAGATGTGTGCCGAGATGGTGGTGCACGACCTCGGAGTCGCCAAGCGCCACGCGCTCCTCAGGGAGCACGGCTACGACATGCCCGTGACTTTCGAATCATGATCGTGAACCCACTACTGAGAGCGCCCTTTTGAAAACACCAAGTTCCACCCCAAATATAGTCACTCTCGTCCTCGGGCGGATCCAGTCGAGGATCAATCGTTCGAAGGAGAGCCAGCACCTCGCGCGGGTCGGCGAGACCGTCGAGCGTGCGATCGATCTCGATCAGTTGCAGGCATTTCTCGGCGTGAGCGATGCCGATTACGCCCGGATCGAGGGGGAGTTCTCGGGGGTAAAGGAGGCGTTGAAGGGTGATCTCGATTTCGTCTCGACCTCTGACCTGAGCCTGCTGTGGCTCGAGTATCTCCTGTGCCGACACGCCGAACCAGAGCATGTGGTCGAGACGGGCGTGTGGATCGGATCGTCCTCCTACACGATCCTGAGCGCGCTAGAGAAGAACGGCAAAGGCAAGTTGAGCAGTATTGATTTCCCGCCGTTCAGACCGAAGAACCGCGTCTCGATCGGTCGCGTTGTCACCGAGGCACTCTACCCGCGCTGGTCCCTGCACCTCGGTCCGAGCAAGAGCCTGCTGCCGAAATTGGCGCGCGGGGGGGAGGTGGATATCTTCATCCACGACTCAGACCACACCTACCTCAATATGATGGCCGAGTTCCGTATCGGCTGGGATCTGTTGAAACCTGGCGGCTACCTGGTATCAGACGACTCGAGCACCAACGACAGCATCTTGGATTTCTCCGATGAGATCGGCGAGCCGGTCAGGCTCTTCCACCGTATCAAGGGCGGCACCGTCGGCATCATCAGGAAGCCGGGCGCCGCAAGCTAGCTGTCAGAGAGGGGTGTCGGCCAGCTCCCGGCGAGCGGCTCCCGATGATCAAACCCAAGGGAGAAAATTAGAGCGATGGAGCAGAGTACTACCAGAGAGAAGATCTACATTGCGGGCCACCGCGGGATGGTCGGCAGCGCGCTGCAGCGCAAGCTGGCCGGCCAGCACGAGCTCGTCACGGCGACGCGATCGGAGCTCGATCTCACCCAGCAGGCGGGCGTGCAGGAGTTCATCCGATCGGAGAAGCCGAGTGTCGTGATCATTGCCGCGGCCAAGGTGGGCGGCATCCACGCGAACGACACCTACCCCGCAGAGTTCATCTACGAGAATCTGATGATCGCCGCAAACCTCGTCCACGCCTGCTACCAGGCCGGGGTCGGGCGTGTCTTGTTCCTCGGTAGCTCGTGCATCTACCCGAAGCTGGCACCGCAGCCGATGCCGGAAGACTGCCTGCTGACCTCCCCGCTGGAGCCGACTAACGAGGCCTACGCCATCGCCAAGATCGCCGGCCTCAAGCTCTGCCAGTACTACCGCAAGCAGCATGGCGTGATGTTCCACTCCGCCATGCCGACCAACCTCTATGGCCCGGGCGACAACTACCACCCAGAGAACTCGCACGTGATCCCGGCGATGCTGCGGCGTTTCCACGAGGCGAAGGAATCCGGTGCCGAATCGGTGACCATCTGGGGGACGGGGACACCGAAGCGCGAGTTCCTCCACGTGGACGATCTCGCCGGTGCCTGCCTGCACCTGATCGGGCTTGCCGATCCGCCCGACTGGGTCAACGTCGGATTTGGCGACGACATTTCGATGATGGATCTCGCCCGGCTGATCGCGCGGGTGGTCGGTTTCGAGGGGGAGGTCCTGACCGACCTGACCAAACCTGACGGCACGCCGCGCAAGCTGCTGGACTGCTCGTTGCTGCGGTCGGTCGGGTGGCAACCGGAGATCGCGCTGCCCGAGGGTCTGGAGAGGACCTACCGGGAGTTCGTCACCGACCACGCGGACGGTAGCGCGCGCCTCTAGCTTCAATCGAAACAATTTCAAGATCCTGTGAAACAGTTGCTACGAAACCTCCTGCGCAAAATCGGCTACGACCTGTTCAAGCACGATGCGCGCTACCATGAAGTCTTCAGCCGCCGCGCGCTTCTGGAGAGGCATGGTGACCTGATCGTCCTAGATGTCGGCGCCAACCGCGGGCAGTTCGGAATCGAGCTGCGCGAGTACGGGTTCGAAGGGAAGATCATCTCTTTCGAGCCCCTGTCGGCTGCGCACGAGAAGCTGACTAGGGCGGCGGCCGGCGACGACGACTGGATCGTTGCCGAACGGGCGGCGATCGGCGATGAGCCTGGCGAGGCAGAGATCAATGTTTCGGGAAATAGCGTCAGCAGTTCCCTGCTCCCGCTCGAACAGATCCACCTCGATATCGCGCCATGTTCGGCCTATGTCGGGAAAGAGAAAGTCGAGGTGAAGCGCCTCGACGAGGCGGTGAAGCCATACGCTGCCGATGGTGCAAAATTCTATCTCAAGGCGGACACGCAGGGGTTCGAGCGCCACGTCCTCGAGGGTGCCGCCGGGATCCTCGCCGACTGCGAGGCGATCGAACTGGAGCTCAGCTGCATCCCTACCTACACCGGATGCATGCTCTTCGGCGAGGGCTTCGACTACCTGCGGGAGAGGGGCTACCGACTCTATTCCACCTACTACGTCCTGCAAGATCGCCAGAGCGGCGAGATGCTCCAGATGAATGCCTTCTTCACCCGTGAAAACGGACACCTTACCGCTGATGAAAACTAATTCGAAGCCAGAGCCGGCCTGGCTCCTCGACTACAGCAAGGACGTCCACTCGCAGACGGGCGAGGACGGCGTGCTGGCGAAGATCCTCGAAATCCTCCCGGAGAACGACCGGTGGTGCGTCGAGTTCGGAGCCTGGGATGGGATCCATCTAAGCAACGTGCGCAACCTGATCGTCGAGCAGGGGTACTCCGCCGTGCTCATCGAAGGTTCGGCCGAGAAATGCGTCGAATTGGAGAAGAACAGTGCCCCCTATGAGGGGGTGATCGCACTCAACCGCTTCGTCGGTTTCACCCCCGAAGACAACCTCGATAACATCCTCAAGGAGACGCCCATCCCGAAGGGGTTCGATCTGCTCTCGATCGATGTGGACGGGAACGACTACCATATCTGGAAGGCCATCTCGGACTACTCGCCCAAGGTGGTGTGCGTCGAGTTCAATCCGACCATCCCGACCGAGGTCGAGTTTGTCCAAGAACCCGATATGTCGGTGAGCCACGGGTCGAGTTTGAGATCGCTCGTCGGTCTTGGGAAAGAGAAGGGCTACGAGTTGGTATCTGTCTTGCCATACAACGCGGTGTTCGTGCGTGCGGAGTATTTTGCCCTGTTCGATATCGAGAACAATGCGCCCGAGGCGCTGCGCAAGTTCCACGACTTTGTCACCTACATCTTCAGCGGCTACGACGGTCACGTGTTCGTGCGGGGGTGCACGACCACGCCGTGGCACAAGCGGAGGATCTGGGAGTCGAAGATGCAACTGCTGCCGAAGGGCTTGCAGAGATTCCCCGACAATTACAATGCTCTGCAACGCTTCTTCTTCAAGCTCTGCAAAGTCCCCGACAAGTTGAGGCAGAAGTTTCGCGGTTAGCGGTCAGAGAGGTGAGATGATCGATCAGATTCCTAGATGAGACGACTCCGAGCGTGGCTCGACGCCCATCCCGGCAAGGCCGGAGCGATTGCTGGATGGTACCAGCAGTTCGCCAGCGGTCTGGTGACGCTCGCTTTCATCCCCCTGGTGGAGAATAAGCTGGGCGAGGGGATGGCGGGTCTCTGGTTCACTTTTCTCAGCCTCAGTGCGGTGGTCTCCCTGACCGATTTCGGCGTCGGTTTCGTGCTCGCCCGACAGGTCGCGTGGACTCTGGGCGGGGACAAACCTGAGGCCTACGACGACTTTTTTAACGTGGAGCCCGGCTGGGATGGGGTGAGTGACCTCTACGCGGCCTGCCGCCGCGCGTTCACGCAGATGGTGATCGTCGGCGGCGCCATGCTCGTCATCATCCACGAGCTGGTGCTCCCGCTCGGCAAGTTAAACGAGTTCCGCAGCTCCGAATCGACCCTATGCTTTTACGTCCTCGGTGTCTCGATGTTGCTGATGGTGAAAAACCGCCAGTTTCAAGCCCTGCTCGAGGGGGCGGGCAGGATGCACGTCGCCCGCTTCATCTCCGGGACGGGCGCCTTCGCCGGGAATCTGCTGGCACTCGCAGTGCTGCTCATCTGGCAGAGCGTGGCGGTCATGGCGCTCGCGATTTTTGCCGCCTCGGTGATCCAGCTCGTGGTCCAGCGCAGCGAGGCCATCAAGGTCTCCGAGGGGAAGCTCTCCCTCGAAGCTGCGGTTCCTCCTGGCTTGCAGCGCGCGCTCTGGAAAGTCGCTGCCCCACTTGGCATGGTGAATACCGGCTCGTGGTTGTTCAAGGCGGTGCAGGTCCCGCTGATCGGATCGATCTTGGGACCGGCGATGGTCACCCCGTTCTATGTGGCACAGCGGATCGGGGGGATGCTGAACGCGGCGGTGACGCAGATGCTTTCGCCTCAGATGCCGATGTTCACGCGGGCGCTCGCGGCGAAGGATCACCGCGGTGCTGCTGACCGGATCGCGCGCACGGCCAAGCTGCTGACGGTCATCTTCGTGCTCGCGAACCTGGCGTTTGTATTGCTCAGCCCAATCTTCGCCCACTACTGGCGCAGCGGTCGGCCGTTTCTTGAGACGCCGGCACTGATTATCATGGGGATCGACTTCACGCTCCTCTCGTGCTCGGTCATCTGGGCGCACTTCGTGCTCGCGTCGGGTCGCAACCCCTTTGCAATCCCGACCATCGTCGCGGGGCTCCTGACGCTGGTGGGGTGTGTCGTGCTCGGGCCGCTCATGGGTATGACCGGGATCGCGCTCAGCACCCTGATCGCCGGGCTTCTGACGAATTATATCTTGGCGCCGGTGCTCGGCCTGCGCCTACTGCATCGCCTGCGCCGCTCGTCGGAGAGTGTCGTCGCAGGCACCTGACCCCCAGACACGAATACGAATTCTACCAGACAGATCTGCCTGCCGACCGCTTTGCCCGCCCGACCCGTGGGCCAGGGCACAACTAGACTCGGTCACAGCTCTGAATCACGCCTCGGGTGGCTCCGAGGACTCGCCACGCCGATCACCCGACTATCTCTCCTCACGCCGCCGTTCCAAATCATGAAAGCCGAAGACTACTACGTATACCAATCGACAGCACGTGGTCTGCACACCGAGGCCGACGTCGAGCGGCTGGTGGGCACCTACGCACCGATCTACGATCGGGTGTTCCCAAGATTTCTCCCAGAGGACAAGGGGGCGCTGATCTACGAGGCCGCTTGTGGCAACGGGATCTTCTTGCGCTGGGCCCGGTCGCGGGGGTGGACCAACCTCCAGGGTAGCGACATTTCGGCGCGCGAGCTGGAGCGTGCCAGCTCGGCTGGATTCGATGTCGAGAACACTGATTCGGTGGAAGCTCTGAAGGCGCGCCCCGAGAATAGCGTCGATGCCATCGTCGCGATCGATTTCATCGAACACGTGCCGCGCGACCTGCTGTTGGAGTTCCTGTTCGCGGCCTGTCGCGCGCTCAAGCCAGGCGGGCGCCTGATCATGCGCGGGCCGAACGGTGGGAGCCCGTTCTGTGGCAACAACCTGTTCAACGACATCACGCATGTCTGGGCGTACACGCCGACGGCGCTACGATCGATCTGTACGATGGCGGGATTTGGCCAGGTCGACTACCTAGATGACACGCGGGTGTCGATCCAGCAGAGGCGCTGGCTCAAAGTGCCGCTGATGATCATCGCGCAGGGGATCCTGAAGTCCTTGTTCCGCGCGGCGTCGCACGACGATTTCCGCCTGATCGGAGCCTCCTACTACGCCTGCGCCCGCAAATGAGCAACGACGAGCAACAGTCGTCCCAAGACGGGCCGCGTTTTGTGTTTCTGACGGACCTGCCTCCGCTGGCTCGCAACGCTGCGACCTGCCACGGCATCGCGGCCCACTTTATCCGCATCATGGGCAGACGCTTCGCCTGCGTACTCACGCACCGGTTCCGGCGCCAGATCAAACCGGAGCAGATCGCCGCAGACTTCGCGCCGACCCCGTTCCTGTTCTACCCCGATGCCGGAGGCTTCGCGCTGAAGCGCATCAGCCAGGGGCTAACCGATGTCGTCGATTGCTTCCTGTGCCTGTTCGCGATCCCCAAAGTGAGACGTTTTGTCCGCCGGGAGAAGCCCGATCGCATTTTCGCGCTAGCGGGGGCTTCGGCGTGGTTTCTGGTGATTGCCTACATCTTCAAGAAGGCGACCGGGCTGCCGCTGGATATCTACCTGGTCGATGACCTGCGCGATTCTGCAAAGCTGCAGAAGCGCTGGTTCCTGCCGCACTTCGTAGGCAATCTGGAGGGTTTCGTGCTGCGCCGCTGCGCGCGTGTCCTGACAATTAGCCAGGGCTACGCCGAACATCTCCACGACCTGTATGGGGTCGATCCGGAATGGCTGCCAACGCCGATCCTGATGGACAAGCTCGAATACAGTCCCTATGTCGCGAAACCGGGTTCACCCGAGGTGCGGACGATCCTCTTCGTCGGCGGCAGCAACGACCTGTATCTCCTGTCGCTGGTCGATCTCTATGAGGTGATCCAGGAATGGAACCGTGGCGATCGTCCCTTCGAGTTAAAACTCAGAATCCTTTCGCTGACTTACCCGCAGAACCTGGTCGATCTGCTCGCGAATACCGACGATCTCGAAGTCGAGTTGAAGGTGCAGCCCGAATCGCTGCAGCGCCAGGCGCGGGAATCGTGGGTCACGTTCCTCCCGTACAGTTTCGCACCCCAAATGAAAACGATGGTGAGCACCTCGTTCTCGTGGAAGCTGAACGACTCCTACCGGAGCGGGCGCCCGATCCTGGTCTACGGACCAGCCTATGCCTCCATTCCGCGCTACTTTATCGAGGCCGGTCTTCCGCTGTGCGCGACCAGCCGCGACGACCTGGTGAAGACGATCGAACAGGTGGACGCGGCCGACGAGCCAGCATTGATCGATCGTTACCGCGAGGTTTGGCACCGGCACCACTCGGCGGATGCCGTGATCCGGAACCTCGGCGGGGGCGATGCCGGTTGAGCTTGGCCGAGAGGGAGAGGAGTCTTGGGATGGCGGGCGAATGGTGTCTGTTGTAGGGTAGTGCACAACCACCCGCCCGAACTCGCAAGCGCCTCCGCAATCACTTTGGATGTCTTAATGAAATTCTTCAAGTTTGCTTCGCATATCCCTCTTTTTTCTCGCATCGGATCATATCCGTGGTAAAAAATGCCTTCGCCTGTGGTCCAGTGTCCCCAATGCCTCAGCACATGATCAAGATTAAGCCTCCCGCCCCTTTTCGCTCGCATCCGGCCTTCGGGCTCATCGTGTTCACCGCGAGTCTGGCACTCTGCGTGGCTCCCGCCAGTGCCGTGCTGGACTTGGACGGCGACGGGCTCAGGGACCTGTGGCAACATCGATACAACGCCCACGAACTAGACGCAGCAGGCGACGCGGATGGGGACGGCGTGAGCAACCGCGAGGAGTCCGAGCTTTCATCAAATCCGTTTGACTCGAATTCGTATTTTGGCCTGCGTCGGTACGAAGTGGACGACAGTGAGGGAAGGATCGACCTGACTTTCCACACCGCACCCGGAAATGTCTACCAGATCCAGAGCAGTGCCGACCTGAGCGAGGGCAGCTGGAGAATCGAAAAGCAGATTGTCGGTGTTGACGACGGGGTCGTCACCACTGGTTGTTTCTTTGACAAGGAATCCGCCCCCGCCTTGTTCTACCGGATCCGTCTGATGGCCGACCGGGATGAAGACGGGGATGGGCTGAGTGCTTGGGAGGAAGGGCTTCTGGGGCTCGATGATACGGATTCCAACAGCAACGGCGAGCGTGCCGGTGGGGACATGGCATGGGTGGTCGATCGGCTCTATTCGTCCGAACCACTCGAGCTGACCGATGGGACGATGCTGGTAGGCGCGCCGCCATCGATCATGGAGGTCTCGCGATTCCTCAACCAGGCGACCTTCGGTGCCTCCTACGAAGAGATCGAGGCGATGGCTCTGTCCGGGATAAGCTTTGGCGATTGGATCGATGCGCAGATGGCGCTGCCGGTAACGACGATGACGCAGGCGATCGAGGAGGAGAGTGCCTTCCTCTCCCCGGCGCACTATGACCCGACCAATCCGAACGGGCCGAGTGTCCAGCCGCAAAGCTTTTTCCGCAACGCTTTCTGGCGCGCTGCCTTGACCGGCGATGACCAGCTGCGCCAGCGTGTAGCCTTCGCCCTCAGTGAGATTTTGGTGATCTCGGGCAAAGGTGCCGATATTGTGCGCAACGTGCCAGACGCTGCGGCGACCTACTATGACCACCTGATCGACCGGGCTTTCGGCAACTACGCGGACCTTCTGGAGGATGTGACCATGAATGTCTCGATGGGGCTCTACCTGGGGCACCTCAACAACCGCAAAGCCATTCCGGAGCTGGGGATCTTTCCAGATGAGAACTACGCCCGTGAAGTGATGCAGCTGTTCTCCATCGGACTCTGGGAGCTCAACCGTGATGGCACCCACAGGCTCGACAGCGCCGGCAATTCGATCCCGAGTTACACCAACTACCATATCGAAGAGCTGGCCAAAGTGATGACGGGGTTCAACTGGGGGGGGACGCTCTCGTTCGAGCACTACGTGTGGAATCCGACCTTGCGGATGACGATCTGGGCGTCGCAGCATGACCCCGGCGAAAAGTTCCTCGTCAATGGAGGCACCATCCCTGCTGGCCAGGAACCGATCGAGGATGTCCGCGATGCGCTCGACAACCTGGCCCGCCACCCGAACACTGGACCATTCATCGGCAGGCAGCTGATCCAGCGATTCGTGACCAGCAACCCTTCCCCTGAATACATCCGCAGGGTGGCCAACGCCTATTACGACAACGGCTCGGGCGAGGCCGCCGATCTTGGTGCCGTCATCAGGGCGATCCTGCTCGATCCCGAGGCGCGCTCCGCCAGGGGGATCACGGATGACAAGCACGGGAAGATGCGTGAGCCCTACATCACCTATGTGCACCTGGCGCGTGCGTTCGATTTCTCGAACCCTGAAGGTGCCCATCTGGTCTACACGATCTATGCCAACAGCCTTCTCGGTCAGAACCCGCTCGATGCTCAGACGGTGTTCAACTTTTTCCTCCCCGACTACCAGCCGCCTGGCGAACTGGCCGAGGCAGGGATGTATGCGCCGGAGTTCCAGATCTACAATTCGTTGATTGCGGCGGAGTGGCCGAACACGATCCGACGTGCGATCCGCCGTGGGATCGCTTCGAATCCCCCTTCCGATGCCAGGACGCTCAAACCCGACTACTCCGACGAGTTGGCGCTAGTGCAGGCGGGGGATACCCAGGGGCTGATTGATCGCCTCGACATGATCTTCACCTATGGCACTTTGAGCGCAGGGAGCCGCGAGGTGATCCGCTCCTCGGTCGAAGACTGGACGATCACTGATGAGGAGAAGCTCTGGATCGCGATCTACCTTGTCATGACCTCACCCGAATACGTGATTTTGAGATAAGATGGAAGCACACGACAAACCACAGGAAATGGACTCGATTTCACGGCGCCGGTTTCTCGGTGAGGCAAGCTGTGCGGCCATCGGCGGCAGCGCGGTCCTCGGCTCGATCCTCAACTTGAAGCTCGCGGGCACCCTAGCTGCCGAAGAGGCCGCAGGCGATGATGGCGATGACTACAGAGCCCTCGTCTGTGTCTTCCTCCAGGGAGGTCAGGACTCGTACAACATGCTCGTCCCGCGTGGCGATACCGAGTATGCAGAATACGCTGGGATCCGGCGCAACCTGGCGCTAGGGAAGGAATCGCTCCTGCCGATCGAGACTGCGACCGGCGACGGGCGCAGCTACGGCTTGCACCCGAGCCTCGGCGGGCTGAAGTCGATGTTCGACGACGACGAACTCGCCTTTATCACGAACATTGGCACGCTGGCTGAGCCGACGACCAAGGCTTCCTACGCGGAAGGTCTGGGGAGCGGGCTTCCCGCCGGCTTGTTTTCGCATGCTGATCAGGAGCGGCAGTGGCACACGGCCATGCCAGACCGGTCTGCCCTGCGCGGCTGGGTTGGGCGGATGCAAGATATTCTGTTTTCGCTCAATGGTGACAACACCTTCGCTTCCTCGATCTCGCTCAACGGGATCAGCCTGATGCAGGCCGGTGGGAAGGTGTTGCCTTATTCGATCGGAGCGGGTGGGAGCAGGAGTTTGGATGCTTGGGGGAGATACACCTGGCGTCACGGCACTGCGGGGGTCACGAACCAGCTGGAGCTCGAGTACACCAATCTTTTGCAGAAGACCTACCTCGAGCGCAAGCGCAGAGCATTGGAGCTGGATGAGATCTTCAGTTCCGCGCTCGAGACCGCGGCGACACCGCCAATCTCAATGGGTTCCGGCTCTGCGGCCGACCAGCTTGGCATGGTCTATCGCACCATCGCTGCCCGGCAAGAATTGGGTGTCCGCCGCCAGACCTTCTTTGTCCTGGTGGGCGGCTGGGATCACCACTCGGAATTGCTGCTTAACCACGAGCGCATGCTGCAGAACCTCGGGGATGTGCTCTCGAACTTCAATACTGCCCTCAAGGGACTCGGGGTTGCGGATTCTGTCACGACGTTCACCGCGTCAGATTTCGGACGTTCGCTGACCGCGAATGGATTGGGCAGCGACCATGGCTGGGGGGGCAACCAGCTGGCCTTCGGTGGCGCGGTCAAAGGGGGCAAGCTCTACGGATCCTATCCTGAACTCTACACCGACAACCCTCTGGATGTCGGCCGTGGTCGATTGATTCCGACCACCGCTGTCGATGAATACCTTGCCGAACTGGCTTGCTGGTTCGGTGTATCCAGATCCCAGCTGCCGCTGGTCTTGCCAAACCTGGAACGTTTCTACGATTTGAATTCGGAGGCATCGCCGCTCGGGTTCATGGATTTTACCGCCTAGTCGGGGTCGGGCACACGGTGTTTCCGAGCCGATCTTGCAGTCCCCACCTTCCCTCCAATGTCTGTCCAAACGAGAGTTCGTATGGCGAGCGCTGCTGCGCTCATCGCCGGGGCGTCGGCGTTGTGGGTCGCCCTCGCCCCGCGTAGCGAGGAAGCACCGGACGTGCCATCAGACCTGCAGTGGCAGAGCTCCAACAACGATGTTGAGCCGGCGCCGCGCGAGTCCTTTGTGCTGCCACTGACCGTCCTCACTGACGCCCCCTTCGCACAAGAATTTGGCTTAGAGGGTACCAGTCCGGAGCGGGAGCTAGAACTCGTACAACTCGCTTTCGAAGCCTATCTGAGTTTCGTCAAAGAGCGTTACCGCAAGCCTTTCGGATACAATGCGGAACTGGTCGCGCTGTTACAGGGAGACAACCCCTTGCGCATCGCTCCGATCGCACCGGGGCATTCGCGCGTCGACGGCGAGGGGCGATTGACCGACCGTTGGGGGACGCCGCTCGGCATCCACCCACTCTCGTCGACAGCGATCGAGATCCACTCGGCTGGGCCGGATAAATTGATGTACACCGAGGACGATCTGCGTCAGGTTAGCTCGAGCGGGCAAGATATCCTCGACGCGATGCGCCCTGTGGCGGGCGGCGGAACGAAGCCGCCGGACGCAGCAGGGGCCGTCAGGCTTTGGGAGGTGGGGAAGTGAAGCGCGGGTTGCCACTGTCAGGTGTCCTGCTGGCTCTGTTCTCGCTGGTCTGGGTGGTCGCGGCAGCTGACCGCGACTACCAGATCATCGCCACGGAGGGACAGCCGGCCCCTCGCCCAAGGCAGGTACTTTTTTTTGGCTACAATGATCCCGAACAAAACACATTCCATTTGCCACGGAATCTCTACAATACTCTGCGGGACGACTTCGAGAGGTTTCAGATCAACCTCACCTTTACTGACGATTTCGCCGCTTTGGATCCGGCGATCCTAGCTGCCTACGATGCGGTCATCCTGTATGGCTACCGCCGCGTAAACGACCTTCCTAAAGTCACCGCCTTGGTCGAGTTTGTCGAAGCCGGTGGTGGCCTCGTGGGGATTCACGTGGCGAGCTGGACCTTCCCGACCTCGGTCCTGTATGAGGACCTGCTCGGTGGGCGCGCCCTCGGCCACGGGCCGGTGGCAGAGTTTTCGCAGATCTACCCTGAAACCGATCCTCCGATCCTCGCCGGTCTCGAACCGTATGTCAGTGAGGACGAGCCATATTCTCATAAGAATCTGAGACCGGACATCAAAGTCCTCTCGTGGAGGGATCCGGTCAGTGCTGGGGAGATTGCTACGAATTACCGGGAGCCATATACGTGGATCCGAACGCAGGGGCTTGGTCGGGTCTTCTATCATGCGGGTGGCCATGATCAGCGGACATGGGACCAGCCTGGGTACCGCGAGCTCCTTGCCCGTGGCGTCCGCTGGACCTCAGAGGCAGCCATTGGTCGCAACTTCGGAACCTTGGAGATCCCGCAAATTTTCGATGATGGCACGATCGTGATCGAGGGCGATTCGGCAGGGGCGGCGGGGATCTGGGCCGGTCGATCGGCCGCAGACCTCGCACAGGTCGCCAGGCATGGTGAAGCGAGCCCACCGCAGCTCGGTGGTGGAAATTGGGATCTGCCTGCAGCGGAGATCCCGCGCGTCGCAGGGGATGGCGAGGTGACCCTGATTGCGGGAATCGACGATGGCGGTGGCGGGACAACCCTGAGTGTGATCGCCCGCAAGTCAGGTGTGCTCGAAGCGCTGCTGGCCGATGGTGCCCCTCTGCTAAGTCTCGGTCCAGGGATCTCGGTAAATCTCGATCCGCCAATGTCCTCGCCTCATCTGGTCGCCTCATCCTCCGGGGTCGCGATTGTCCGGGTGGCGCTGGCGGGAACCGCCGGAACCCAGGACGATACAGCGATTTTGAGACTTGGGGCTGGGGAGGTTTCGGTGATGGCGCGCGAGGGGAATCAGGTGCCTAGCCTGCCGCCGGGGGTGCTGTTTGGCGATCTGCGCTCGGTCGATCTGTCGATCGCGGAAGATGGATCGTGGGCAGGGGTGGTGCCGCTCATCGGCGCTGGTGTCACGGAAGCGGACGATAGCGCAGTGATCTTCGCTGCTGCTGCTGCCCCAATCACGGCTATTCGTGAAGGGGGCGGACTTCCCGGCTTGGGGGGCGTTTCTCTCGGAGCGATCGGCTCGGCCAGAGTGGCTGGAATTGGACGTGTGATCCTCAGCGCGACGCTGGTCGGTGCGGTCACGCCAGCAGACGATGCAGCACTATTGCGATGGTTGCCTGCCGACACGAGTTTCGACGTGTTGCTCCGTGATGGGGATTCGATCGGGAGCGGGCGCCTGATATGGGCAGGGGGAGGGAGCTCTTGGGTCTGCAACCAGGATGGCCAGGTGATCGTAGCGACGCGGCGTGCGGGGGCAGGGATCACCGCGGCAAACGATGAGGGGATCTGGTTTAGTGATGGGATCTCGATCGTGCCGCTCGCGATCGAGGGGGCGCAGGTTCCGCGCAAACCGGATGGGACGGTGTTCGCTAGTGGGATGGAATCTAGTCCGCTCTGCCTAAGCGAGGGACCAACGGCAGCCTTCATCGCGCAGATTACAGGTGGCGAACCCGCCCGTGACGCCCTCGTTGCCGGGAGCGTAGGAGCGCTCGGGGTAGTCTTCGCGGAGGGAGATCTGCTCGAGGTCGGCGCCGGGTCCGGGGCTATCACTGCTCTGGACCTTGCCAGTGGCGCAAGCGGATCTGGGCTCGCTGGTGTCGGCTTGGTGATACGGGCCGAAATCGCGGGCAGTGACGCAGCGATCGTCGCCTTCAGGGATCTGCGAGATCTCGACGGCGATGCGGTTGACGATTGGCTGGAACTTGCATTCGGGACAGATCCTGAGGACGCGTCCGATGGTCAATCTGGGCTCCCACGCATGGTTTTCGACGGCGGCGAACCGGCAGTGGAATTCCGGCGCCAGTCACCGCCAGGTTCGCTGGACTACTTGCTGGAGGAGTCCGCCGACCTGCTCAAATGGGTTCCATCCACGGCGATTCAGACCCTAGCTGGGGATCAGTCGGGACTGCCGGCCGGCATCGAGCGAGTGCTTGCGACGGACGGCGCCAACGGATTTCGGAAATTTTTCCGACTCCGAGTCTCCGGGGGGTGATTCTCGCTCCCGCGAGTCACCTAAATGCTTTTCACTCTTATTATTGATGCTATAGTCCGAGGCTCGCCTCGGAGCGTGGATCATTTTTGTCGTGCAGACTGCTTTAGAAAATCCCAATCGTCGTGGTAATGCATCGGTAACCGTCATCATCGTGATGGCAGTTGCCCTTTTGCTGGCGCTGATTTTGGGCGTGCAACTGGGTTCTGGCGACTACCAGTCCGCATCGATCTGGCTGGTGATCGGCCTAGTCATCGTCTACGTGACGCACCTCCACCACTACACGTGGCAGATCGTCATCTTTTCGGTGTTCCTGGGGTTTACCTACCGACCTGCAGGGTTTGCGATGGACGCGCAGCATGTGGGGCTCGCGCTCGGGGGGCTGCTGGCGCTCCTCTACCTGATGGCGCCGATCACCTACCGCCCAGAGCAGTACCTTACCGGGAGCGGGATCAAGGGGATGAAGATCTGCCTCGCTCTGTGGGTGGCGTTCGGGGCGGTGCACATGCTGTGGAACCACCTCGACCCGTACCTGCCCTCCCAATACGCGTTCAAAAACGCCTTGAAGACCTACGTCGAATCCTTTGGGGGACCCGCGATCATCCTGTGGTTCATGGTCAAGCCGAGCGGCTTCCGCGTCGGTCGCAACTGGGCGAAGACCGTCGTCATCATGTTCTTCTTCGCCATGATCATCAACATCGGGATCCAAATATTCAACATCGCCACCGGCTACGGCGTGCTCGATCCCTATCAGACGGTGCCGGGCCTCAAGGAGGTTGGACCCAACCTGGTGGTGCCGATTCTCAACGCCTCCCCTGGCCAGCACGCCCTGCGCTATCTCAGCCCGATCGCGGTAGCCCTCGGGCTGATCTTCCTCACTTCCCCGACCTGGTTCTCCGCTCAGGGCAAATGGACGAAACTGATCGTCATCGGCCTGGTTTTGCTGGGGCTAGTGGGAGCGGCTCTGAGCGCGGGGCGCGCCGTACCCCTGCTGTGTGGCTTCTATGCCTTCGTGATCGCCCTGTTGCGCCGCAAGACGATGCTGATCATGACGGTGGGGGTCGCGGGGATGTTCTTCCTTGTCCTCGTCAATGTGTTCTCGACCGCAATCAACGAGAGCGCCCCGTACTTCGTCCAGCGCTCGCTTCAGTACTTCATGCTCGAGAAAGGGGGCGCAGCCGCCACGATCGAGAGCTCGACCGACTGGCGCGACGAGCTCGCCAATCGCGCCTATGACGAGTGGCGCTCGGACGAGCGCATCTTTTTCCTCGGGCGCGCGACCTACAGTTTCGGCGAGACCGACGTCGCCCTCTACAACCAGCTCGGGCACTACGAGGCGATCATGGCGATCAGTCTCAGGCGTGGCAATGCGCACCGCCTGACCGCAGACTGTCTCATCCAGTACGGGCTCGTCGGCTTGATCCTATTCTACATCATGCAGCTTTCGATCATGCGTTTCCTGATCAAACTCTACAGGACGCAGAAGAACGACCCGAGCGAATTCCGCGACCTGACATTCGTCCTCATCGTATTCTTCGGGGTCAGTATCCTCATGACATTCGTCGTCTCGTCGTGGGTGAATGTCACCAATGTATGGTTGCTGCTGCTGCTGATCATCGGATACTCGCAGGAGCTGCGAGCGCGTGAGATGAGTGAGGCCACCGAGAAGATCAAAACTCGGGGCGTCCCCCAGCATGGCGGGGCGATCAGGATTTAATGGACCGTACGCGGCTCTAGAGCGAGGCTTTTCCCACGCGAGTCAGGTCGCCCTGCTCGCCCGCCATTTCCGAGCCAAATGAATCCACTCGTCTCCGTCGTCACCCCTTCGTGGAACCAGGGGAAGTACCTGACGGACTGCATCCGGAGTGTGATGGGGATGGGCGATGGCCTGGTCGAACACATCGTGGTCGACAATTGCTCCGATGACTCGACCCCGCAGGTGATCGCCAAGCATCCCCACTTGAGGGCACTCGTGGAGAAGGATAGCGGGCAGAGCGATGCCTTGAACAAAGGCATTGCGATGGCGCAGGGCGAATGGATCCTCTGGTTGAACGCCGATGACTACCTGCTCCCTGGAATCTTGGAGAAGTACATCGAGGCGGTGCGGTCGGATCCAGATGTCGATGGGGTCTACGGGCACATGGTGTTCGTGGATGAATCAGGCGAGCCGATCCGTACGATCTACCAGCCGCAGTGGCGCTTCTACATGGCCAAATACGGCCGCTACTTCATGCCTTCTACCGGGAGCCTCTATCGCGCCTCGCTGCTTCGGGAGAACCCGCTGGACAACGATTTCCACATGATCATGGACACCGAGTGGATGTTGCGCGCCGCGCGAAGGATGCGCCCCAAGCGCCTGCGTCGACGCACCGTCGCCTTCCGTGTCACCGATGACAACAAGACCTCCTCCAATATCCGCACCGGCGAGTTGACACCACGCCATGCGGCAGAGCGGGAGATTCTCGATGGGCGCTACCCGTTCTACGGGGGGGCGCCAAGCGGGTCTGGCCTATCGGGAAGGATCGGACTCGGCCTGATTCGCGGTGGGATCCGGGCGCGCATCCTCACCGACAAACTCGTCAGCCGCCTGATGGATCGCGAAGCGAGATGAGAATCGCTCACTACTATGAGGGGCGCTGCAATCCATCTGGTGCTGGCGGCGTCGACCTGACCGTATGCGGGCTCTGCAAAGAGCAGGGGGCGGCGGGACATGAGGTCGGGCTGTTCTGCGCCAGCCCGAAGGAGGAGTTCCCGGTGCCCGGTGCGACGGTGAGAAATTTTGCCCCTGGATCTGGCCGCTTCGCCATCCCCTCGAAATTGACCGAGGCCCTGGGCGGATTCTCCCCACAGGTGATGCATTTCCATTCGACCTACATCCCGCGCGCGCAGGCGCTCGCCCGCTGGGCTCGCAAGCAAGGAATCCCGTATGTCGTCACCCCAAATGGCAACTGTTCGACCCGCCTGCTCTCTGACCCCTGGTGGATCAAGCGCCCGTACCGGCGGCTTTTCGAGCTCCCGTATCTCAACCGCGCCGCGTTCGTGCACTCGGTCGGCGATCGTGCGGAGATCGAGCGCTATGGGGTCCGTGTGCCGATCGTCGACACGCTCAACGGATTCGATTCGGACACGATCCCGGACGGCCTGGATCCGGGTATCATCGAGAGGAAGCTCCCGGCCTGGGCCGGGCGAAAGATTCTGCTCTATCTCGGGCGCCTCGATCTCGAACAGAAGGGGCTCGACCGGTTGCTGGAAGGGGTGGCGCAGGCGCCGGACTGCGAACCACCGATTGGATTGGTGCTAGTAGGGACGGATTGGAAGGGCTCGAAGGCTCGGCTCGAGAGTCTGGTCGACACGCTCAATTTGGGGGGGCGCGTCCACTTCTGGGGGCCGGCTTACGATAAGGAGAAATTCGATCTGCTGCGCGCGGCGGACTGCTTCGTCCACACCTCGCGCTGGGAAGGGATGTCGTTCGCCGTCGCGGAGGCACTCGCGACGAACGGGCTGTGCCTGCTGACACCCCCAGCCGACCCGGGTGGGCTGGTCGCGAAACTCGAGGCCGGGATCATCTCGGACGAGACTCCGGCGGGCATCGCGGAAGCAATCGGGCGATTCATTGCCGCAGGGCCAGAGGAACTCGATCGGATCAGGGCGAGGGCTCGCGGAATCGTCGATGAGCACATGGCCTGGAAGGAGATCGCAGCCACGGTCACGGATGCCTACCGGACCGTTGCAGGTGTCTCGGGATGAACGCTTTATTTATATGAGAGTACTAGTGACAGGGAGCTCGGGCTTCATCGGGACCGCAGTCGTCAACCGCCTCGTCGAGCAGGGGCACGAGGTGCTCGGGGTCGACCGCAAAGAACCCAAGGCAGGGACGGCCGAGCATCAATTTGTCGAGGCTGACATCCTAGATCGGGAGCGGATCGAAAGCTGCTTTGCAGAGTTCCGCCCAGAGGGGATGATCCACCTCGCGGCGCACATGAGTCTCAGGGAGGACGGGAGCAGCGAGCGCTACCGGGCGAATACTGACGGGACGAAATTCCTGATGGAGGCGTCGAAGGCGACACCCGAAATGCGCCGCTCGATCTTCACCTCGACGAAGTATATCTTCCGCGATGGGCAGCCAGAGCACGATCGCCACTACAATCCGGACAGCACCTACGGGAGGAGCAAGGCGGAGATGGAAGAGCTGATCTGGGAGTCCGATGGGGGCTGTCCCGAGTGGTGCATCGCCCGGCCTACGACGATCTGGGGACCCGGGATGTCCCCGCACTACCAACGTTTCTTGCGTATGGTGAAGGACGGCAAGTACTTCCATATCGGGGCGGGAAAAGTCAAGAAACACATGGGGTTTGTCGGCAATGCGGCGGCGCAGTATGAGCGTTTGTTAGTTGCCCCGGCCAACCAGGTCCATCGCAAGGTCTTTTACATTACCGATTACGAGCCGGAGATTGTCAGCGAGTGGGCTGAGGCATTCAGTCGCTCGTTTGGTGGTTCGAAGATTCATACCTTGCCGAAGCCGATCGCATCCCTCGGCGGTCGGGTCGGAGATGTGATCAAGAAATTCGTCCGACCAAAATTCCCGTTCACATCGTTCCGCGTGAAGAATCTGACGACTGACGATGTCTGTGATCCGCACCTGACAGAGGAGGTGTGTGGGGAGTTGCCTTTCACCATGGAGCA
>Ga0316197_10000399_pt1 | contig 30352 bp, 29 predicted proteins | sample OudBiesiAoxic_MG_FD_204939 | JGI IMG/M metagenome (GOLD analysis project Ga0316197, IMG submission 204939) | Coastal sediment microbial communities from Oude Bieten Haven, Netherlands - site A oxic | ecosystem: Environmental > Aquatic > Marine > Coastal > Sediment | place: Netherlands... | reverse complement strand
ACCAGCGCGATCTATAATCAACATTATGTTGAATCTATAGCAACCCGTCAGGCAGCTTTTGTTCTGCGGCGGTGTTGGCGCGGCGGAAGATCAGCGTCACGAATGTAGCAATAAACATAATGAACAGCGAATACAGCACGGGCACGGCGGTTAGGGCGGCAGCTTCTTCTTCGGGGAAGGTAAAGACGATAATCGCCAGCGCCAGCGGGCCGTTCTGGATGCCGGTCTCTAACGCGACGGTGCGTGCGTTGCGCGGGTGCAGTTTCAGCGCGCGGGCAAAGAAATAGCCGATCGTGATACCTGCCGCACCGATGCCAATCGCAGCAATATAGGTTGCCGATGACGTCTCAAGCAGGAACTGCCAGTTGCGGGGAATCCAGCTGACCACCAGAAACAGAATAAACACAATCCCCAGCACAGAGCCTATAAATTCGGTCACAGCACCAACGTTTGCGTTTATCTTGCGCAGCACCATGCCGATGCCCACAGGCACCAGCAGCAACACCAGCGTGGCGATGATGTTTTCGCGCGGGATATCAAGATCAAGCGCACTGGCGTAGATCACCAGCACCAGGGGGATCATCACAATGCCTGCCACGGTCGAAGTCACCGTCATCAGAACCGACAGGGCCAGATTGCCTTTGGAGAAATAGGTAAAGATGTTCGAGGTCGTGCCCCCCGGCATGCAGGACATGATGAGGATGCCAAGGGCGATGGCATCGGGCACCGTCAGCAACGTGGCCAGCATGAAACCGATAAACGGCATGAACCCGTATTGCGACACCAGCCCGATGATCAGGCCGTACGGCCGCCGCAGGGCAAGGTAGAAATCACGCGGGGTCAGCGACGCCCCCATCCCCAGCATGATCGCAAAGATCATCAGGGCGAGAACCGCTTGTTCTAAAGGACTGACCATGCCGCCTACTCCGCCGCTGTCTGCGCAAGCTCTTGGGCGCGCAGGTCTTTTCTAAGAATTTTGCCCACATTCGACTTGGGCAGATCACTGCGGAAGGTCACCTGTTTGGGCACCTTATACCCCGTCAGATGCGCTTTGCAGTGGGCGCGGATGTCTGCTTCGGTCAGGCTTTGGTCGCGCTTGACCACAAAGGCTTTGACCGCCTCGCCTGTGGCATTGTCGGGCACGCCGATCACGGCAGATTCGAGAACACCGGGATGTGTGGCAAGGCAGTCTTCGATCTCGTTGGGGTAGACGTTAAAGCCCGACACCACCACCATGTCTTTCTTGCGGTCCACGATGGTGAAATAGCCGTCCGCATCCATGACACCGATGTCGCCTGTCAGAAACCAGCCGTTTTTCATCACCTGCGCGGTTTCCTCGGGCTTTTGCCAGTATCCCGCCATCACCTGCGGCCCTTTCGCGGCGATCTCGCCGGATTGCCCGATGGGAACCTCTTGTCCGTCGTCATCAAGGCAGGCCACCATCGTTTCCGGCAATGGTACACCGATGGTGCCCGCGCGTTGTTTGCCCAACGGCTCGAACGTCAGCACCGGCGACGTCTCGGTCAGGCCGTAGCCTTGCAGCACCGGTTTGCCGGTGATCCGTTCCCATTCTTCCGCCACCGACGATTGCAGCGCCATGCCGCCGGCGGAGGCAAATTTGAGATGCCTGGGCGGGCTGTCGGTGAACCAGACCTCATGCGTCAATCCGTTAAACAGCGTGTTGACGCCGCTCATCCAGGTGATCTTGTAGTTCTCGAAGGCACGCTTCAGGCTGCTGAGCGGTCGCGGGTTCGGCACCAGAATATTGCGCGCGCCGATCCAGTAGAACGCCAGCAGGTTCAGCGAAAACGCAAAGACATGGTAAAGCGGCAGCGCCGTCAGCGCGACCTCTTTGCCCTTCTCGAATTCCTGCGCCAGCTCGACCGTCTGGGTCATGTTCATCAGCAGGTTGGCGTGCGTCAGCATCGCCCCTTTGGCCACACCCGTCGTGCCGCCGGTATACTGCAGAACGGCCACATCGTCGGGCTGTACCGACTGGCGGTAGCTGTCGACTTCGATCTTTTCTGCGTCCTGATGGGACCGCCCTGCGGCAATCGCATCCGGCAGGCGGATATGCGGCACTTCCACCGGTTTCACAGATTTGTCCCAGTGCTTTTGGACAAGGCCGACGATCCCGCGGGGCAAGGCAGGCAGGAATTCGGCAACACGGGTCACGATGATATTGGGGATCGGGTGGCCGCGCGTGGCTGCTGGCACCTTGTCGGCGAACATGTCCACGATCACCAGCGCGCTGGGGGCGGCATCGGCGAACTGCTTGGCCATCTCATCCGCCGTGTACAGCGGATTGACGTTCACCAGAACACAACCGGCCTTGAAAACGCCGAAAGCTGCAACAGGAAAACCCAGACCGTTGGGCATCTGCAGGGCAACGCGGTCGCCCGCCTTCAGGCCCGCGACCTCGCGCAGGTAGACCGCAAAAGCGTCCGACATCCGGTCAACGTCTTCAAAGCTTAGCGTGCCGTTCATGCCGTTGGGCAGACAGGCCGTGAACGCAGGCGCTTTGCCATAAGTCTCTGACACCGCGCGGATCATCTCGCCGATGGTGCGGTAGGGTGCAGCCTTGATGTCGGGGCGCACGTTGGGCCCGTAAAACGCGGTCCAAGGTCTCTGTGACGCGGTCATCCTGTCCTCCCTCGGATCCAAGTCTCTTGCGCAGAGGTAGCGTTAAAGTCGGGTGCTGTCGAATGTTACGACAGGTGTTTTGAAAATCACGCATTTTCGGGGTGTGGCGCAGCAGCGCGCAGGTGGCAGCGCGGTTGCATATAACTTGCACCTGCGCACATACGAACAGAATATATGCGCCTATCGCGCTTTATTGCACAGGGGAAAGCGCCTTTATACAGTGCAACGAAACGCATTAGGAGATGTGTCATGGAAAAGAAGCGTATGAACGGGCTGCACCACGTGACAGCCATCAGCGGACCACCACAGGCCAACGTGGATTTCTTCACGAAGGTTATGGCGCAGCGGTTGGTGAAAAAGACCGTCAACTTTGACGATCCGGGCACCTACCATCTGTATTACGGCAACGAGACCGCCGACCCCGGCACGATCCTGACTTTCTTTCCCTTTGTGGATGCAGGTCCGGGACGTGCGGGTGCGGGGATGGCGTCGGCCTATGCCTATGCTTTGGGAAATAAGGACTTTGACGACTGGATGGGCCGCATGGCGCTGGACGGGCTGGATTTTGACGGCCCTGCCGAACGCTTTGGCCAGCGGGTCGTGAAAATTGCTGATCCCGATGGCGCCAAGGTCGAACTGGTCGAGGTTGACGGCACCGGTGGCCCCACGCTGGATGGCTTTCATTCGGTGACGCTGCAGCTTGATGATCTGGGCCCGACCCAGCGGTTGCTGACGGATGTGTTCGGCTATGAAGAGGTCGGACACGAGAGCAAGGACGGCGAAGAGCGTCTGCGTCTGGCCGTTCCCGATGATATGCGGGACGACCTGCGCGGCACGGTCGTGGACCTGATGCGCTCTGACAAACCGTCGATCGGACGTCAGGGCGCGGGCAGCATCCACCATGTCGCCTTTCGCGCGCTGGACGACGACGACCAGCTGTACTGGCGCGAACGTCTTCTGGCGGCGGGCATGCAGGTCACACCCGTGATCGACCGGCAGTATTTCAACGCGATCTACTTCCGTGAACCCGGGGGTGTGCTGTTTGAAATCGCGACGGACCCGCCCGGGTTTACCCGCGACGAAGAGCTGGCGCATCTGGGGAAAGACCTGAAGCTGCCCGCGCAATACGAAGCGTCACGCGCACGGATCGAACAGATCCTGCCGTCGATCACAGTGTAGCGGCGCGCTATGCTGGCCGCTGGACGAGACGCCGCATCCGCCTCTTTTGGCCTTGTGCTGTTGCACGGGCGCGGGGCGGGTGCGCGCGACATTATGGGGTTCGGCGCGGCATTGGCTTTGCCGGACCTTGCCATGACCGCGCCCGAGGCTGCGGGCCTGTCGTGGTGGCCTACCAGTTTTCTGGCCCCCGCTGCACAGATGGAACCCTACGTGCAGACCGGACTGGCCCAGATTGATACAGCCATCGACGGCTTTACCAAGGCCGGATTGCCGCTGTCGCGCATCGGTCTGTTGGGGTTTAGCCAAGGCAGTTGTCTGGTGTCGGAATACCTTGCGCGGTCGGGTGCCGGTCTGGGCTTTGGTGTTATCCTGTCAGGCGGGCTGGTTGGCACTGCCGACGCGACCGATGCGCCTGACCCTGCGCTCTACGGCCATGGCGACAAGGTGATGGACTACGCCACAGACCTGTCGGGGACGCAGATCTACATGAGCTGCCACGCAAGCGATCCGCATATTCCGCACAAGCGCTTTACCGATAGTGCCGCCGTGCTGCGGGGCCTTGGTGCCCGCGTCGAAGACCGCACAAAACCCGGTCAGGGCCACGGCATTGACGAAGCCGATGTGTCAGCGGTGCGTAAAATGCTGAACGTTGCTGCGCCCTGAAGATCAGACACCGATGTAGCGGCTGCTGATCTCGGGCGTTAGCGCGTCCATTCTGCCGCTCCACACGGTGGTGCCACGTTCCAGTACCACAGCGCGGTCGCACAGGCGGCTAAGCTCGGCCACGGATTTATCGATCACCAGAATGGCCACGCCGGTCGACAGTTTAAGCGCGGTCAGCGCCTCCCAGATCTCCTGGCGCACCAGCGGGGCCAGCCCTTCTGTCGCCTCATCAAGGATCAAAAGTCGCGGGTTGGTCATCAGCGCGCGGCCGATGGCCAGCATCTGCTGTTCGCCCCCCGACAGGGTCGCGGCACGCTGGTCGCGCCGTTCTGCAAGACGCGGAAACAGCGTTGTGACGCGGTCCAATGTCCAATGGCCGCGCCGTGCCGCCGCGATCAGGTTTTCGGTGACAGACAGGGCCGCAAAGCAGCGGCGCCCCTCTGGCACCAGACCGATCCCCAACTGTGCGGCACGGTGACTTGGCAGGCGCGTTAAATCCTGACCATCAAACTGCAGCGTGCCTTGCGCGGGCAACATCCGGCAGATGGCCTTGACGGTCGTGCTTTTGCCCATCCCGTTGCGGCCCATCAGGGCGACCACCTCGCCCTCGTCCACATCAAGCGTCACACCGAACAGCGCCTGACTGACACCGTAGGATGCGGTCACGCTTTCCAAGCTCAGCAAGCTCATGCGGGATCCCCCAAATAGGCGTCCCGCACCGCCTGACTGGCGCGGATTTCTGCGACTGTGCCGGTTTCGATGACACGCCCGTAGACCAGCACGCTGATCCGGTCCGCCAAGGCGAATACCGCATCCATGTCATGTTCAACCAACAGGATCGGGGCCTGCGCGCGCAGCCCGTCCAGAAATTCGGTCAGACGTTTGGACCCTTCAGCCCCCAGACCCGCCATCGGTTCGTCCATCACAAAGGCTTTGGGGTTCAGGGTCAGCGCCACCGCAACCTCAAGCTGGCGGCGTTGCCCGTGGCTAAGCTCGGCGGTGCGGGTGGCGGCGACATCTGCCAGACCAACCCGTTCCAACGCGTGTTCCGCCGTGTCGCGCAGATCGCGCTGGCCCAAAACGGGGCGCAAAAACGACCACGGCCGCCTTGATGCCCCAAGCGCGCCCAGCATCACGTTTTGCAGCACCGAATCTTCCATCGCCAGCGCCGAAATCTGGAAGGTGCGCGCCAATCCTTGCTGCGCGCGCAGGCGCGCGGGCAGCATGGTCACATCATGGCCCAGCAGGTCCACCCTGCCCGCATCAGGCACTAACCCGCCGCAAATCTGGCTGATGAGCGTCGATTTACCGGCACCGTTGGGCCCGATCACCGCATGAATTTCACCGGCCCGCAGATCAAGGCTGACGCTGTCGGTCGCCATCAGCGCGCCAAAGCTTTTGGTCAGCCCGTGTGTGGCCAGAACAGCGTCAGTCATGCAGCCGCGCCCGCCCCGCCAGCAACCCGATAACACCGCCGCGCGCGAAAAGCACGATCAGCAACAGCAGCGCACCCAGATAGATATGCCAATAGTCGCTGAGGCCCCCAAGGAAATGTTCAAGCGTGACAAACAGCACGGCTCCCACCACAGGGCCGAACAGCCGCGCGGTGCCCCCCAGTATGATAAAAATAATAATCTCGCCCGACATCTGCCAGCTGAACATCGTGGGGCTGACAAACCGGTTCAGATCGGCAAAAAGCGCGCCCGCCAGCCCCGTGATAACCCCCGAGATCACAAAGGCCACCAGCTTGAGCCGCAAAGGATCAAGACCCACGGTTTCGACCCGCGCGGGCACCTGACGCGCGGCATTCAGCGCCAGACCAAAAGGTGATCGCGCGAGCAGAGCGGTAAACAAAAGCGCCACACAGAGCAGCGCAAAACACAGGCCGAAGAACTGGATCGGTACCAGTGTGTTCAACCCCGGAAAGTCGTTGCGCACATAGATCGACAGCCCGTCTTCGCCCCCGTAGGCGGCCCATGAGATGGCGAAATAGTAAAACATCTGCCCGAAGGCGAGCGTGATCATAATGAAATAAACACCCGTCGTGCGCAGCGACAAAAGCCCGATCAGCAATGCCGCGACCCCTGAGGTCAGCATCGCCACCAGCCAGATCACCGGCATGGATTTGGTGCCTTCAATCAGGAACGGCCATTCGGCCAGCGGCGTGAAGGTCTGCGCGTGATGCGCAAGAATACCCATCGCATAGCCGCCCAACCCGAAAAACACAGCATGCCCAAGGCTGACCAACCCGCCAAAGCCCAGTGCGATGTTCAAGCCAACCGCCGCCAGTGCAAAAATCACCGCGCGGGTGGCCAGCGTGATGGTAAAGGGTTCATCCACAACCAGCGCCCAAAGCGGCACCGCCAGCAGGCCCGCAAGGACAACCGCATTCAGCACACGTTCAGGCATCATGCGCGCGCACCATAAAGACCGGTGGGCCGCCAGATCAGCACAACGCCCATCAGGATATAGATCGCCATAGACGCCAGCGCCGACCCAGCCGAGCTGGCCGTGGCGGGTGCCATGAACAGTTTAAACAGCTCGGGCAGGAAGATACCGCCCAGCGTATCGGTCAGCCCCACAAGCAAGGCACCGACCAAAGCCCCCTTGATAGAGCCTATTCCACCGATCACAATCACCACAAAGGCAAGGATCAGAACCGGCTCTCCCATACCGACCTGCACCGACTGGATGGCCCCCACCAGCGCGCCCGCAAGACCGGCAAGCGCCGCGCCCAGTGCGAAAACCAGCGTATAGAGGCGCGAGATATCGACACCCAGCGCCGCGATCATCTCGCGGTCGTTTTCCCCCGCCCTGATCTGGATGCCGATACGGGTGCGGTTGATCAGCAAGGTCAAACCCGCCGCCACCGCCAGCCCCACGCCGATCAGCACCAACCGGTAAAACGGGTACTCAATCCCGCCTGGCAAGGTCACAGGGCCGGATAAGGCGTCGGGAATGTCCAGAAACAGCGGAAAAGATCCGAAAATCCAGCGCGTGCCTTCGGAAAAGATCAAGATCAGCGCGAAAGTCGCCAGAACCTGATCAAGGTGGTCGGTCGCGTAAAGCCTGCGGATCACCACCGTTTCGATCAGCATCCCCGCCATCGCCGCCGCCGCCATCGCCGCCACCAACGCCAGCAGGAATGACCCCGTCAGCCCCGCAACCGCCGCCGCCGCAAAAGCGCCCACCATATAAAGCGACCCATGCGCGAGGTTAATAAGCCCCATCACACCAAAAATCAGCGTGAGCCCTGCCGCCATGAGAAACAGCATCACGCCGAATTGCAGCCCGTTCAGGACCTGTTCGATGATTAGGATAGTGGACATGGGAAATCTCGGTCAGGTCGGGGCACTTTTGCACCCCGACCCGCGCGTTTGCTACATCTCGCACTCGGCGGCGTAGACGTCCGCGTGGTTTTCAAGTGCGACGCCGATGATCTTGTTGGTGAACACGTCACCTTCCTTGATCACTTCGCGCGCATAGATGTTCTGGATCGGGTGGTTGTTCGACCCGAAGGCGAAATCGCCCCGCGTGCTGTCGAAGTTCGCCGCTTTGAGCGCCGCGCGGAAGGCATCGGCGTCCGCAGGGCTTGCCGCTTCCACGGCCGAGATCAGCAGATTGGCCGTGTCAAACCCCTGACTTGCGTACAGGGACGGCAGGCGTCCGTACTCTGCCTGAAACGTCTCTACAAAGGCCTTATTGGTGGGGTTATCGATGTCTTTGTTCCACTGCGACGTGTTCACCACACCCAGTGCCGCATCGCCGACCGCTTGCAGAATACCTTGGTCAAACGAGAACGCGGGACCAACAACAGGGATATCCACACCGCTGTCTGCATATTGCTTGAGGAAGGAAATCCCCATACCACCGGGCAGGAAGAAGAACACCGAATCCGCGCCTGACGCGCGAATTTGCGCGATCTCGGCGGCATAGTCTGTCTGGCCCAGCTTGGTAAACAACTCTCCGGCAAGCGCGCCTTCGAAGGTCCGTTTATAGCCGGTCAGCGCGTCCTGTCCGGCAGGGTAGTTCGGCGCGAGGATAAAGCTGTTGGTATAGCCTGCGGTATTGGCATAGGCGCCCGCCGCTTCGTGCAGATTGTCGTTCTGCCATGCCACGTTAAAGTAATTCGGGTTGCACCCCTTACCGGCCAGCGCGGACGGGCCAGCATTTGGCGACAGGTAGAATTTACCCTGTGCCACCGTCGCGGGCACCACGGCCATCGCAAGGTTGGACCAGATGATACCGGTCATCACGTCCACTTTTTCCGACTGGATCATCTTGTCGGCCAGCTGCACCGCGATGTCGGGCTTGCGCTGGTCGTCTTCGATGACGACCTCGATGTCGTCGCGGCCCGATTGCTTGATCGCCAGCATAAAGCCGTCACGCACATCAATCCCAAGACCCGCGCCGCCGCCCGACAGCGTGGTGATCATGCCGACCTTAACGCCTTCGGCCTGCGCGCCAAGCGCCATACCCGCCAAACCGGCGGCCAAAATCAGTGATTTAAACGTCATATCCATTCCCCTGTTGTTGCGCTGCGGGCGTTATTCAGGTGATCCCCCGCATGTCGCCGAGGAATTGACCAGAAAGAACGGGGATTTGCCAGCCATTCCGGACCGTCACGCGCAGAAAACACCGCAGACCGGTCTCGGGCCCCGACAAAAGGCAGGTTTATCCGGTCCGGTGGGGCATTCGAGGCGTCACTTGGGGTGCTGTTTGGCGACTGAACCGACGCAACCCGAAGCCGGCGCTGGGGGCCATCTTCGGGTCAGGTCTAAAACCGTGCAAAATCAGAGTTCAGGGCCGTTGGTCAGCGCCATGGGCAAAATGCACGCGCACGCTTTGCGCACCGGGGAAATGTGCCGCGCGTTGCGCTTCGGGTATCGTGACTGTGGCCGCGCCGTCGGCGTTAGCGGCAAACTGCAGCTCAACCTCGTGGCTTTCGCCTGCGCGGCGGAAATCACCTTTGGGAAGCGACACCTCATTGGAACCGGTCTTGACCGAATTCCAGATAATATACGTCACGCGACGCCCTTTTTGCCGGACGCGCTGCACCGTATGCCCATCAAGCATATCGCCTGTTCCAGCGGATTTTAGCGGAGCGGCCGTGTCCACATGTTTCAGCGCCGACCCGTCAAGTTGGACCGCATCCGGTTTCCGGCGTTTGGCCGGCGCGTTCTGCGATTCTGTTTGCTGATCGAAGAAGATAACTCTTGTTTTGACGCGGGCGCGGCGCGGATTGCGTTGCGAATTTTTGTGTGTTTCGACAACAGCGGCGGGTTCGCCCAGCTGTGCCGTATCCCACAGCAAGATCAGTGCATCTGTGGTCGCTCTGCCACGGGCAACTTCGTAGGCTGCCTGAACGATCTGAAACTGACTGGCATCACCACCGTTGTGATCAGGGTGAGTTTCCACAATCCTGCGGCGCCAGGCTGTTCTGATTTCTTCGCGGGTTGAACGTGGTTTCACTTTGAGTACGTGATGCGCGTACTCTTCGGCACGAGATTTCTCAATCGGTGTCATTCGCTTTACTCTTTAACTATGCCGGAACGAAACAGAAATCCGGCGAACTACATTTAACTAAAATTGACTAAACACGCACAATTTGGCAAAAACCGACCGGAATTATGGCAATTTCAGGGCACCGCACATTTTTGCGAGGCGGGCTCAGGCCGCAGGCGTATACGTCGCATCGGCAATCCCAAGCGTACGGTCCAGAATTTCAAGCCCGTGCATCAGGTCTTTTTCCGATATATTCAGCGGCGGGGTCAGGCGGATGATGTTGGAAAAGAACGACAGATACAGCCCTTGGTTCATGGCAAAAGCCATCATATCCGTCATGGGTTTCGCCGCATCTCCTTTGGCCGCGAAAGGCACCAAAGGCGCACGTGTGTCGCGGTTTTTGACCAGTTCGATGCCGTTGAACATGCCCAACCCCCGCACCTCGCCGATGCTTGGGTGTTTTTCTGCCAGTTTGTGCAGTTCTGCGCGCATGCGCTGCCCCGTCTTGGTGGCATGGGCCAGCGTGTCTTCTTCCTGCATGGCGCGGATCGCGGCGATGCCCGAGGCGCAGGCCAGCGGATGGCCCGCATAGGTCAGCCCGCCCGGTAGTGCGTTGTCGCGCAGCCAGTCGTGTATCTTGGTTGTGACAGACATTGTCCCCAGCGGCACATAGCCCGAATTGATGCCCTTGGCCGCTGTCAGAATATCAGGCGTGACACCCCAGTGATCGCTGGCGAACCATTCGCCGGTCCGGCCAAAGCCTGACATCACCTCGTCGCAGATCAGCAGAATACCGTGTTTCGAACAGGTCTCACGGATGGATTGCATATAGCCGTCAGGGGGCACGATAATGCCGTTTGTGCCCACGACAGGCTCTAATATCACGGCGGCGACCGTGCTGGGGTCTTCATACATCAGGATTTCTTCCAGATGGGGGCCACCTTGGCACACGGGGCAGTTTGCAGGGTCTTTGTGGCCCGTCGACAACCGGTAGGTATAGGGATCGAACATGCGCACAACGCCCGGCATATCCGCGCGCGTCAGGTGATGGCGCGGATCCCCCGTCAGGCTGAGCGTGCCGCCCGTGCCCCCGTGGTAGGACCGGTAGCGCGCGATGATCTTGCTGCGCCCCGTCACATGCCGCGCCAGCCGGATCGCCATTTCATTGGCCGCAGCCCCGCCGGTGGTAAAAAACGTCGAGCTGATCCCTTCAGGGGTCACATCATTCATCAGCGCCGCCAGTTCGGATCGCACATCAGACCCCATGGCAGGCCCGACATAGCACAGCCTGTCGGCCTGATCCTTGATCGCCTGCACGATCTTGGGGTGCTGGTGGCCAAGGTTGGCATTCACCAGTTGCGACTGGAAATCCAGATAGCGTTTACCGTCACTGTCCCAGAACCAGCTGCCTTGGGCACCGGTGATGACGCGCGGTTTGCTGCCCTGTTTCGACCAGCTTTGCAGGTAGTGGTTTGCGTGCATCTCCTGCACCCATGCGGGATCGTGGCTGGGGAACTGGTTGCTGAAGTCTTCCATTTGATAGTCCTTTCAACAGGGTGGCCTTTCAAAGGGGCAGGTCAGGCAAATTCTGCCACAGGCGCGCCCAAAGCCGCCTCATCAGGGTGCACACCCAGACCGGGCGCGTCAGACAGGTGCAAATGACCGTCCGTTGCGCGCGGTCCACGGCCCCCCGCGATATCCACCGTGATCATGTCCTGACAGGCCCAGACCGCGCGCATGTGCGCATCGGGAACGGTCGCGGCAAGATGCAACGCCTCTGTGTCCGCCAGAACCGATCCACCGGTTGCCATGACAAAAATATCGATCCCATGCGCCAGGGCCACGTCACGCATGCGCGCCGCTTTGGTCAGCCCGCCCACACGGTTCAGCTTGATCCCGAAGATTTCCGCAATCCCGTCGCGGGCGATCCGCGTGGCATCCTGCAAGGTGACCAGCGTCTCATCCACACTGACCGCCGCGCCGTGCAAGTGCCGGATCGCCTCGATATCGTCGAGCGTTTCGCAGGGCTGCTCGAATGTCACGCACAGGTCCGAGGTGGCACGCATCACCTGCACTGCCTGCGCACGGCTCCACCCGCGATTCACGTCATAAAGAATGATCTCAGTGTCGGGCCGCTGCGCCTCGACGTCTTTGATACGCGCGATATCACGCCGCACGTCGCCGCCGATTTTGACGGAATGGGCCACATAACCACGGTCGCGGTAGCGCTGCAGCACCGCGCGCGTCTCTTCCACCGTCTTGGCCCCGACCGACGACGCGATAGGCTGCGGACGGCGTGATCCACCGCCCATCAGATCGGCAATCGGCAGGCCCGCGGCCTGACCCGCGATGTCCCAACAGGCCATATCAACGGGCGATTTCGCATACAGATGCCCCGGCAAGGCCATGTCCATTGCGCGTTCCACGTCCAGCACGCGGCGCGGATCAAGGCCCAGAATAAACGGCGCCATTGTCTGCAGCCCCGCGCGGATACCCGGACCGTGCGCCGGCACATAGGTATGACCCCATGGCGTGCCCTCGCCCCAGCCGGTGATACCTGCGTCCGTCTCAAGCTTCACAAAGGTTGCATCCAGCCTGTCAAACTTGAGCCGCCCACCCGAAAGCCAGTAGGGATGTTCAAGCGGCAGATCGACCTGAAAGACACAGATGCGGGTGATCTTCATGGCGTGACGACAATGTTGCCGGTGTGGGTTTTCGCGATAAAGGCGGTTTGTGCCTCCCGCAGGTCTTCAAGCTTGTAGGTGGCGGCCAGTGCGGGTTTGATAGCGCCTTCCTCGATGTAGCGGATCAGCGCGGGCATGACCGACAGATCAATCACCGTAGAGCCCGTGAAGGTCAGGTCGCGCAGGTACAGAGTGCGCAGGTCCAGTTCGACCATCGGGCCCGCAATCGCCCCCGAACAGGTATAGCGCCCGCCGCGTTCCAGCACATCAACCAGCGTCGGCCAATAGGGCCCGCCCACCACATCGGCCACCACGGTGATCTTGTCTACACCAAGGGCGGTACGCAGGTTGTCAGGCGCGCGCGGCAAGACCACATCGGCCCCCAAAGCACGCACATCGTCGTGTTTAGGCTCTGATGCCAATGCAATAACCCGCGCACCGCGCCGCTTGGCCAGTTGCACCAACGCCCCCCCGACCCCGCCGGACGCCCCCGGCACCAGCACGGTGTCGGCATCGGTCACTTTGGCGCGCGTCAGCATGCCTTCGGCGGTCGAATACGAGCAGGAGAAGGTCGCAAGCTCGGCATCGGTATGGTCTGACCTAACGGCCAGCGCATTGCGCGTGGGCATGGTGGTGTATTCGGCAAAGCCGCCATCGCGTTCCGATCCGAAATAGCCGGTTTTGTTCTTGTCCTCCAAATCATCAGGATCGCGCAGCCAGTTGTCGGTGATGACACGCTCGCCGATACGGGCCGGATCAACGCCCGCCCCCACGGCAACTACTTCACCGCAGGCATCCGCCCCCTGAATGCGCGGAAAGCTAATGGGCGCGCCGCCCCAGCTTGGGTCTTCTTCGCCGACCTTGTCATAGCCGTCACCGCTGGTCGCCGCCGTCACCGTTTTCGAATACCAGCCCACGCGCGTGTTCACGTCGGTGTTGTTCAGCCCGCAGGCGCGCACGCGGATCAGTACCTCACCCGCTGCCGGATCAGGACGCGGCCAGTTGTCGTGAAACACCAGCTGCTCCATATCGCCGTGGCCCATCGTCACCATGGCGCGCATCGTATCGGGAAGGGTCATACATATTCCTGTTCTGCCTGTCGGGCATCTGTTCGGGGCTTTTCAGACAGCGGATCATAGGCCGCCTGCCCCAACACACGCGCCCGCCGCACCTGCCCCGCGATCACCACATCCAACGCAGTGTCCGGCGCGGTCGCGTGAGGCTTGAGATAAGCAAAGGCTAAAATGCGCCCCACCGTATGACCATAGGCGACAGAGGCTGTCGATCCCACGACCTTTCCGTCCAGCATCACCGCTTCGCCGCCGTGACCGTCGCAAATGCCATCTGGTTCGATCTCGAGATAAGCACAGACCCACGGCAGATCGGCGGCGGCACTTTTGCAGGTTTCCTCTGCGCCCAGATAGTCCTTATCAAGCCGCGCGAACCGCATCACATTGGCCTCGGGCAAGGTGACCTCGTTGGTCAGCTCCCCTGCCCCTGCAAAGGCTTTTTCCATGCGCAGCGCATTCATCGCGAACGATCCGTAATCGGCGATGCCATGCGCCTCGCCCGCCGCCCAAAGTGCGCGGTAGACGTCAAGGCAGGCGGCAAAGGGCATGTGTAATTCCCAGCCCAATTCACCCGCGTAAGACATCCGCATCGCCCAAAGCGTGTGCCCCGCCACGGTGATCTCTTGCCCTGTCAGCCAGCGAAACCCGCTGTTCGACAGATCAGCCTGCGTGCAGGCGGCTAGCACGTCGCGCGCGCGCGGCCCGTTCAGTGACAAGGCCGCCCAATGCGCAGATAGGGCCGTTATAGTGACGTTTTCACCCGCGCGCTGCTGCGCCAGATGGTCCAGCAAACGTTGTTCAAAAAAGGCGGCACAGACCAGATAGTAGCGGTCTGCGGCCATGCGCAGAATGGTGGTTTCCAACTCGATCCGGCCACGCCGGTTCAGCATATGGGTCAGGATGATGCCGCCGTCTTTCTGCGGCATCCGGTTGGCCACCAACCGGTCCAGCAGGGCATGCGCATCCGGCCCCAATACTTCGACCTTGGTAAAGGCGGTGACATCCATGATCCCGACGCGTTCGCGCACCGCGCGGCATTCGTCGCCCACGATATCATGCACCGCGTTGCGTTTGAACGAATAGTGGTCGTGCTGTGCCACACCACCTTTGGCGAACCAGCGGGGGCGCTCGAACCCGTAGTTTTCCTCGTAGACCGCGCCTTTTTCCTTCAGCACCTCATACAGCGGCGACGGTTTGACCGGACGCCCCGCCAGCCGGTTGAAATGCGGAAAGGGGATTTCGTGGCGCAGCTTGTAATCCTCATGCGCCTTGACGACCTGCCAGTCCTTGGTGGCATAGCTGCCGAACCGGCGCGGATCATAGTCGCGCATATTGATATCTGCGGCCCCGTGCACCATCCAGCGCGCCAGTTCCCGCGTCAGCCCCGGGCCCCAGCCGATCCCGATCTGCGTGCCGCAACAGCACCAGTAATTGCGCACACCGGGCGCGGGCCCCACCATCGGGTTACCGTCGGGCGGATGGCTGATCGCGCCATGCACCTCGCGCGTGATACCCAGATCGGCAAACAGCGGCATCCGCTCCAACGCGTTTTCAAGCCACGGCATGACACGGTCGTAATCCGCCTCGAACAGCCAGTTCTCGTAGTCCCAGGGGCATTCATCGTGCCAGACCGAGTTCGAATTCTCTTTTTCGTAAATCCCGATCAGGCCCTTTTTCTGCTCCATCCGGATATAGCCTGATACCTCGCGATCGTCGCGGATCACGGGTAGCTCAACCTCAAGATCACGGAAGGCGGGCACCTCTTCGGTCACAAAATAATGGTGCGTCATCGACGTCATAGGCAGTTGCAGGCCCGACCATTCGCCCATCTGCCGCGCATAGGTGCCGCCCGCATTCACCACATGCTCACAGGTGATGGTGCCCTTTTCCGTCTCGACGATCCATTCGCCATTGGCGGCTTGCGTGATGTTCGTCGCACGGCACTGGCGAAAGATCTGCACGCCTTTCTGCCGCGCGCCGATGGCCAGCGCCATGGTCACGTTAGACGGGTCCACATGGCCGTCATCAGGTGTATAAAGCGCGCCCTTTACCCCATCGAGGTTATAAAACGGGTGCTTTTGCGCGATGAAATCAGGGGCCACCAGTTCGATATTGAACCCCAGCGCACGGCCCACTGACAGCGTATGGCGCAGCCAGTCCATCTCGTCCCCGGTATAGGCCAGCCGGAACGATCCGCAGCCGTGCCACGTCACAGCCTGACCCGTTTCCGCCTCTAATTCCCCTGAATAGAGACCGATATTGTAGCCAACCATCCGCCCCAGCCCGTACGAGCTGGTTGAATGGGTGATCTGACCCGCCGCATGCCACGTGCTGCCGCTGGTCAACTCCGCCTTTTCCAGCAGCACCGTGTCCGCGCCCCAGCCTTCATGCCCCAGATGATAGGCCAGACCGCACCCCATGACACCACCGCCCACAATGACGACGCGGGCGCGGTCGGGAAATTGCTTGTCGGTCATGAATGCGACTCCTCTGCGGCACTGCATTTTTCAATAGACAGCGTAAGAGCATTTTTGTACCATCGTCAATCATGAATGGTACAGATATATCAAATTCGGTTCTGGAACGCCTGAGCGACGAATGGGACGTCCTGACCCCCGAGGCGCAGAAAGTGGCGCGTTACGTGTTGGAAAACCCGCAGGACGTGGGCGTCTCCACCGTGCGCGAACTGGCGGATTACGCGCAGGTCAAACCCAATACCGTGGTGCGTATGGCGCGGCAGGTCGGCTTTGACGGCTACGAGGATTTCCGCGAACCCTTCCGGCAGGCGATCCGCAAAGGTGCCGATTTCCCCGACCGCGCGCGCTGGCTGCAAGACGTGCGCAAACGCGGCGAAATGGGCGAACTTTATGCAGATATTGTGGGTGCCGCGATCCGCAATGTCGAAGAAACCTTTGCCAGTATCCCCGAACACCTGCTGAAAACCGCCGCCGAAGCGATCTGGAATTCCGACAATGTCTATACGTTGGGCGTCGGGGTGAACAACGCCAACGCGCGCAACTTTACCTATCTTGCCAGCACCGGCATGGTCCGGTTTCATGCGATCCCGCGCGCCGGATCAACCCCGATTGACGATCTGGCATGGGCAGGACCCGACGACATTCTGATCGCCATCACCCAACGCCCCTACCGCAGCGAAGTCGTGAACGCCGTCGAGATTGCCCGCGAACAAGGCATGACGATCATCGGCATTTCCGACAGCCCCGCCAGCCCCGTGATCCTGAATGCGGATCATAAATTCATCGTCTCCTCCGACACGCCGAACTTCTTTCCAAGCTCGATCACCACCATTGCCCTGCTCGAAGCGCTGCTCAGCTTTGTGATCGCGGTTGCAGATGAAAAGATCATCGCCCGCGTCGAAAAGTTCCACCGCCGCCGCCACGATCTGGGCATCTACAAAGACACACCGGAATGACAGACCTGACCCACAGCCTTGAGGCGCGCTACTACACCGACCCCGCCATCTTTGAAAACGAACGCAACGGGCTGTTGGCGCGCACATGGCAGTTTGCCGGTCACGCCTCTGATGTGGCAAACCCGGGCGATTACTTTACCTTCGAGATCGCGGGCGAAAGCCTGTTTTGCATCCGTGGGCATGACGGCACATTGCGGACCTTTTACAACGTCTGCCAGCACCGCGCGCACCAACTGGTGACCGGCTCGGGATCCACCCGCGTTGTGGTCTGCCCCTATCACGCATGGACATACGAGCTGACGGGCGGGTTACGTTCGGGCCCCAACCTCAAGGCCGCAGGCATCGACCGCAGCGCGGTATGCCTGTCGTCGGTACGCACCGAGGATTTCCATGGCTTTATCTTTGTCAATCTCGACCCTGATGCGGCCCCGATGGACGACTGGTTCCCCGGTGTGCGCGCGGAACTGGCCGCGTTCGTGCCGCAGATCGACGCCCTGCAACCGCTTGAATGGGTCGAGGTCGAAGAACGGTGCAACTGGAAGGTGTCGGTCGAAAACTATTCGGAATGTTACCATTGCAGCCTGAACCACCCCACCTTTGCCACCGGCGTGATCCGGCCCGAAACCTACGACATCCAGCCCGACGCCACCGGCTATGTGCTGCGCCACCTGACCGAATGTCAGGATCTGGACGCCATGACCTACGAAATCGATATGACCCAACCGCATGCGGGTGATTATCGCAGCTTTTTCCTCTGGCCGATGTTTTCGTTTCAGGTTTACCCCGGCAACCGGCTGAACACCTACCACTGGCGCACCGACAGCGTCGACCGCTGCACGGTCTGGCGCGGCTGGTACAGCGTGGACGGCATCGACGACGAAGTGGTGCACAGGCTGGCCCGACAAGACCGCGCCACCACCGTCGAAGAAGACATCCATCTGGTTGAAAGCGTCCAGCGCGGCCTGCAAAGTCGCGGCTACAGGCCCGGCCCCCTTGTGCTGGACCCCGCGATGGGGCTCAATTCAGAACATTCGGTGCAAAAACTACAACAATGGATGCGCGACGCGGTCGACCCCTAGACCAGCCATCCGGAAAGGACCCTCATGGACAACGACTTTTTTGAACGCGGCCTCGCGCAGCGCAAAGCAACACTGGGCGCGGAATACGTCGAGAAGAACCTCGCCGCCGCCGATGATTTCTCGCGCCCTTTTCAGGAAGCGATGACAGCATGGTGCTGGGGCTTTGGCTGGGACGACGACGTGATCGAACCCAAAACACGGTCGATGATGAACCTCGCGATGATCGGCGCTTTGGGCAAAATGCACGAATGGGAAATCCACTGCCGCGGCGCGCTCAACAACGGCGTCACCAAGGAAGAAATCCGCGCGATCATCCACGTGGTCGGCATCTACTGCGGCGTGCCGCAATCGCTTGAATGCTTCCGCGTCGCGCGCAAGGTGCTGGAAGAGGCGGGCGAGCTTTAGCCGCGCGGCTGCCAGATCACGACACAGATCGTGCGACCGGCAGGATCGTCTGTTCGATCAGCTGCATCAGGTCACCGAAATAGCCACCGCTGCGGGCCGGACGCGTCGGATCCGAGGTGATGGCAATGGTCAGCCCAAGCTGCGGCACAACGCAGATGATCTGCCCGCCATAGCCCCGCGCCAGCGCATATGCATCACCACCGGACACCCCTAAAAACCAGCCGTAGCCATAGCGCAAACCGGACCAGGGCGACCGCGTGACAGGCTGGAACGACGCATCAACCCAATCACTGCTCAGAACCCGGGCGTCGTTCCACAGGCCGTTCTGACGGTACATCTCGCCAAAGCGGACCATATCAGGCAGGCTGAGCGACATCTCGTTTCCCCCAAGATAGCGGCCCTGCGGATCACGGGTCCAGGCGGGGATATCAATGCCCAGTGGCGCGCCGATCCGCTGACGGGCCAGCGACAGCAGGCTTTGACCCGACACCTCGGTCAGCACCGCCCCCAGCACATGAAACGACCCTGTTGAATACAGCATCTGGCTGCCCGGTTCGGCCACAAAGGGCCGTGCCAGCGCATTGCTCACCCAGTTGGCGCTACTGACCCAACCGCCGTAATTCGCCCCCGACGTCCGTTCCAGCCCGGCCTGCATGGTCACCAGATTTTCCACCGTAATCGCACCCACACGCGGGTCGGCCCCGCGCGGGATCAGCGCCGGCGCAAGATCGGCCAGCCTGGCCTGCGGTGACGAAATCTCGCCTCGATCCAGGGCCGCCCCCATCAGGGCCGCCACAATTGTTTTTGACACTGATTTGACGGGCACCGTGCGGCCCATCTGCGGGCCACGGAAAACCTCGGACACCACCGGCGCGCCATGCTGATGCACCAGTATCGCGTGGCACTGTTCCAGCGCGGCCGCATCGCGCGCGACCGCGTCCCACGTCACGGGTTGCGCGCGCACCGGAAACGCGGTGAGCGCGGCAGCACCCATGATGAAAAAGCGGCGGTCCGGATGGCGCATGTCGATCTCTCCTGCAGTCACCGCAGACATAGCGCAGCGTGTCACGGCGACAATCGCAGCCCCGATCACAATACCCTGAAGACAGACCGCGCCGCGCGGCGGTCAGATCACGTCACATGCGCATCAAAAAAGGCAATCGTCCTGTCCCACGCAAGGGTTGCGGCCTCTGCGTCATAGCGCGGCGTGGTGTCGTTGTGGAAACCGTGGTTCACATCCGGATAAAAGTGGACAGTAAAGTCTTTTTGATGCTCTCTCAGCGCTGCCGAATAGGCATCCCAGCCCGCATTGATGCGTTCGTCCAGCCCCGCGTAATGGATCAAAAGCGGCGCCTCGATCGACGGCACATCTTCGGCGGCGGCCTGCCGCCCGTAGAACGGCACCGACGCTGCAAGGTCGGGATAGGCAACCGCAAGCGCATTGCAGACCCCGCCGCCATAGCAGAACCCGACAGCCCCGACCCGACCGGTCGTGTCATCATGATCGCGCAGGAACTCGAAGGCGGCAAAAAAGTCCTCCATCAACTTGGCCCCGTCCAGCGTCCGCTGCATTTCACGCCCTTCCTCATCCGTACCGGGATACCCCCCCAGCGGCGTCAGCCCGTCAGGCCCCAGCGCAAGGTAACCCGCCTTGGCCGCCCGCCGCACAACGTCTTCGATGTAAGGGTTCAGCCCGCGGTTTTCGTGCACCACCAGAACTGCAGGCAACGGGCCTGTAGCCCCCGCAGGCTTGGCCATAAGACCGCGAATGGTGCCATGCCCCTGCGGGCTCTGATATTCGATCACGGCAGTTTCGATGTCCGGATCATCGGGATCAACCTGCTGGGCCAACGCGTAATTGGGCTGCAACTGCTCCAGTATCATCGCGCCGGTGACGCCAACCGCTGCGAACTTGCCAGCCTGACTGATGAACGCGCGCTTGGTGATCTTGCCGTGCACATAGCCGTCAAAAATCTCAAGGATGCGCGGGTCGAAATCGGTCGCTTTCTTACGCTCTGCGGGTTTGGTTTGCTTGTTCATCTGATGTCTCCCTGACTGTCGCGTCCGATGCGTTCATCGACGTCTCAACCATAGTAGCACATTTACCGGCGGGTGAAGCGGCGATTAACCGCGGCGTTCACGCTGACCGGCGAAATAAAACGCGCAGGGCAAGCAACCACCCCGGATCACGCCGCACAGACCGGTCTGCCGGCACAGTCGTTTTCCGTCGGGTCGCGGGTGCTGTACACGGGGGGTCATCCGCATCGCGGAAATACTGCGGATAGCGCAGGCGTAGCTCGATATCATTAAAGTTCATGTCTTTTGCCTCATCAGAAACGGTAGCTGTGACATTAAACTTGCGGGCGGCCATATATTTCGGTAAATACCGAAGTATGTCGTCTTCCAGCCGAATTGCCGCCGTTGCCGCCGCCATGGGCGATGCCGCGCGGATCAACATTCTGATGTCCCTGCGCTATGACGGCGTGCTGACGGCAACCGAACTTGCCGGCGTGGCGAATGTGGCCCCCAGCACAACAAGCGAGCATCTCGCCAAACTGCTGGCGTCAGGGTTGGTGACGCTGCAAAAGCAGGGGCGGCGCAGGCTCTATACACTTGCAGACGGGGACACATGCGATCTGATTGACGGTCTCGCGGCACTGGCGGCCAGGCATCAAACGACCGGTCAGGCGCGGTCGGCACTGCCCACAGCTGCCCTGCATTCGCGCCTGTGTCTCGACCATCTGGCCGGAGAGTTGGGGTGCCTTGTGACCAATGCGCTTTTTGACCGCGCCCTGCTGCGCCACGGTGCAGATGGCCCCCAAATGACACCAAAAGGCACCGCATGGCTTAACAGCATCGGTGCCGGTGATCCGTCGGCGGGGGATAGCGCGCGCTGTCCGCTCAGGCTGTGTCACGACTGGTCAGAGGGCGCGTATCACCTCGGCGGCGGCATCGCGAACAGTATACTACGGGCCTTTTGCCAGCGCGACTGGCTGCGCGTGCACCGTGGGCAAACCGCCGTGGTTCTGACACCGAAAGGCGTGTCAGGGTTGCGGTCCGAACTGGGGCTGGATCTGCGCAAAACGCCCGATTAAACCCCTGCGCCGCCGCCCTTTTGACCCGCCCTGTGGTCAAAAACCGCCAGTTCCGCCAAAAACGCGCCAAAGTTGCGCGCGGCCGAAGACAAAAGCGCCTCGCCCTTCTGGGCTGTTGCCGCCGACGCGTCCCCGCAGGCGCCATCCGCGTTCAGATCGTCAATAATCCAACCCGGTCGCGCCGCCTGCCCTGTCAGACCGATCCACTTGTGCGGCCAATCCAGCATGGCTGGCCTGAAATTCTGCGCCTGTGCCATGTCTACCTTATGCGGCGCAGCAACAAGCATGGGCGAGGTTTCCGCGTCGCCACCATGCAGATCAACCGCCAAGGCATCCGCATCAAACAGCCCCTCTGTTTCAGCGAACGCAAACCAGCTGCAGTGCACCGCGATCATGTCATGGGCGATGCGCATGTCGCGAACAACAGTCTCTAACAAGGCCGTATTTCCACCGTGGCCGTTGAACAGGCACAACCGGTCAACCCCTGCCGCAGCCACTGACGCCGCAATATCCCGCAGCACCGCGCCCAAGGTTTCACCGGACAAGCTTAGCGTGCCCGCGTGCCGGTCATGTTCACCGCTTTTGGTGATCCTCAGCGTCGGCAAGACCAGAACCGTGATGTTTTTGACAACCGTGCGGGCCAGCACCGCGTCAATCAGGTCACTGTCAACCGACACCGGTAAATGCGGCCCATGCTGTTCGGTGGCACCCAAGGGCAGCACGGCCACCACAGGCGCCTGCAGTGTGCGAAACTGCGGCGCGCGCAGGTCTTCCCAATAGACAACTCCGGCCATGACATGTCCTTTCTCTACCCCGCGAACCCTGCCCAGACGCGGCCCGACTTGCAATGGGTTGAAAACCGCCCGATTTACTTGAACGCCCCCCATCGGGTGGGTAGGTACACACGCAAGCCCCGAAAGGAACATCACATGGAACTGAACGCAGATTTCACCAAACGCGTTGTCGTCCACTCGGATCAGGTCGAATGGCAGGCGTCCCCCATGCCGGGTGTGGATCGCCGGATGCTGGACCGCATCGGCGGCGAGGTCGCGCGCGCGACAACCATCGTACGTTACGCGCCAGACAGCCGCTTTTCATCCCACACGCATACCGGCGGTGAAGAGTTTATCGTGCTGGATGGCATCTTTTCCGACCAGCACGGCGATTTTCCGGCAGGATCTTATGTGCGCAACCCGCCCACCTCGGCCCACGCACCCCATTCGGATGACGGCTGCACGATCTTTGTAAAGCTCTGGCAGTTCCAACCGCAGGACCGCACCCATGTGGTCATTGATATGAACAAGATGGAGTTCATTCCCGATGCCACGCGGCCCGGTGTTGGCGTCATGACCCTGTTCAACGATCCTTTTGAAACCGTCCGGTCCGAACAGTGGCAGGCAGGGGCGTCCGTCACGCTGGATCTACCCGAAGGCGGTGAATTTCTGGTGCTGGGCGGCAGCCTGACCGAAGGCGGCGACACATTGGGCAAGGGTGCGTGGCTGCGCCTGCCCGAAGGCAGTACACTCAACGCCACCGCAGGACCTGAGGGCGCGCGCATCTGGGCCAAACTGCGCCATATCCCGCACGCCAAACCCCCTGCCGCATGACCCTGCCAGCGGCCACGGATGTTCTGATCGTCGGCGGTGGTCTTGCGGGTCTGCGACTGGCCGACATGCTGGCGGCTGCAGGGCGCGATTTCCATCTGATCGAGGCGCGCGACCGTTTCGGCGGCCGCGTCCTTGGCCACACCGTATCAGACGCCGCGTTTGACCTTGGCCCTGCATGGTTCTGGCCCGGCCAGCCCCGTATGGCCGCCTTGGCAGACCGCTTTGGCCTTGCCGTTTTTGACCAATATGCCACCGGCGCGTTCCGATACGAAGACGCGCAAGGCCGCATCCAGCAAGGGCACGGAGCAGGCTCTATGCAAGGGTCTTTGCGCCTTGCGGGGGGACTTTCGACGCTTTGCGACGCGCTGGCCGACAGCATTCCACAGGCACAGCGGCATCTTGGCGCGCAACTCAGCGCCCTGTCGCGCAGCCAATCTGGCATCACCGCCACCTTGGCACAGGGTCGCAGCCTTCAGGCAAACCGGATCGTCTGCGCCCTGCCCCCGCGCATCGCCGCAGGCATCGCGTTTTCCCCTGCCCTGCCCGCGCCCGCCGCACAGGCGCTCGCCGCAATCCCCACATGGATGGCGGGCCACGCAAAAGCCGTCGCCGTCTACAACACCCCCTTCTGGCGCGCCCAAGGTCTGTCCGGCGACGCGATGAGCCAGCGCGGCCCCATGGTCGAAATACACGACGCCAGCCCCGCCGACGCACAAAAAGGCGCGCTTTTCGGGTTTATCGGCGTGCCCCCCGCGCAGCGCCGCGACGCCAAAGCCCTCCAAGACGCAGTACATGCGCAACTTGTCCGCCTGTTTGGCGAAAAAGCCGCACACCCCGTGGCGATCAAGATCAAAGACTGGGCGTTTGACGCGGCCACCGCAACACCGGACGATCACGCCCCGCTAAACGCGCATCCGCGCTATGGCATGCCCCCTGCCCTGCGCGACGTCTGGGACGGCGCGGTGCTGTTTGGCGGCACCGAAACCGCACATGATTTCGGCGGCTTTCTCGAAGGTGCGCTGGAAGCGGCGGAAAACACCTTTGCCGCACTGTCACAGACCGCAGCCTAGGACGCGTCGAACGCACCGGGGATCAATGCCTCCCAAAAGGCGAAAATAGCCTGCGCATTCAACGCCGACATCCACCCGTGCCGTTCAAAATCCGCGCGCGCCACCGCATCGTCGAGACCGGCAAGAAACATCCGCCGGTCCGCATCGCGCTGTGTCGGTGTCCGTGCCGCCGCCAGATCGCGCACGCGGCCCAGTTTCTGCGCGCGTTCCGACGTCACAGGCGCGGGTGCCGCCGCAGGTGTGTCCGCCGTGTAATCGTCGCGCAGCGCTGCCGCCAGATAGCGTTCAGGGCTTTTGACCCCGCTTTGGCCCGCCATATAGTCCAGCTTTTGCGTCACAGACACTTCGCCATGTTGCATCAACCACTGCCGCGCCAGCCGGTCGCTGATCCCAAGACCGCGCAGACGGTCGTATACCGGCGCGCGCCGCAACCCTTCGCCGTCGTCGATGTCCAGAATGGCCAGCTGCGGGTTCGCCTCGATCAGAAACCGGATATCCGTCACCGCCCTGCCCCGTTTACGGGTTTCAGGTGTGATGACGATGTTGCTGGTGCGGTTCACCTCGGCCACCGCCGGTTTGATGATCTTGGCGTTCAGGTGTTTGTAGACCTCGTAATAGCTGCTGTCCTCGACCCCCATCAGACGCCGGAACGTCTCAAGCGGCCACCAGCCTGTGCTGCCCGTGCGGTGAAACCGGTAGCAGTTTTCATACAGCGCCAGCGCATGCCCGCTGGTAAACCGCCGCTGAATATTCAGATTGATAAGCGCGAAAACCTTTGGGTCGGCCAGCTTTTCGGCCAACGCGGGCGAATAGGCGTATTCGCAGACACCGCCCTTAAGCTTGGCATAGCTCAGCAGGCTGGAAACCCCCCATTCCTGTTGCCCCGTCGCATCCAGCATGTCCCATTCCGCCACGGTTTCCGCCAGCCCGCGCAACGACGCCTTCAGCGTGTCGAAATCATTGGAATTATACCCCACCAGCATGCAAAGCGTCCGCGCGTCCATCTGGAAACTGCTGGCCTGTGTCAGCGTGTCATAGGCATTGAGCAACAGCACATTGCTCAGCTTGCGCTGCAGCAAGGTCAGCTTGCCCGACACATGAATTGCCGCCACGTGTTTTTTCACAGCCCCGCGCCTTAGCGACCCGGTCAACTGTTGCTTTGGAATGTCATCCACTGCGAAGGTGCCTCTGTCTGGGGGATTCTCTGATCCCTTTGGCGCGATGATACTTGGAAAAGCACCCGCACTCAATCATTCTGTGGATACCTTAATTATCAATGGCTCTGACGTGCGGCCTGTTAACAAAGGAACCCGTCTACGGGATGGGATGGCCGCTGCATCGGGTATATTAGGGTCTAACAGAGCAAAAAACGAGTCTATCCCGAGAATCGGTACCTTTCGCCCTGTGCTCTGGCGCCCTTTATCCTGAATACAGGTACCTTTCGTCCTGTAAGCAGACACCCGAACCAAGGTAAGATACTGACACAGTTTAGTATTTCAGCGCCAAAGTCTTTAAAGATTCTGAAATAACCTAAACAGGGCTGTGGTTTTTTCATAGAATAGCCAAGAAAGATTCACATCTTGATGCTGATGTGCGATAGTTTTGCGCATAACACAAAATAAAACTCACATCGGCAGTTTAACATGACATCTACAGGCAAAGCGCCCCTTCCCCCCTATCTCGGGCTTGATCCCAAGCAGGCAGCAGGCCGTATCGGGGACCCTATCCATACTGCGCGATTCGCAAAAGCGGCGTCTTTTGCCGCGCGCGGCCGCGAAGAACTGGCCAAGAACGGCCATGCCCCCGACGGCCAGAAGCGGTTGCGCAAGTTTTCCACCTGGGAGATTTGCCGCTATCTGATCCCCGTGGCCCCTGCCCACTTCCGCCGCGTGCTCAAGGCGCAGCCGGATTTGCCGCAAGGCACCGGCGAAGGCAATTCCAAGTGGTTCACGCTGGAAGAAGTCATGGCCCTGCGGGAGCATTTCGCGCTGGAGGGGGCCGCGCATCGCGAATACCGCCCCTACCGGCCCAAAGGTCTGGACGCCAAAGTCATCGCTGTGGCCAATTTCAAAGGCGGGGTCGGTAAAACATCCACCTGCGCGCATCTGGCCATGTCGGCGGCCCTGGACGGCTACAAGGTGCTGGTGATCGATCTGGACAGTCAGGGGTCGATGACATCGATCATGGGCGGTCAGGTCGCGGATGAATGGCAAACCGCCTTTCCGATCCTTGCCCGCGACTACGCCCGCCACGTCACATCCGAAAACGAAGTGCGCGCCGCCCGGGGCGAGCCGCTGATCGCGCTGGATGAAACCCTGACCGAAGCGTTGGAGGTTTCGCCGCGAAACCTTGTGCAGAAAACCCACTGGCCCAATGTCGATCTGATCGGTGCACAGCTGAACCTGTACTGGGCTGAATTTCAGGTGCCGGTCTGGCGCATGCAAAGTCGTGGGTGGCCGCTGTGGGATGCGCTGACCAACGGGTTGGACGACGCGGGGTTGCTGCAGGAATACGATATCATCCTGCTCGATACGCCGCCTGCGCTCGGGTACTTAACGATAAATGCACTCTCTGCGGCGGATATTCTGCTGGTGCCGCTGGGGGCGTCGTTTCTGGAGTTTGACAGCACGGGGCGGTTTTTCGACATGCTGTATTCGACATTCGCCAGCATCGAAGAAGGGGAAAACACCCAACGCCGCCGCGCGGGCCTGCCTGAGGTGCGGTTCGAATGGGACGCGGTGCGCACGCTGATCACGCGCTTTGATGCGGCCCAACAAACCGATCTGGCCAATGTTATTCAGGCCTATTTCGGTGATCTGATGACGACCTTCCGGCAGGATATGACGGCCATGGTCGGGCAGGCGGGTGAACAGGTGAACGGCATCTACGAGGTCGATTACCGCGATTTCAACCGCGATACCTATGTGCGGGGTCGCGAAACATTCGACCGGACATGGGCCGAGGTCAAAGAGCTGATCATCGGCGCATGGTGGAAAGACGAGCAGGAGAAGAAACATGGCTAAACGCCGCAAGATAGAAGCGCCCAGTGCCGCGCAACTCAGCGCCATCGAGGAAGAGTTTCGCCGCGAAACCACCCCTAAACCCAACCCCGCGATGGCCCCGATCAGCCAGATCGCTGCGGAAACCGCGCAGGCGCAACCGGCCGCATCCCAGCAGGACCGCATCCGCATGGCGCAGGATGCAGCGGACGCCAGCAAGTACCGCGATGCCGCCGAAAACGGGCGCTTTATCATCGCCTTGCCGCTTAGCACCATTCAACCCGATGTGCTGGTGCGCGACCGTATCAAAATCGACCCCGAAGAGATGGCAGAGCTGAAAGCATCAATCAAAGCACATGGGCTGCGCCTGCCGATCGAGGTGTTCACCCGCCGTGAAGGGCGCACGGCCTACGCGCTTTTGTCCGGTTTCCGGCGGCTGCGCGCCATGACCGAGCTATACGCCGAAACGGGCGAGGAACGGTTCAAGACGATACCGGTGCTGGTGCGTGATCCAGAGGCGCTTGGCGGCGGGTTCGCGGCGATGGTCGAGGAAAACGAGATCCGCGCGTCTTTGTCCCAGTTCGAACGCGGGCGCATCGCGGTGGTGGCGGCACAGCGCGGGGCGTTTGCATCGACCGAAGACGCGGTGGCGCAGTTGTTCAAAGCCGCAAGCAAGGCAAAACGGTCAAAAATCCGGTCCTTCGCCGTGATCTTCGAGGAGCTTGGCGATCTTTTGAACCATGCCGAAACCCTGAAAGAACGCGACGGGTTGCGTCTGGCCACGGCCTTGCGCGCCGGTGGGGCAGGGCGGTTGCGCCACGCGCTGGAAGAGGCGCAAGCCACCACGCCACAGGCTGAATGGGCGGCCCTTGCCCCCGTGGTGGCCGCGATCGAGAAAGCCGCCGAACCCCCCAAAGCCGGACGCCCCAAGACCGCCAGACGCGAGGTGCTGTCACAGGCCAGCCTGCCCGGTGGCATGAAGCTAAGCGCCGAACGCGACGGCACCGCTTTTGTGATACGCTTTGCGGGCAAGGGCGTGGATGCCGCTGTGCTGGAACGGGCAATCGCGCATTTACAAGACACTTGGACAAAAGGAGAAAGCTGAATGGAAAAGTTGAAAAAGACCGCCGCAGACATGGTGGCCGAAGCACGCGCACGGATCGAAGAGATTGAAACCCCTGATCTGATCGCGATGGTCGATGACCCGAATGTGGTGATCGTTGATATCCGTGATCCGCGCGAACGCGACCGCGGGTATATTCCGGGCAGTGTGCACGCGCCGCGGGGTATGGTGGAATTCTGGGTCGATCCCGACAGCCCCTATTTCAAGCCGGTGTTCGGTGAAGATAAGAAATACGTTTTTCATTGCGCGTCGGGGTGGCGATCTGCTCTGACAGTGGCCACCTTACAGGATATGGGGTTTGAGGCCGCACATCTGAAGGAAGGGTTTTCCACGTGGGAAAAACATGGCGGGCCGGTCGCAAAACCCGAAGACGGATAAACCGCAGCACCGCAGGTGACAGTCAGGGGAGGACAGATCATGCAAACACCACAGGTACAGATGGACCAGCATCCGCAGGTCACGGCCTTTTTTGACACCCAGTCCAATACGATCTCCTATCTGGTCAAGGACCCAAGCAGCAGCGCCTGTGCGGTCATTGATGCGGTGATGCAGTTTGACTACGCGGCAGGCCGTCTGAGCTATGACAGCGCCGACGAGATCATCGCGGCGATCCGCGCGCAGGGGCTGACGCTGGAATGGATCATTGAAACCCACGTGCATGCCGATCACCTGTCGGGCGCGCCCTATATTCAGGACCAGCTGGGCGGCAAGATCGGCATCGGTGAACATATCGTCGAGGTGCAGGATACCTTTGGCAAAGTGTTCAACGAAGGCACCGAATTTGAACGCGACGGGTCGCAATTCGACAAGCTGTTCACGGACGGGGACCGCTATCGCGTCGGGACGCTCGACTGTTTTGCCATCCATACGCCCGGTCATACGCCGGCCTGCATGGTGCATGTGATGGGCGACGCAGCCTTTGCGGGCGATACGCTTTTCATGCCGGATGGCGGGTCGGCGCGCGCTGATTTCCCGGGCGGGGACGCGGGCGAGCTCTACGATTCGATCCAGCGGGTGCTGAGCTTGCCGGACGATCTGCGTTTGTTTGTGTGCCATGACTACGGGCCCAACGGCCGCGCGATTGCGTGGGAAACGACCGTGGGCGCACAGAAGGCGGCCAACATCCACGTGGGGCAGGGGGCCAGCCGCGAGGCGTTCGTGAAAATGCGCACGGAGCGCGACAAGCAGCTAAAGATGCCGGGCCTCATCATCCCGTCGCTGCAGGTCAATATGCGCGCAGGCGAGGTGCCGCGCGACAAAGACGGCAATATGACCCTGAAGATACCGGTAAATAAGCTTTGAGTTAAAAATACCTCGGTGATACTCTTTACAGAGAGATTAACTCTGTAGAGGTATATATGTATTTGAAATTAAACATTAAAAATTTATCCCGCGCTTTATGTCTGGCGGCAATTCTATCAGCGGGTGCGGCTGCTGCGGCTGCTGCGGGTACCGTTGATGCCGGAAACGGCTGGACCTGTACTGCCGATAAAATCAAGAACGCCAAATACGATGGCAGCGCGCGGGCGTATATTCATCTGGACCCCTACAGCAAAGGCGACCGCTACAAGGTGGCGATGAACGCGGCGAAAACCGAAGCAACCGGCACCACGGGCAACGACACGCCTTTCGTGTGCAAAAAAGGGTAGGGCGCCCCTGAAGGCGCTATACGTCAGGATGCGTCGCAGGTCACCGGATAGATCTGGATAATGCTGCGGGCGGGGTAATGTTCGTGGTGCACGGCATAGATCACTTCGGATCTTTCTTCGAAGAGTTGCAGCACATGGTAGAGCGGGC
>Ga0316197_10000398_pt1 | contig 30415 bp, 27 predicted proteins | sample OudBiesiAoxic_MG_FD_204939 | JGI IMG/M metagenome (GOLD analysis project Ga0316197, IMG submission 204939) | Coastal sediment microbial communities from Oude Bieten Haven, Netherlands - site A oxic | ecosystem: Environmental > Aquatic > Marine > Coastal > Sediment | place: Netherlands... | reverse complement strand
GGCGACAAGGAAGTCATCGTATTACCGGATATCACGGCACCGGAAGAACAAAAATCAGTATATAGCCGCGATGAAGCATACCCACTGATTTTCAAGCATTACTTGAACAAAGCCGACGCGTTGCTTTCCGTTCCGGGCATACCCGATTATGAAAACATCAAAATCTACCTGACCAAAGCCCAGAATTTTGCCGTTACCAATGAGCTGGCCCAGGCCGCTTCTCAAAGACTGATTGCCATTGATTTACACAACCTGCTGTACCGCGCCGGCGTGGCCCAGGACCGGGATACGGTCGTGGACCTGGAGAATGCCCTGGATTATCTTTCCGCGGCGGGTCGTCTCGAACTCGAACCGGAGCAGGTAGAACGGATCAATCACCAACGGGAAACGATTCGCGATCGGTTGCGGGAGCTGAAAGAAGTAGAGGCTGCCCTGGAAGCGGCGCCAAAGGAACCGACCCCGCATCCCACAGTAAAAAAATAGCGGTCATTTATTCCGATTGGCAACCGGGAAAAACAGCATAGCTAATACCTTAATAGAGCGAACGTCGAGGGTGCCTCAGATTCAAGGCGTCCAAGGGCGAAGCCGGTGTAAATTATTGCGAGTCCTTGGCAACGCGGAAGATGAGGTATCATCGGCCCTCCCGAAGGGTATACAAAATGGGGTCGTTTTTTTGGAAATTTATATTTCACTGGTGCCAGCGTTGTAAAAAAACCTGCCTATCGCTTAAAAAAAGCATTTATTTGGGTGTTTTATGTTACTTCTCCATTTTGTTTACGCTCATTTAGGGTAATAGCTATCCCAAATCAATCTCGCCTGCTCGGATGCAGGCCACCCAGTGATCATCATCGCTGTTTCCAGGCGCTGCACCTAAGTCGGGTGTCATTTTGCTGCAATCATCAATCACGTAAGGACACCGGGTGTGAAACACACAACCCGGCGGCGGATGGATGGGCGACGGCACATCTCCAACGAGAATTTGTTTCTTCTTTTTCTGTTCGGGATCAGGCACCGGAATAGCTGAGATTAAGGCCGACGTATACGGATGGGCTGGCTTTGTATAAAGCGTGTCTGCATCCGCATATTCGACGATTTTGCCAAGGTACATCACGGCGATACGATCCGAAATATGCTTAACCACGGCCAGATCGTGAGCGATAAATAGGTAGGCCAGCCCCATCTCCCGCTGAAGATCAAGAAGCAAATTTAATACCTGGGATTGAATCGATACGTCCAGAGCGGATACAGGCTCGTCACATATGATGAGTTTCGGGTTCAAGGCAATCGCCCGGGCGATACCGATGCGCTGACGCTGACCCCCGGAAAATTCATGGGGAAATCGCGTCATCGCCCTTGCAGCAAGGCCAACCCGATGAAGCAATTGTTTGACGTGAGTTTTTCGCTCTACCGGGGTACCGATACCATGGATGATATACGGTTCTTCTATGATATCACCAATGGTATGCCGTGAATTCAAGGATTCAAAAGGATCCTGGAAAATCATCTGCATGTCTCTACGTAGATCGCGAAGTTCTTCCCGGCTCAAATGAGATAAATCTTTTTTGTCGAAAACCACCTTTCCGGCCGTAGGTTTGTAAAGTCGTAAGATGCTGCGCCCGACAGTTGTCTTGCCGCATCCTGACTCACCCACCAGTCCCACTGTCTCTCCCGTGCGGATCTTAAATGACACATCATCCACGGCATACACCTTTCCCACCGGTCGCCGGAAGATACCGCCCAGAACGGGGAAGTGCATTTTAAGATTTTTTACGTCTAGAAGCAATTCGTCCATTAGTTTTTTTTCCATTCGGCCTAATAGAGGTAACAGCTGACCCAGTGGTCCTCGTTGATCGGCCTCAAGGGCGGCGGTGCGATACCGCAACCTGCCATGGCATACGGGCATCGATTCTGAAACCGGCACCCATCGGGCAGTTCATACAGGCTCGGCACCATGCCCCGAATGGTGGTCAACCGGGTCTTGGGCTCATTATCAAGGCGCGGTATGGCCGAAAGCAGCCCCAACGTATAAGGATGCCGAGGGTTTTTAAAGAGTTCCGTTACCGGTGCTTTTTCGGCTACGGTGCCCGCATACATCACCAGCACGTCATCACATATCTCGGCAATCACTCCCAGGGCATGCGTAATAAATATAATCGCCATCCTGGTTTGACGCTGTAGCTTCATCATCAATTCCAGAATCTGCGCCTGGATGGTCACATCCAGAGCCGTGGTCGGTTCATCAGCGATAAGAATATCCGGTCGACCGGCCAGGGCCATAGCGATCATCACCCGCTGACGCATCCCGCCAGAGAGTTGGTGCGGGTATTCCTCCATCCGTCCCTTTGGTTCCGGGATTCCTACTTTTTCCAACAACTCAACCGATTTTTCCCAAATTTCCGTATCGGCCATATCGGGAAAATGAAGTTTGAATACTTCACCAATTTGTCGGCCGATTTGATGAACCGGATTTAAGGCGGTCATCGGTTCCTGAAAAATCATGGAAATACCGTAGCCACGGATGGCATGCATTTGATCCGCTGGAAGTGCGGCAATATCCTTATCACGAAATAAAATCTTTCCTTTCTCAATGTAGCCATGCGGTTTGGGTAAAAGCCGCATAATGGAAAGCGCCGTGACACTTTTGCCGCAACCCGATTCACCGACAATTCCCAATGTCCGCCCGGCCTGAACATCAAAGCTGACGCCCTCAACGGCACGGATGACGCCCTGCTCCGTATCAAATGCTGTCACCAGACTGTCAACTTTTAAAATGGTTTTTTCACTCAATCAGAATCACCCTTGGCGTACTTTGGCCATCTCGTCACCGGGCTCTAAACGTTTCATCTATAATCGTTACCGGTGCAAAGGTCTTCTTCTTTTTCCGGGCCTTTTTGGTTTCGTCATGCAACGTCGGGTCATACCAGAATAATCCGCCGGTCGTGCTGTCAAAAGCGCTGAAAGCACTTCCCGAATGCTTGGTTGCGGGTGGCGTCGGGAGTCGCCACCAGCGCCAGTAGGCCTGGCGAAAGTACGGCCGCATGGCCTCCGGAACGAACGCACCGATTTCATGAATCTTTTCCTGAATTTGAATAGAAAGCTCGATCCGATCTTCCTCATCCAGGGAATTGCGATAGGTATCAATCATTCGGTCCAGATCCGAATCATCTGCATTGGTCACGTTGTTGGTCTGGGGCTTGTGGGCATTGTCCGAATGCCAGGTTTGCCAGTAAGAAGGACGTAGGTTTGTGCCAAACCCCATGATAATCACTTCATGCCGGTTTTCACTAATTTTTTTATACCAGGCGCTTGGATCAAGTTTTTGAAGTTTCACTTCAACCCCGGCTCTTTTGCCTTCTTCCTTCAAGACTACCAGCTTGGAGGTATGCCGTTCCGAGCCATAGGTCACCTCCACTGAAAATCGCCGACCATTTTTCACCCAGATTCCATCGGTACCCCTTTTCCAACCGGCTTCTTTCATTAACTCGGCCACCTTCTTAAGATCAAAACGGCGGGCTTTTATATTATTGTTGGAATACCGTCCATAGCCGACATATCCGTGCTCAAGCCGGAAGAAATCGCTGCGCAATACTTTATCGATTACTTTCTGCATGTTCATGGCATGTGCAAACGCATAGCGGACATATTTGTCTTTAAAAATGTCCCTATCTTGATTCAACCACAGGCCGAACGGTGACCGCGTCGTATCATTATAAAACCACAATCGGTACACATATCCGTTTTCAACCACCGGTGTTTGGCTTTTAACATGCCAGTACTTGGGCGGATTCATGTCGAAAACATCCACTCTGGCTTTTTTAAAGTATTCCCACTCCATGTTCTCATTGCGGACAACGGTATAAACCACCCGGTTTACATTGAATCGATTTTTAAAATATTTCAGATCCCTGGCCCACCAGTCCTTCTTGCGTTTAAACTTGACATATTTGCCTTTTTTGAACTCATCAATTTGATAGGGGCCAGTATTGGGAACGATTTTCCAATTGTACTTTCTGACAAAATCATCACCCAACTCAACGTAATAATGTCTTGGGGTGGGAGAAAGTGAGAGTTTCAAATGAAGATCCGGTTCGGCCTTGGTTGCCACCACAGCCAGGGTATAATCGTCATAAACAACAACCTTGTCAATCTCTTTGGTATAGTAGTCATTATACCAGGGGGCTACGATATATTTTGAACGCATGAATTCCAGGGTATAGGCAAAATCATGGGCTGTCACCGGTCCCCCGTCGGACCAGCGGGCCTTTTCGTTCAATCTGAAATACATGCTTTTTTTATCTTTCCCATAGGCCCAGTGGGTGGCCAGTTCGGGAATGATGTTCATGCTATTCGGGTGAAGCCCGATCAGGCTGAGGTTATTCCCCAAAATGGCACCTCTGAATTCTGCATTGGAATCCGGGCCAACGGTCCGAAACGTTAAGGGAAAACTCCTGATGGCCAATCGTAAGGTACCCCCCTTTTTCGCTGCCGGCGAGGCATAGACCTGTTCGGTGTCGTTGGTTAGCCATTGTATGTCTTCCGGCAGCAGCGTTTTAGAGGTCTCCGCTTGAAATATGTTCCTCTCTTCAGTGACACCGGTCTCGACGGTACCGGCGGACTGCCGATCTGGATCCGTACATGCATATGTCAGGATCGCCAAGAGAACCAAAATCCAGTGATGGGAAGCAATTGATCGGTTTATGCTTTTGCTTAGGTTTCTCATTTATCTTTTACTCCTCGAATGGAGGTCCATTTTCCTACTCATAGGTGGTATGCAATTTAGGATCGAACGCCTCCCTGACTGCCTCACCGATAAAAGTGACGATCATGAGGGTAATTACCATGGCACCAATAACTGATCCAGAAATCCACCAGGCGTCGAGGTTGGTCCAGCCCTGTTGAATAAGCTCACCCCAGCTGGGAGTGGGCGGCGGCAATCCGAATCCGAGATAATCGAGAGAAGTCAGCGCCACAATACCACCGGAGACGGAAAACGGAGCAAAAGTAACGATAATGGCAATGGTGTTGGGAATGATATGCTTAAAGATAATTCTAAAATTGGACGCGCCCAGTGCCCGGGCGGCGAGAACGTACTCCCTCGCTCGCTCTTTGTAAGTGACCGTGCGCATGGTCCAGGTGATGCCAATCCAGCCGAAAATCGCCATAATGAAGATCAGCATGAAAAAATTGGGAACCACGATGGAAGAGATGATGATGATCACATATAAAAACGGTATATTGGACCAGATCTCGATAATCCGCTGAAAAATCAAATCAAACTTCCCCCCCCAAAACCCCATGGCACTTCCGATGGAGACGCCGATCGCATAATTGGCCACCAGCAGCAGCAGGGAAAATACAATGGCGATCCGGAATCCATAGACGAGGCGGGCCACAATGTCCCGACCCACCGCGTCGGTACCTAAAAAGTGCTTTTCCCGGGTCGAAGGAGGAAATGGGGGATAGGTGCCCTCTCTCAAATCATTCTCGTAGGGGTTGAATGGTACCGGTGGTAGCAAGACCCAGTTGCCATTGTTTTCCGATTTGAAACGTGTCGCCAATTCCCGGTAATTGGTTTCGTAATTATAACTCTCACCGAAAGTCGTTCCAGGAACCATGCGTTTGTAGGTCGGAAAAAAATAGCGCCCTTCGTATTTGACAATCAGGGCGCGATTGTTCACCAACACCTCGGCAAACAGCGATACGGCCAGCATGATAATGAACATCCAAAAGGAAAAATATCCCCTCTTGATTGATTTAAATCTCTTAATTTTTCTTATGGTTAATGGATTTAACTTCATTTGTTAGTTTATATTTTATCCGCCACAGATATCATTCAAATTTAACCCTCGGATCCACTAGGGCCACGCAAATGTCCGATAAAATATTACCGATCATGAACAGCAACGATGAGATCACTAGAATGCCCATAACCACCGGATAATCCCGTTCAACCACCGACTCATATCCCAACAATCCCATCCCGTTGATATTGAAAACCGTTTCAATGAGAAAAGAGCCCATCAGGATAATGGAGATATTGTTGCCAAAACTGGTGGCAATGGGGATCAGGCTATTCCGAAAAGCATGGTTGAAAATGGCCTTTTTGAACGGGAGGCCTTTAGCAATAGCTGTTCTAACATAATCCGCGGCCAGATTATCCATTAGACTGTTTTTCATTAAAAACGTCATGACGGTAAACGAACCGGCGACGTAAGCGGTAAGGGGCAATGCCGTATGCCAGGCAATATCTAAAATCTTCCCCATCCGTGTGAAATCCTCGAAATCATCGCTCAGGATGCCGCCCAGAGGAAAAATTTCCCAGTACGATGCAAAAAGCACCAGGGTCAGCACCCCAACGACCCAGCCGGGAATGGCATAACCGGCAAAAACCACGACCGACGAAATATTATCAAATATGCTTTTGTGTTTGATCGCCTTGACCACTCCCAAAGGGAGACAAATACCGTAAACCAGAATCAAAGATAAGACTCCGAAATACAAAGAAATCGGAATCCGATCCCTGATCATCTCCCACACCGGGTCATAATAGCGCGTCGAAGTGCCCAGATCACCGGTCAGCACCTTGCCCAGCCATAAAAAGTAGCTGGCCAGCACTGGTTTGTCGAAACCATAATATTTTTTTAATTCGTCGATTTGTTCTTCGGAAAGGGGTTGGGTCTGTTCCGCTGCTGTTCCCGTCCCGCTGATACTCGGCATCTGCTGGGCTTGGGCGATGATTCGCTCGATCGGACCACCCGGAACGAATCGGGTGATCACAAATACCATGATGGTAATACCGATAAAGGTTGGAATGATTAGGAGAAAACGTCGGATGAAATAGGCGGTCATATTTTTCCCATTACCCGGATACTGATATCTGTTACCGGCAATACGCCCAGAGAACTGATCAATTTGATCGTCACACTCATATCGCAGGCGCCTTATCTTTTCAAGCCGGCAAGGAGAGATCTGTTCCCAGCCGGCTTGACAATCACCAGGTCATTTTTTACTTGTTAAAGAAACAGGGCGACATTGGCACGGCTTTATCGGAGAATAAACAATGGGCTTTCAAGATTTACGAACACCGAAGACCGAACTTGACCAACGAAACCGTCAAATGCAGCAGTATCTTCAACAAAACAATATCGACGGTGCCGTGGTCGTGCAAAAAGCTGATTTATTTTATTTTACGGGAACCATTCAGGACGCCCATTTATACATCCCCGCCGACTCCTCCCCGGTGTTGTTGGTTCACAAAAACATATTCCGTGCCCGGGAGGAATCAATGCTTGATATTATCGAGCCTTTAGACGGACTGAAACGACTCCCGGAAAAAATTATTCACTACGTCAAAACAACTCCCCGACGGCTCGGCCTGGAATTCGACGTATTGCCTGTGCGAAATTTTTTAACTTTTCAGCGCCTTTTCGAAAAAGTTGAATGGGTGGACGTTTCCGACGCGATTCGCCGGATCCGGGCGGTGAAATCGCCATTCGAAATTGACCTTATGAATAATGCGGCAAAATTATCGGACCGCCTGGCTGCCAGTATGCCCGCTTTGCTACAGGAGGGCATGACTGAAATTGAGCTGGCTGGCCAAATCGAAGCCGTGGCCCGTAAACTAGGCCACCAGGGTATCGTGCGCATGCGTCTGTGGGGCCACGAGATGTTTTACGGACACCTGATGGCCGGTCCATCTGCGGCAGTGGGAAGCTACCTGGCATCGCCCACAGGGGGAACCGGTATTAGCCCAGCCGTGTCCCAGGGCCCCAGCCGACGACCTATTCAACGCCATGAGCCGATCCTTTTGGACTATGTTTTCGTATTTCAGGGTTACCTGTCGGATCATACCAGAATTTTTTCTGTGGGTGATCTACCTGATGATTTGATAATGGCACACGAAGCCATGCAAAAGGTCCAAGCAGAGATTAAAACGGCCGCCAAGCCAGGAATCAAAGCCGGAGACCTGTATGTCATGGCCATGGAAATGACAAATGAAATGGGCTATGTCGATTATTTCATGGGCCACGACCATCAACGCGTTCGCTTTATCGGACACGGCCTCGGAACTGAATTGGATGAATACCCGTTTCTGGCCAGGGGACAGGAAATGGTTTTGGAAAAAGGGATGACAATCGCCGTTGAACCCAAGCTGGTCTTTCCCGGAAAGGGCGTGGTGGGCGTAGAGAACAGCCATGTTGTGGAAGAAAACGGGTTACGGCAACTGGGTCAATATCCCGATGCAATTACAACCGTTACCATGAAACCGTAACACAAATAAAAAAGGGAACAAGGCTGAGCCCCTTCCCTTTTGAATTCAATATACGGTTAAATGTTAACGCTTAGAGAATTGGAACCGCTTACGCGCACCCGGTTGGCCGTATTTCTTCCGCTCTTTCTGGCGTGGGTCCCGCTTAACAAAACCAGCCTTTTTCAACGGGGTCCGCAAATCCGGATCAGTGAGGACCAGGGCCCGGGTGATCCCATGCCGGATAGCGCCGGCTTGACCCGTGATTCCACCACCCAATACTCGTACCCTGATATCAAAGGACTTTGTATTACCTGTTAATTCTAGCGGCTGCATCACGGCAGTTTTGGCTGTTTCCATTGAAAAATAATCATCCATCGGGCGATCATTAACGGTGATGTTTCCCGATCCCGGCGTTAACCAAGTTTTGGCAATGGCGCATTTACGCTTACCGGTGGCGTAATAGACGTTCTCTTTTTCCATGAAAGTTTCCCTTACATTTTTTAAAATTTTCTTGTCGTCTTTCAGATAAAATTATTTGGGCTCCATTATCAGTCGCCAGTTCGATAACATACGATTTGTAGGATCTACTCAGGATGACTCCTCACCAGTTCTTATATAACAATATTTAAAAATTCTATGGGCGATCCTGAATCCTCAACACTTCTGGTCCCTGAGCCTGATGCGGATGCTCTTTGCCGGAATAGACTTTCAGATGCGAATATAACTGCCGCCCTAACTTGTTTTTCGGCAGCATTCCCTTGACGGCAAACCGTACCAGATCTTCAGGCTGTTTTTCCATCAGTTTTTCAGCTGTGATGGTCTTTAATCCGCCAATATACCCGCTATGGCGATAATACTCTTTTTGTTTCCATTTTCTGCCGGTTAAAACGATCTTGTTGGCATTGATAACAATGACCCCGTCTCCCATATTCACGTGGGGGGTAAAAAGTGGGTTATGCTTGCCACGCAGGCGCGCGGCAACGGTTGACGCCAACCGACCGAGCACTTGTCCTTCGGCGTCCACGACCACCCACTTACCTGGATTGTCGCTGCTTTTGGCACTATACGTATATTTCTTCACTGGATGCCTCTTCTGTTCCCATTCTGCCATTATTTAAAAGAGTATATGTAATGAGTCGCGCGGTTCTTGTCAAGAAAAAAAGAATATTCATACAAATCAAATCTTTCTTGACATGATTCATTTTCCATTTGGCATGTCATTGATATTAATATCGAGATTCGCTATACCGTTTTCATTATCCAATACTGTCTGATTTAGGAGATGCCCTATGCCGATGGAGCATGAAGCCAAATTTATCCTTACCAGTTCACAGGAGGTTCGTTCCAAAATAATCGCCCTTGGCGGTCATTCCAACGGTCGGTTTTTTGAAAGCAATGTCCGTTATGAAGATGAAAAAGAGAGCCTGATCCAAAAAAAGTCACTATTAAGACTGCGCCAAGACCGTAAAGCGTGGCTAACGTATAAATCCCCTCCCACCAAGGCTGATATTGAAGTAAAGACGATGAACGAAATCGAGGTGTCCGTCAGCGATTTCGAATCCATGGATCAAATCCTGGTTGCCGTCGGCTTTCATCGGGCGCAAGTTTATGAGAAATGGCGTGAGACCTATATTTTAGACGATGCCAATCTTTGCCTTGATACCATGCCGTTTGGGGATTTTCTAGAGATAGAGAGTACGCCGGAACGGGTGAAATCCCTTGCGGCCACACTGGGACTGCCGTGGAAAAAGCGTGTATTGGATAACTATTTGACTATTTTTGCGCTACTCAAAGAAAGGGAACAACTCTCTTTTAATGATGTTACTTTCGCCAACTTCAAAGACGTTCAGATCGACCTAGATTGGTATGGCTCCATACTTGAGGCTGGTCCATGACGCCCTCGCTGACCGTTTTTTCTTTGAATCTTCGATTCGGCCTGGCCGATGATGGGCCCAACCGCTGGGACTATCGAAAACACCTTATTCCCCAATTATTAAACAAGTATCCAGCCGATTTCTATTCTTTTCAAGAAGTCAATGATTTTCAGGTCCGGGACCTTCAAAACATGTTACCCGGTTACCGGTTCATCGGGCAACGACAACCGGCGCCCGCCTACTGGCAGAACAACATCATATTTTATCATCAAGACTGGGCCTGTGTCGAGCGTCACCACTTCTACTTAAGCCAAACTCCGGACATTCCCAGCAAATTCCAGGATAGCCGCTGGCCCCGTCAGTGCACCATCGGCATATTCCAGCAAGCGGATCGATTCCTGGTTTGTATCAATACGCACTTTGATTTTGAGGAAAACGTACAAGATAAAAGTGCCCGACTGATCATATCCAGGCTGTCCACGCTACCAATTACGGAACCGGCAGTCATGATGGGTGATTTTAATGCGACCCCCGATGATGGCTGCTATCAAATCTTTACCGGCACCTCACATCAAACCCATCCGGGCGGAAACGATAAGCTCGACCTGCCTTTATTCAAGGACGCATATGATCGGCCTTTCCCCTCAACCCACCACGGTTTTACCGGGCGGACGGCGGGTGAGCATATCGACTGGGTGTTGTATCGGGGAAAAATTGATCCGGGGGAACGAATGGTCATTGATGATGTTTTTGATGGACGTTATCCTTCAGACCACTTTCCTCTCTTTGTACGGTTCCATTGGGTCTAATTGCATAGTCCTCAATCTGTGATTGACACCTTGATCGATTCGCCCTTACCAATGCCGAGACGGGACGCCGCACTGCCCTGATTGACAGCAATTTCAAGATAATCCCGGCTCCCGATATACGTAACAAAATTTCCCACCAGTCGATCCTGGTAAATAGTCGCCAATCCCTTAATGTGCTGATTTCCAACCATAACGGTTACTGTTCGTCCTGGGTATTGACGCCTTATCAACTCAATCCGTTCCACATCGATGTCGGTAATTAAATTTCCGAACCGATCGACATCGATGATCGTGCCGACCAGGTCTCCGTTTTCATTCGTTTCCGGCGCCTGGTAGTCGAGATTCACCATATCATCCGGATTCATAGGGGAACCCAGCCGATCCGGGGAAACACCGTTTAGCAGGTGAGCGGCCACCGGTGCAAAAATATCTCGCCCGTGAAACGTGTCACTGATCGGATGAAAAAATAGATCAGGATTATCAACCGCCACCAGCCATCGGATTTTTCCATCGTCCCTGACCAGGCTGAGCACTCCATTATCCGGTCCAATGAAGTAATGCCCCGCTGATTCAAAGGCAACAACGGTCCGGCCCGTGCCAACACCAGGGTCAACAACAACGACGTGCACGGTGTCCTTGGGAAAGTAGCGATGCGATGAACGGATAATAAAGCCTGCCTGCACCACGTCCTGTGGATCTATCCGATGGGTGATGTCGATGATAACCGCCTGGGGGCAGATACCAAGGATCACTCCCTTAATGACCCCTGCGTACCCGTCCTTATCTCCGAAATCAGTTGTCAGCGTGATGATGCCCATGATGGTCCCCAAAGGGCCAGTCGGCCAGTTTTCCGGCCAGCCAGTTAGTCGAGCTGCCGGCTAGCCGGCCAGCCAGTCGCCCCCCCCCGGAAAACGGGTCCGCTGACAGACTGGCTCACCGCCAGACTGATTAAAAAAGGCTCTCCTGGACTTTATAACCCAGATGCCGATACGCGTCCGGCGAGACCCGCCGTCCAGAAGACGTCCGCAATACCATGCCTAGCTTCAATAAATACGGTTCCACCACATCCACCAGGGTGTCGGTTTCTTCCTGAAGCGTAGCGGCAATTGCCTCTATGCCCACCGGGCCTCCTTTGTAAAAATCGATGATGGTTTTTAAATACCGTCGATCCAGGTTCGTTAACCCCTTTTCATCCACACCCTCCAGATCAAGAGCCGCGTGAACGGTTTCAGGTTTAATAACGCCATCTCCTTTAACCTGGGCATAATCACGAACCCGTTTCAACAACCGGTTGACGACCCGCGGCGTCCCGCGTGATCGTCGCGCCAATTCCTGCCCAGCATCTTTGTTTATCTCCACAGAGAGCAAGTAGGCGGATCGTTTCGTGATTGTCATCAGGTCGGTTTCATTATAAAAATCGAGCGATCGGAATATGCCGAACCGATCTCTTAAAGGAGCGGATAAAAGACCGACCCGAGTGGTGGCACCCACTAGAATGAATTGTTTGAGGGGGATTTTATGACTGCGAGCATTAACCCCCTTATCAAACACAATATCGATGGAGAAATCCTCCATGGCCGGATATAAAAATTCTTCCACAATTTTGGGCGTTCGGTGAATTTCATCTATGAACAAGACGTCACCGGCTTCAAGATGCGTTAGAATGCCGACCAGGTCGCCGCCCTTTTCAAGGGCAGGACCCGAGGTCAGCGTCATCTCGCCACCGGTCTCGGCGGCAATAATATGGGCCAGGGTCGTTTTACCCAGTCCGGGAGGGCCATGAAACAACACGTGATCCATGACTTCCTTCCGTTTTCGGGCCGCCTGGATGGCAATTTTCAACGTCTCCACAACTTCGATTTGACCAATATATTCCGTCAATCGCTTTGGCCTTAGAGAAATGAGTTCCGGCTCGTGATCACCCGACAGGTTGTGAGGGGTTAGAATTCCCTGCTTTTCAGATGATTCGGTTAGGACTTTATCAATCATATCATTTGCTTACCTTGATAGACTTCGTCAATCAGAGTATCGGCTGAGGCAATCGAGGGATTGCGGGCCATGGCCTCATCAATCATCCGTCTGGCTTCGGTCGATTTGTGCCCCATCTGGGTAACGAGGACGTCGAAAACTTTCCGGCGGAAATCCGCTTCCAGGTGAGATATTTCAGTCCTTTGCCTGGGGATCAAGGCAAATCTTTCCATCTTTCCTTGAAGTGTAGCCACAATTTTTTCCGCCGTTCTTTTACCGATACCGTTTAGTCCTGACAAGCGGTGGATATCACGCGTTTCAATAGCGGTTGCAATCTCCCCAACGGGGATAGTCAGTGCCTTGATGGCCTTGAGCGGACCAATAGCCCCCACGGTAATGAAATATTGAAAAAATTCTTTCTCGGCCTGAAGACTAAACCCGATTAGAACCGGCTTGGGTTGACGTTCGGTCTGGTGGTAATAAATGTACAGTGAGATCTCATCCCCGATACTTTTATCCTGCATCCGCTCGATAACGATACCCGGCAACAGCACTTCATATCCGATTTGATTTGCTAGAACCAGTATCCGATCTGTCTCCTTGCTTAAAATTTTTCCTTCAATATATCCGATCATCAGCCGCAACTCCTGAAGACCCTTGAAAAACAGGCTTTTTTGCCCATTTCCTGCCTGCGCCAGGGATTTGGTAGGCAGGCCAACGCTTGTTTGTGTTTATCTCCACACAGACAAGTCATTCTTAAAATTGAATTCTCCAAATATTGAATGTATTTCTGCGGTTAATTCCGCCAAGGGCGGGAAAATTCTTTAAAGGTCTCGTGCGGTTACTGATGGATCAATTCGATTCGCATCGAATCGGTAAAGTCCAATCAGAGCCAGACCCAATGCATCGGAAGCATGATCCGGTGAAATAGGTTCCCTTCGATCAAGGATACCCCGTACGGTTCTTTCCAGCTGCTTTTTAGAGGCGTTACCGTTTCCCGTCAACACTTGCTTTGCTTCCCGCACCGGGATTTCGCGCACCGGGATACTCGAATTACTACCGGCCAGCAATACGACCCCGGTAACTTTTGCCAGGCTAATTCCCGAGGCAGGATATCGTTGAAGGGAAAAAACCTCTTCGACCACCATCAGGTCGGGTTTTTCCTTTTCCAAGACGGATAATAGACGGGTATATATCAGTTCCAGGCGGGTGGGCAGGGGCTTGGATTTTTTGGTGTGAATAGTCCCATAGGAATAACCCTTGACGCGGGTTCCGATACCCCATACCAAGCCCACGCCTGTAACAGCCAAGCCGGGATCTATACCTATGATTTTGGCCATGGCCGGCCCTAGCCCCGGGGCTGGATTGAGCGATTAAAACCCTTCGAGCTTTTTCCTGGCAATCTGGGATGCATGCGATTGCGGATATTTTTTAATACATTCCTTTAACATCACGCGGGCGTTGGCCTTGTCACCTAATTTGTAAAATGCCAGGCCCTGTTTGAGCATTGCATCCGACGCTTTGTTTCCCTTAGGATAGTTTTCAATTACCTTATTATATTCCAAAATCGCTTTTTCGAACCATTGCTCACGATAGAAAATTTCAGCGATCCAGAACTGGGCGTTATCGGCGTTCTTCGATTTCGGGTATTTCTTCAGAAGCGTTTGAAACAGCTCCCGGGCGGTTTCATCATCACCGTTATCAAATGCCTTTTTGGCCTTCAAGTAGAGTTCTGTCTCCGTAGTCGGCTGGCCCGTTGCAGGCTGTTGTTCACCTGCTGCCCTGGAAATTTCAGCAACCGGTTGCTCCAGGTTAAGATAATTTTCAACGTACTCGATTCGCTTTTTCGTCTCCGCCATTAACGCTTCCAGCTGTACGACCCGCTGCGAGTACCTGGTTTCAGTCTGGCCGGCGACACCCAGCTCCTGATTCAGTCGATATTCCAACTCCTCCAACTGCCCTTTCAACTGACGTGTTTGCTCTCGCATCCCATCCAGGGTGGCGGTCAAGGAGGCGGATTGACTGCGCGATTGTTGCGCATCATCCTTATAGGCTGATAATTCCCGGGAAAAAACATCCCGATTTTTTACCAGCTCACTGTTTTGCTGTTGAAGTTCTTGCTCCAGCCGGTAGAGCCGCTCATCATAGGGATAAAGATCCTGTTGCGTAACACATCCGCTGAATCCACCGGCCAGTAATAAAACCACTGTAATGATAACAAAACGTCTCATGAAGGCATTTACTTGATGTCGAATTGGGCCCGTCTGTTTTTCGCCCAGGAAGCTTCACCCGCTCCTGATTCCAAAGGACGTTCCTCTCCGTAACTGACAGTGGCCAGACGCGATCCATCGATCCCCAAACTCATTAGAAATCGTTTGGCACTTTCAGCACGGCGGTCTCCCAGGGCCAGGTTGTATTCAATCGTTCCACGTTCATCACAATGACCCTCTATGAGGACCCTGCTTGCCTGATTTTCACGCAGCCAATCAGCTTTACTTTTTAAGGCACTCTGGGCCATGTCATCGAGCACGGAACTGTCATAGGCAAAATAAACATGCGTATTTTCAAATTCATCCCGGGCTTTTTTAATCCGTTCAGCCTTGAGGCGCTCTTCCTCCAATTTCTGTTCTTCGAGCTGACGCTGCCGTTCTAGCTCCGCCTGCCTTGCCTTTTCGGCGGCATCGTCAGTCGTTTTCATGGCGGAGGCATCTTTTTTGACCGCTTTTTTCGCACATGAAACCGAAAGCAGCAAGCCTGGAATTACCAGTATCAGCGCCATGACAATCCACATTTTTTTACGCATCTTTTTCCTCCTTTTTAACATTAGACTATCCAAATTTTCAAGGTTTCTGCTCAGTGAATTAATTTTATTGACTTATTGGGTCATCGCATTCCCCGACCATTGTGGCTCACTTTGTTTGCCAGGAAGATCAAGCAACCGTCGCTGATCCGTACCGTAGGCCGTCATAACATATATTCTCGATGTTCCTTCTCTGTTCGAACTGAACACGATCAGGCTGCCATCCGGCGACCACGAAGGCGATTCATTGTCCCCCGAATTATGGGTTAGCTGAATCAGTCCCTCGCCCTCGACCCCTATGACCCGGATATTGAGGCCATCTTTATCCATGGCCGTATATGCAATCTGGTCCCCCCGAAATGACCATGTCGGCTGGGTATTGTTTTTGCCTTCAAATGTCAAGCGGCGGGTTTGTCCCGATGCGATCTCTTTGATATAAATCTGCGGCGACCCGGCACGCTTGGAAACAAAAGCGATTTTTCTCCCGTCTGGGGACCAGGCGGCAGAAATATCAATCCCTTTGCTTTTAGTCAACCTATTAATAATTTTTCCGTTTTCAGTCAATAGATAAATTTCAGGGTCCCCTTCAAATGATAAAGTCGCTGCTAACTTTAATTCTCCCGGCATCCAACTGGGCGCAATATTGATACCTTTTTTGGCAACAACCGCCCCGACTTTTTTTTGCAGATGCTTGATGTGCAGGTCCGGTTTTCCCTTCACATATGAAGTATAAGCAATCCATTGAAGATCGGATGACAATGCCGGTGACAGGCTAATATTTTTATGATGAGTCATTCGAACAGGTTCTTTACCGTCAAAATCGCAAACGAAAATTTCTTTTTTCCCCTCGACTGTTGAAACAAAGGCAATTTTACTGTCAAACAGCCCGCGATTACCGGTTAGGGTGAATATCACTTCACTGGAAAACCGGCGGATCATACGGCGCATATCTTCCTTACGCCCTTTATAACGTTTGCCGACCAGCAGCTGAGCCTTGAATGTATCAAACAGCCTGAGTTCCATGGTCAACAACCCTTCATCGAACACCACGCCGCCGGTTACCAGTAGCTCCGCCCCAACACCCGTCCAGTTTTTAAACTGGATCTGGCTGGCGATAATGTTGGGGGCTTTGGGGTCGATCAGAAATGCACCCCTGTCCAGCATCTTGAAATAACCGGTAAACACCAGCATATCGGAAAGCATGTCCGCGGCCTGACTGGAAATCTGTGCTTCATCAGTGGTGTTGCCCAAGGACTTGAAAACCGGTATGGCAGTCGGAATTTTCCGTATGGCCGGGCTATTGATATCCACATAGTCATAACGAGCTCCCATGGTCGTTGGGACCCAGCAAAAACCGATCAAAAACCCCGTTAAAACAAGCGATAATGATCGGGCGAGGCGTTTACATAATGCAATGCACATAACAATTTCCCTAATCCTCAATTCTTTATTCGTCAATAATTTACAGTTATTTAACACCTTCCGGCGTAAAAATCAGGCCCAGGTTGTAGAAAGGCCGACGATACCCCAGTGGCAGCGATGGCAATGGACTGGCTTTTTGAATAGCCTTATAGGCCGATTCGTCTAAATACCGGTTGCCCGACCTTTTTTCAAACCAAATATCGGCAATCTTACCATTCGGCATAATTTTAACCACCAATACTGCCTCAAGATCTCGGATATTACCGGCCAATTGACTGGAAAACGCCCAGTTTTCCTGGATTCGGTAAGGAATTTCCGCCCGGTAAATATCCATCATCTCTATCGCTCGCCGACCCGTGCCGTACCCAGTGGCGCTGGTACCCGTCCCCTCGCCTTGTCCGGCCATTTTTCGTTTCAACTGGTCAACAGGGCTGGTCTTGGCCACCTGCTTCCGGATCCCGTCGATGGCCTTTTTAACCTTCTGAGAATCTGATTCTTTTACCTTTTTTTCAAGTTGATCAATGGTTTTTTTAACCGATTGTTCCGGTTTATAGGTTTTCTTTTTAAGTGACGCTTTGGGTTTATATGCTTTCTTCTTGGGCTTTTCTTTTGAAACGGATATTGCATTCTTCGCTTCCGGTTTGGGTACTTCTATTTTGGGCTTGGGAACAGGCACTTCTTTCTTGGGCTCCGGTTTCGGAGATGGAACCTCTTTTGCCTTTTTCTCTGTCGGCGGTGACGGTGTATTGCCCTTGGTTGTTTGCGCGGCCGGACCTGGCAGGGAAACCATGCTAACACTAATGGCAGGAGGAGGGATAAAACGCCTCGACGGTCTTAGATTGGGCACAATCACAAACGCCAGCACCAATGTCAGGTGAAGGGCCACCGATACGGTAACGAACAGAACCAGGGACCAGGGATCCTGATAATACCCGAATGCGGAAGGGCTGGATGCATACGATGGGCGCAATCTCATTATTTTTTGGATTTTACTTCTTTATCCTTTTCTTTGGATTGAAGCGGTTCAGTCACCATCCCCAGCTTCTCCACCCCGGCACCTTTTATCTCGGCCATGATTTGAGCCACAATTCCGTAAGGAACACTTTTATCCGCTCGAAAAAAAACTTCCCGATCCTTTCTTCCGTCAAGGATTTTACTAAGCTTTTCGTTTAAAAAATCAAGTGTCAATTTGAAATCATTAATAAATATTTCGTGGCTTTCATTCACCGTGATGATCAAATGTTCCTTGTCCGCCGGCAGAGGTTCAGCGGTGGTTTGTGGAAGGGAAACATCAACACCCTGAACCATCATTGGCGCCGTTACCATGAAAATGATCAATAAAACGAGCATCACATCCACCAAGGGAGTGACGTTGATATCGGACATGAGCCGATCACCGTTGCTGCTGAATGCCATTATCGCTTCCTCCCGATACCCAGTATATCCCGTTCAATGATGTTTAAAAAATCCGCCGAAAAACTTTGTAATTCCGTTTCAATCACCCGGATCTTCTGGGTAAAAAAATTAAAAGCGATAACTGCGGGGATGGCGGCCGCCAGACCGGCCGCCGTGGCCACCAGCGCTTCGGAAATACCCGGCGCCACCACGGCAAGGCTGGCCGATCCTCTCAACCCGATCCCGTGAAACGAATTCATAATTCCCCAAACGGTTCCGAACAGACCGATGAATGGCGTGGCATTACCCGTCGTAGCCAAAAAAGGCACCATCTGGTTTAATCGGGTCAATTCTGTGTTAACTGATCGCCTTAAAGCACGCTGAATGTTCTCGCTCCCCGAAAGCCGGGTATTCAACGGCATGACATCCTTCTCGGTGCCGGTCTTATCATGATGATCGCTTTTCTGGACAACCTTACGTAACTCCAGGTATCCGGTACGAAATACCCTGGCAATGGGACTGTGCTGAAACTGGCGGCATTTGGCGTATGCATCGGATAAATCACCACTCTTCCAGAAATAATCGATAAAATAGGCCGACTCACGATAGGCACGGTGGATATGCCGTGACTTGATGAATATTATGGCCCAGGAAAAAATTGAAAAAAATAACAAAATGGCTAGCACTAATTGTACAACAAATCCAGCGTTGCGAACCATTTGAATCAGGTCTATGCCATGTGAAAACATCGTTTATTGATCTCCTGAAGAAAATTATCCATTTTAATTTAAGCATCAATACAGATCTGGCCAAGAACTCAAAATCCATTAATCCACTTAGTCCAGCATGCCAATTTGGAGCAAAGCTTCTATCTAGGGCCCATCCGTTGATTATTTCGTTAAAGATGGCACCTGGTAACGTTTCCAATTCAGAAATAAGAATTTTTGTCCAAGTTCAAGGAAATCAAGGGATTGGGCGTAGACGGTCCATGGTCCGCCGCACAGGCAATCCCGCCGATTGACACCGAGATTGGGCAAAAAGACCGTTTATGGATGGAAACGATCTATTTTATCGGCTAACATTTCAATATCCATTCAGCAGCAACTCCCACGGGTAATTTGTGTGTCTGCTTAGTACAGATACAAATTAAATGTCAAGCGGATTACCCGCTACCAGTCAAGCGTTCATGTTGGCCGGATTAGGCACCAGGGATTGACGGGAAAGATGAAATAGTATAAGAGTAAATTTTTGTATCTGAACAACGGAGGATCGGATGAATTGGGTTATCACTACCTTGGGTACGTCCATCGGAAAAAAAATATTGATGGCGGTAACGGGTCTTGGGTTTATCTGTTTTCTGTTAGTGCATCTAGCTGGCAATTTAACCATCTACGGTGGCATGGACGCTTTTAACGCCTACTCCGAGCATCTCCACGCCCTTGGGCCTATCATTCACATAGCTGAACTGGGCCTTTTAACCCTGGCATTGGTGCATGTATCGATCGGTATCATTCTTTTTCTTCAAAACCTCAGAGCCCGATCATCCCGTTATGTCATGAATGTCCGGGCCGGGGGACGCACCATCGGCTCGGCGACCATGCCGTATACCGGTTTGATTATCCTGTTGTTTGTCATTTTCCATCTGGCTAACTTCCATTTTGTCGATAAGACCCACACCAGCATTTTCCAAATCGTTTCCATGGCATTTAGCAATCTTCTTTATGTGGTGATCTATACCCTGGCCATGGGTATTTTGGCCATCCATATCAGTCATGGTTTCTGGAGTCTTTTCCAGACCCTGGGTGCCAATCATCCCAAGTACTCGCCGGCTGTTTTTGTCATCGGCATCGGTTTGAGTATTCTATTCGGAGTCGGTTTCGGCTTTTTACCGATTTACGTGGCATTCAGCGTTTAAGGAGGCCGTATGCAACTCGACGCACATATCCCCGGCGGACCCATCACCGAAAAATGGGACCGCCACCGTTTTGAACTCAAGCTGGTCAACCCTGCCAACAAACGTAAATTCGACGTGATCGTGGTCGGAACGGGACTGGCCGGGGGGTCAGCGGCGGCGTCCCTGGCTGAGCTCGGATATCAGGTTAAAAGCTTTTGTATCCAGGACTCACCCCGGCGCGCCCACAGCATTGCTGCCCAAGGGGGCATCAATGCGGCCAAAAATTACACCAATGAAGGTGACAGTATCTGGCGGTTGTTCTACGACACGGTTAAGGGTGGTGACTTTCGATCCCGGGAAGCCAATGTATACCGCCTCGCCCAGATCAGCAATAATATAATCGATCAATGCGTCGCTCAGGGCGTGCCTTTTGCACGAGATTACGGCGGCCTGTTGGCCAACCGTTCGTTCGGCGGGGCCCAGGTTCAACGAACTTTTTACGCCAAGGGACAGACCGGCCAGCAGCTTCTACTCGGGGCGTACAGCGCCCTTTCGCGGCAAGTGGCAACCGGGAAGGTGACCCTTTTCCCGCGACGGGAAATGCTCGAATTGGTCATTATTAATGGGCGAGCCCGGGGGATCGTGGCCCGCAACCTTATTACCGGGGAAATTGAAACCCACGCTGCCCATGCCGTGGTCCTTTGTACGGGTGGTTACGGGAACGTCTTCTTTCTTTCCACCAATGCCATGGCAAGCAATGTGACCGCTGCCTATCGGGTCTATCGCAAAGGAGCCCTGTTTGCCAATCCTTGTTTTACCCAAATCCATCCCACCTGTATCCCGGTTCATGGTACCTATCAGTCCAAATTAACCCTGATGAGTGAAAGCCTCAGAAACGACGGCCGCGTATGGGTGCCAAAAGACCCGAGGGACAGTCGGAGTCCTGTCAGTATCCCGGAATCGGAACGGTACTACTATCTGGAAGAGAAGTACCCCAGTTTCGGCAACCTAGTCCCCCGTGATGTAGCCTCGCGCAATGCTAAGCTTCAATGTGACCAGGGTATGGGCGTGGGTGAGACCGGACTGGCCGTATACCTCGATTTCGCCGATGCCATCAAACAGGACGGGCGGGCTGTAATCGAGAAAAAATACGGCAACCTGTTTGACATGTATGCAAAAATTACCGGCCAGTCCCCTTATGAACAACCGATGATGATCTATCCGGCGGTCCACTATACCATGGGGGGGTTATGGGTGGATTACAATTTAATGAGCACCATTGATGGCTTGTTTGTCATGGGTGAAGCCAATTTCTCCGACCATGGGGCCAACCGACTCGGGGCCAGTGCCTTGATGCAGGGATTGGCCGATGGCTACTTTGTGCTGCCCTACACCATTGGCGGATATCTGGCCGGCACCGAATTGGAAACCATCACCACTGGGCATCCGGCTTTTAACGAAACTGTCCAGGAAGCAACGCAACGCGTCCGGAAATTTCTGGAGATCAACGGCCGGCGTACAGTGGACGATTTTCACCGGCAACTCGGATTGATCATGTGGGACTATTGCGGTATGTCCCGCAATAACGAAGGACTCACCAAGGCAAAAGGGATGATCCAGGAACTTCGCCACGAGTTCTGGGAAAACGTACGGGTCCCCGGGCAAACGAATGATTTCAACCAGAGCCTGGAACGGGCTGGACGCGTGGCCGATTTCCTCGAATTTGCCGAACTGATGATCCTCGATGCCGAAGCTCGCCAGGAATCCTGCGGTGGCCACTTCAACGAAGCCTACCAGACTGAGGAAAACGAGGCCCTCCGGGATGACAATAACTTCTGCCATGTGGCGGCCTGGGAATACCAAGGCTCGGAGCAACCTCCCCAACAACATATCGAGCCACTTAATTTCGAGCATGTCCCCTTAACCCAAAGGAGTTACAAGTGACCGACCGAACCATCCGGCTGACATTGAAAATCTGGCGTCAAAAAGGCCCTCAGCACAAAGGCCGCTTGGAGACCTATCGTGCCGATCATATATCCACGGATATGTCATTTCTCGAAATGCTTGACGTGGTCAATGAACAGTTGACCATGGACGGCCGGGAACCCATTGCCTTTGATCATGACTGCCGTGAGGGAATCTGCGGGAGTTGCGGGGCCGTGGCCAACGGTCGGGCCCACGGGCCTGAAAAAGGGACCACGCTCTGTCAACTGCATATGCGACATTTTTCCGATGGCCAAACCATCGTCATCGAACCCTGGCGATCCCGAGCGTTTCCCATCATCAAAGACCTGGTTGTCGACCGGGGAGCCCTCGACCAACTGATCCAGGCCGGAGGTTATATTTCCGCCAATACCGGGGCCGTGCCGGAAGCCAATGCGATTTTAGTCCCCCAGGACAAAGCCGAAGCGTCAATGGATGCAGCCGCCTGCATCGGTTGCGGCGCCTGTGTGGCAGCCTGCCCCAATGCATCGCCCATGCTGTTTGTCGGCGGCAAAGTATCCCACCTCGGATTACTGCCCCAGGGCCGGCCGGAGGCGAGCACCCGCGCACTCGGCATGGTACGACGAATGGACGAGCTCGGATTTGGTAATTGTTCCAACGAACGCGAATGTGAGGCCGAGTGCCCCAAGGAGATCTCTATCACCAACATCGCACGCCTGAACCGGGAATTTATTAAAGCCGGATTTTTCTCTGCTCAAGGTTAGATAAAGCAGCCTTTCTATTTCTCAAATGGACTATATTAAAAACCAGTACACAGAATTGATGACTGCTTTGAGCGGTCATCCGCTGGAAATACTGCTGGTTAAAATCATTGTCGTTCTGGCAGCGACATTCATCTCCTGGATCATCTTAAAGTGGGTGGTTAAAGTATTCGAACAACGCCTGATAAAATTTCCGTTTATCCAGGATAACCGGAAAGTTTTCAGCGTACTGGAGAAACTGGGCCGGTACGCCCTGGTATTGGCGGCAGGTACCTATTTCATCCAATTATTTGACGCCCAGATTCTCGCCAAACCGTTTTACGCCCTTTTGATTGTGCTCGTGGCGACACCGCTAAAAGACTTTCTACTGCTTCTCAATAGCTACCTTCATCGCAATGTGGCCGCCAAAACAGAGACCAAAATTGACAATATCGTTTTCGATCTTCTCAATCGCCTGATAGGTATTATTGTCTATATCACGGCCGGAATCATGGCCCTTGACTTTCTGGGCGTCAATATCATGCCCTTCATCGCCAGCGCGGGTGTGATTGGTATCGCTGTCGGCTTTGCCGCCAAGGATACATTGTCCAATCTCATTGCCGGGGTATTATTGATCGTCGATCGACCGTTCGAGATAGGCGACCGGATCGAATTGTGGCAGGCCCCGCCGGGCAGCGCCTCCTGGGGTGATGTCATCCATATCGGGTTACGGGGCACCAAAATTAAGACCACGGACAACATCGTTGTGACAATTCCCAATAACACGATCATGACCCGGGACATCATTAATTATACGGCCAACGATTCAATCATTCGGGTGCGCGTGAACATCGGTGTCGCATACGATACCGATATCGATAAAGCCAAAAAATTGATCACCGAAGTGGCCGCCAGGGCCGACTGGATCCTCTCATCTCCGGCGCCGCGAGTGGTCGTTCGCAACTTCGGTGAATCCGCCATCGACTTACAACTCAGGGTTTGGATTGCCGATGCCTGTCGCCGGATGGATACCATTTCCTATATCACCGATCATGTTAAAACCGCATTTGGGAAGGAAGGCGTCGAGATCCCTTATCCCAGACGGGAGATTCACATGATAACCGAATCACCCGACCGGAAAGATGAATAACGATCTGCAGTCTGAAGATACCCATCGTCAGAGCTATTCATACTCGTTTTAAGGAAACGTTTTTTCCGTATAAAATTGGCGCCATCCTTACTGATTCAGCACTCAGGTCGGTTACCCAGCACGCCAGACGGTGCGCATCATCATTTGCGCTTATCCTGTCCTTGGAAGCCGATATGATATGCCGGAGTTTATCGACCAGTGTTTCGGTGGGATCTACCAGGGTTACCCGCCGACCGATTTTCCGCTGAATTATCCGGTTGAGCATGCTGAAATACGGATTGGCCAGGATCAGCGTATCGATTTGCCGGGTTTTCAGGGAATGCAGACACTTTTTAACAATCATTACCGATTCAGGCTTTCTAATCCAACCAGCATGTATCAACGGGACCAGCAATGGGCAGTTGGCAAAGAAAAGCCGGGCTTGGGGGTCGAGATGGCTGATTATTTCCGGGTAGCGGCCACTCTCAGCCAGGGCCGGTGAGCCGATGATGCCGATCCACCCCTTTTTAGAAACACTCACAGCCCGTTCGACCGCCGGAACGATACCATCAACCACAGGCACGCCCATCGCTGCGGCCAGATGCTGTCCAGCTGCACCAGCAATCGTATGGCAGGCCACAACAATCAAACCAGCGCCCTGCGATTGTAAGAAAGCAGCCCCATGCGTGGCAAAATTGCGGATCACCTCTAAACTTTTATTCCCGTAAGGCGCACGCGCCGTGTCTCCGAAATAGACGATGTCTTCAGCCGGCCATTCTTCCCGAAAAGCCCTGGCCGTGATCAATCCACCCATACCCGAGTCAAGTATACCAATCATAATTAAACGCTATGCCTCAATGATTCCGATCCATGTCAAATCATTTATCAGGATCCACCCTTCTCTACTTCTGTAACAGAACCCCCACGAAAAATATATAAAAAGCATAAATGAAAGTGGCTATGCAGATCCAAGGATAGCTGGCAACGCATTTGAACACGCAATTGGGTGGATTGTGATATCCCCAGCAGGCCGCTGTCTTGACTATAGATGTTTCCTAAAAAAGCACACGCTCTTTCTAAAAAAACCGGGTGATCCCAATGGCCAGAGACAGGAGTAGGCCATGAGCAATCAGGGTTTGGATAGTCAGCGCCTGAGCCGGGATCAGACCCTCAAGGGACAAGTATTCCCGCCATAAGACCTGCATGGCCTTGAACGTCAGTGGAAAGGAGAAAAATGATATTAAAATTAAAGGTGATATCACCCTTAGAAAAGCCATAATAATAACACTTACATAAGCCATTAACATGATAGCACAATAAAAATATCGGGATGTCTCTGAACCCAGCCTGACGACCAGATTGTCTTTCCCGGCCTGACGATCGGCTTCATAATCAGGAAATTGATTGATCCAGATCACGCCGGTAATAAAAAAACCCTGGGGAATACCCAAAAGAAACGCGAGACCACTGAGAGAACCGGACATCACATAGTACGTTCCCATGGTCACAAGGGGCCCAAAAGCTATAAATATGACCCCTTCACCCCACCCTCGTGACATCAATTGCAGCGGGGGTGCGGAATATACCCATCCGGCGGCAAGTCCCAAAAAGCCGATCACAAGTACCATGGGTCTGCCCTTGAAAACGATCCATAAACCGGCGAACCCACCGAGGGCGAAAAAAAACAACGCCATTGTCCGCACCGTCTCCCGTCTAATTTCCCCGTTTTGAATCACACGGCTGCCCCCGCTAAAAGGGGTCAGCCTCAAGTTGATCGGATCGCTCCCCCCGGCATCGTAATAATCATTAATCAGGTTAGCGCCCAGATGCAATCCTGCCACACCAATGAGAATAACGAGAAAGTAAGAAAAAACGAACACGTTTTCTTTGAATGCCAGAGCGGCACCTATCACCACCGGAACAAGAGAACCCGCAAGAAATGGCGCCCGCAGGGCTTTCAGATATGAATTTATCATTTATAACCGCATATCTCCCTTTAGCGCTGCATATATTGTTTAATCCTTTTGTCTTCGGTTCGTATTTTAAACCCCGATTGAGCGAAAGTCGAGGATGCCCCGGATACAAGGCATCAAGGGTGACGCTGTAGTGTACTACCGCAAACCCTTGATAACGCCGTAGGTGGGGTATGATCGGCTTTCCTACTGGACCGCTATCGCGGGGGCCGAAAGGCCAACAAAATGAGATTGTTTTATGATTAACTATCTCATTCATTGAAGCATCATGAAAATTTAACTGAATTGAGGATTTATACTACAAATTAAAATACTTAAGTTGAGTTTCTCATTTTTTTGCGCTCGTTTGGGGTTAAACAACTCGTAACACCTTGTCCCCTTACCTACCAAAACGCCACCTTCATTTCAAATACTTAAATGCCTTGATAATATTATGCGGAACAATGGGATCGTTCGCTCCGATTCTCATCCTAACCTCGGGGCTAACACGACTTGGTTTTGACGGCATTTAGCACTTTTAAACAAATGGCTATTTCACTAACAGTGGGAAGCTTCTCTATTATTTCGGATTATGAATAAGACAGCTAGATATCAGTGCTCATCCATTAATTAATTTTTTTAAAATGGACACCTTGTGTCGCTTCCAATTTAGAAATTTAACCGACGCCGTTTGGCGCTTTCACGACTTTGACTTTATTTTATGGACCGGTTACATAGTCCCTCATGCTGGCTTTGGTGTTTGCTCCAAGCGTTTTGAATAATCTCTTTTGGAAAAAGGACCGCCGTCATATGATGTTCCCTTTGGATCATTCCCCGAAATTTTCCACGACCGCCGCCCAAGAAATCGCCGAAACGAAATTCGGCATCAAAGGGACAGCCACTGAGCTGCCGAGTGAGCGGGATCAAAACTTTCGCATAACCACCGAAAACGATGGCATCAATGTCTTAAAGGTCGCCAACGCCCAGGAAGATAAAGCGTTTCTGGCGTGTCAGAACGAGGCCATGATGCATATCATCGAAAAGCGATGCGAAGATGACCGGCAGGTAACCTGCTGCCCCCAGGTACGGCGGGCCCTGAATGGGGAAACGATTATCCCGGTCACCGGTGAAGGGAATCAATCCCATTTTACCCGTCTACTCTCCTGGGTGCCCGGAAAACCCATGGCTGAAGTAAAACCCCACAACAAAAGATTCCTGGAAAGTCTCGGCGCATTTTTCGGTCACTTGGATTTGGTCCTAGCCGATTTCGACCATTCAGCTGCCCATCGGGATTTTTATTGGGATTTGAAGATAGCACCCCGTATCATCCATCAAAAAATCCAGCATATTCCGGATAAAAACAAACAGGAATGGGTGACATCTTTCCTGGGCCGTTATGAAACCTCTGTCGCTGGCAGACTCGGCGGTTTACGGACCGGCGTGATCCATAACGACGGAAATGATTATAATGTCATGGCTTCTACCAGGGACCGATGGTCATTACAGGTAGAGGGGGTCATCGATTTCGGAGATATGGTCCATACCCATGTAATCAACGAACTCGCCATCCTTTGCGCCTATGCCATGATGAATAAAGCCGATCCGTTAGATGCAGCGCGAAGGATTGTATCCGGGTATCATCAGATACATCCGATCACTGAGGAAGAAGTGGAAGTACTCTTTGATCTCATCTGCATGCGCCTTTGTGTCAGCGTATGTAATGCGGCCGAACAATCGCGGCAGGATCCTGACAATGCATATCTAAGCATATCGGAACGACCGGCATGGCATCTTCTCTCCGTACTTCGCCATATTCACCCCCGTTTCGCCGGCTATGTGTTTCGGGATGCCTGCAATATGGCGCCGGTTCCGGCTTCCTCGAATATCGCGCAATGGCTGACCCGGCATTCATCCAATTTTTCTTCTATTACCGGTAAACCGTTGACATCGAAAAATTATATCGTCTTTGATTTAAGCGTGCGCAGCCCGATGATCAGCGCCGGCCCGGAAATCAAAAACCCTGCCCTGCTCACCGAGCGACTGTTTTCGAAGATGAAAAATGCCGGCGCCACGGTGGGTATCGGCCGGTACAACGAGCCCAGGATCGGATATGTCGGCGATCAATTTAATGAAAACTGTGATGAATTGCCCCGTCGGCGGACGATTCACTTAGGCCTGGATTTGTTCATGGCCCAAGGATCGCCGGTTCATGCCGTTTATGACGGGGTCGTGCACAGCGTAGCCAACAACAACATGGCCTTGGACTACGGTCCCACCATCATTCTCTGCCATCAATCCGATGAAGGGCATCGCTTCCATACCCTTTATGGACATCTCAGCCTGGGTTCACTGGAAAAGATCAAACCGGGGATGCAAATCCCAGCCGGTCAGCCATTTGCTCACATCGGTTCGTCTAAAGTTAACGGCGGGTCACCACCCCACGTGCACTTTCAGGTGATCACCGATATGCTGGGCAATGAGGGTAATTTCCCCGGCGTGGCCCGGGCAGATTACCAACGTGTCTGGAACAGTATCTCTCCAGATCCATGCGGCACACTGGGCCTGGCCAAACCTCGGGTCTCATACCAAAAAACCGAGAATGCTGCGATATTAACGGCTCGTCGAAACCACCTGAGTAAAAACCTGAGTATCTCCTATGGCAAGCCCTTGAACATCGTTAGAGGTGTCGCCCAATACCTATACAGTGATACCGGGCAGGCCTATTTGGATTGTGTTAACAATGTCTGCCATGTCGGCCATTGCCATCCCCATATAGTGGCTGCCGGTCAACAACAGATGGCGGTATTAAATACGAACACCCGCTATCTCCACGACAACATCACCCAATATGCCGAGCGGCTGGTGGCCAAATTTCCCGAACCGTTAAGCGTCTGTTTCTTTGTCTGCACCGGCAGTGAAGCCAATGAGCTGGCATTGCGATTGGCCCGAACCTATACCAAGGCAAAAGACATTATCATGCTGGACGGGGCCTACCATGGCAACACCCAGAGTCTCATCGATATCAGCCCCTATAAACATGATGGCCCCGGCGGTAAGGGTGCGCCGACATGGGCTCACAAGGTTGCCATGCCCTGTGGGTACCGCGGTCCCCACAAAGGTACGGATGCGGAAACCGGCGAACGCTATGCGGAGTATGTGGGTGAGGTCGTTAGTCGAATCACGGGTCAGGGAAACCGTCCGGCGGCATTCATCTGCGAAAGCATGCTGGGCTGTGGCGGGCAAGTGATTTTGCCGGACAACTACATGGCGGCGGCCTTCGAAAAGGTGCGTGCCGCCGGGGGATTGTGCATTGCCGATGAAGTCCAGGTGGGATTCGGCCGGGTGGGTTCCCATTTCTGGGCTTTTGAAACCCAGGGCGTCGTGCCGGATATCGTTACCCTGGGAAAACCCATCGGCAATGGCCACCCCCTGGCCGTGGTGGTGACCACCCCGGAAATCGCCGCCGTTTTCAACAACGGGATGGAATATTTCAACACTTTCGGCGGCAACCCGGTCTCCTGCGCCATCGGAATGGCGGTTCTGGATGTCATCGAGAATGAAAAACTCCAGAATAACGCATTTGTCACCGGGAACTACCTGCTGGAAAAGATGAAACCACTATCAAAACGGCATCCCCTGGTCGGTGATGTTCGCGGCCTTGGGCTTTACGCCGGCGTGGAGTTGGTGACGGACCGAAATACCCTTGAACCCGCCGCCAGCCATGCAAACCACATTATCAACCGCATGTGCGATCACGGCATCCTGATGAGTACGGATGGGCCGCTACACAATATTCTAAAATTCAAACCGTCCATTGTCTTCACGCGTGAAAACGTCGACACGCTGGTCTCTGTTCTGGAAAAAGTACTTCAGGAAGATTGTCTTCAGGTGTGATATCAATACCGGCACCCACTATACGGTAAAGTGATGGCACCGTGAAACGGGGCGGAACAGGAAAATGTGTCACCAGGACATCTATTCTTTGTGTTTCAGCCCATGGGCTTCCTTGAACTTGTGCCATTCATCATGGTCTATACTGCCATCTTGGTTCAAATCAAGAGCGTTGAATACTTTGGGCTCGGCACCCTGGAAATTAGCATTAAATTCTTCCCGGTTGACAAGATCGTCGCCGTTGGCATCCATATCACCAAAGTGCATGTTATAGGACGCGGGATCCGGCATAGCGGTTTTGTGATGTTTGTTGCCACCTGGACAAGCAACGATCAGTGTGACGAAG
>Ga0316197_10000396_pt1 | contig 30558 bp, 18 predicted proteins | sample OudBiesiAoxic_MG_FD_204939 | JGI IMG/M metagenome (GOLD analysis project Ga0316197, IMG submission 204939) | Coastal sediment microbial communities from Oude Bieten Haven, Netherlands - site A oxic | ecosystem: Environmental > Aquatic > Marine > Coastal > Sediment | place: Netherlands... | reverse complement strand
GGCAATGGACGTCCTCGTCGCCGTCGAGTTCCCTGCCGAAATCTACACCATCCGCTCGGTGGATTTCCTGAACGAAAATGACCGGGACACCGGTCTGATGGGCAGCGTCAACCAGTGGTCGGGCCGCCCGCATCCGGTCGCGGTATCGCGGCATATTGGCGATGGCCCTGTCTATGCTGTCGTCAATAAAAGTCGATGCCTGTATGTCGATGACAATTAGGGCCGGACGACCTTCGATCAGTTTGCGCGCAGTGTTTTTCATTGTGCAGCTACTAGTGTTTCGGGGGCGTCTGTGGGCAATATCGTTTCGCCCGGGCGGACGATGGTGAATTGAACCGGCGCGCGGGACACCTCTACAGTACCATTTTGCACCCGTGCCATCGTGAACTCACTGTCTTCCATGGCGCCTGTATCGGGGAAATCTTCGCGGAAATGCGCCCCGCGCGAGTTTTCGCGCGCGATCCCCGCCTTGGCAATCACTTCCGATACGTCGCAGAGCGACCGCAGGTTCAGCCAGTCGTGCCACGTCAGGTTAAAAGCCAGATTGTCCGCTGCGACGCCAATATCCATCAATGCCTCTGACACTGCTGCGATGCCGACAAGACCGCGCTGCATACCCTCTTGGGTGCGCATAACGCCAACTTCTTCCCACATCAGATCTTGCAGCTGTTTGCGCAAAGGCAGCACCAGATCGGGTTTGCGGCTCAGCGGGTACATCGCGCGCTCGAGCTCGGCGGCCAGTACCGCCTCGTCAGGGTCGCGCAGGCACGGCATCATCCGGATATCGGCACCCATCGTGTCGCCCGCGACACCACCGTAAACCGTTGAATTGGCGACACCGTTGCCGCCCAACCGGTTTGAGCCATGGGCACCACCTGCGTCTTCACCAGCCACATAAAGCCCCTCCATCGCCGTGCGTGTGTGTACGTCCACCACGACGCCGCCCATGAAATAATGCGCGGTGGGTACGACCTCGACTTTACCGGCGGCCAGATCAAACCCGCTATCGGCGCAGCGTTTGACCATACCCTTGAATTTCTGGCGTACATTTTCCGGTCCGAGATGGGCCATGGAAATAAAAACGCCCTCCTGGTCTGGGTTATTGTTCTTGCGCATTTCGGCATAGATGCCACGGCTGACCACATCGCGGGTCGCGCGTTCGCCCTTGGCGTCGTAGTCAAACATAAAGCGCTGACCGGCATGGCTGATCAGTTGCCCGCCCGCGCCGCGCAAACCTTCCTCTAGGACGGTGCCGGTCATGCGGGTGTGTTCGCCTGCCAGCAAACCGGTCGGGTGGAATTGCACCATCTCCATGTCGCGCAACGTGAGCCCCGCGCGCAGCGCCATGGCAAGACCATCCATCGTCTTATCCCCGCTGGGCGTGTGGTATTTGTACATCGTCGGGCCCCCGCCGGTGCCCATCAACACGGTCTTGGCGCGGACCAGCCGGAATTTCCCCGTGCGCATGTCGATCATCAGCACCCCGGCGAGTGCCGCGCCGTCTTTGGTGGGGATCAGGCCGACCGCGCGGTGTTCCTGCAGCTTTTCGACACCGCTGGCCAATACTTTTTCCATCAACCGGTTGATGATCTCGATACCGGTCAGGTCGCCTTTGTGTACGGTTCGGTCTGCCGTCTGCCCTGCAAACGCCTTTTGATGCAGTGTTCCGTCCGCATTGCGGTCAAAAAAGCACCCCACTTCGTTTTCAAGCTCGCGAATGCGCACCACGGCTTGTTCGCACAGCCGCCATGCCATGTCCTGATCCGGCAGCCACTTGCCCCCCTGGATCGTATCCATGAAGTGACGTTCGACCGTGTCGCCCCCGCCAAGCGCTACATTGTAGCCGCCCTGAACCATCCGCGTGCAGCCGCATTTGCCGATCAGACCTTTGACCGCGATTGTGATCTTGGTGCCTTCAGGAGCGGATTGCTGGGCGTGCAGCGCCGCAAAAAGGCCTGCACCTCCTGAGCCAAGGATCAGGATATCCGTGTCATGCCTTTCGATGTCTTGCGGGCGCATATTAAGTCGCTTTCATGAAAAACAGACAGGCAATCAGGAACGAAACCGCTGTGGCTGCTGCCGCCAAGGTTTTCTGGGGTGGTGTCCATGGCAACCATTCCATTGCCATCAGTCGAAAACCGCCAAACATGTGCACGGCCAGCAAAAACACCAATCCGAATTCGGCGAGTTTGACCACGCCAGCGTCGGTCATTGCCAGAAACCCGTCCAGCCGAGCAGGGTCCGTCATCGCCAGCGCCAGAACCCAGAAATGAAAGGGCAGAAATACCGCCAGTGTCACGCCTGAAAGCCGGTGCAGGATATAGGCAAACCAAAGTGGGTGTGCGCGCGCTCTTGTGCCCTTTGCCATACTCATGCGAATGTCACGGCCCAGACGGCGCGCGCTCCTAATGCGAAGAGGCCTGCACCCGTAGTCCACATAAAGACGTTCAGCGGATGACCTTTTAGGCCCCCCCATTCATGGGCAACGGTGCGCAGACCAATCGCGCCGTGGATAGATACCGCGACCACGAAAGTTCCATAGAACAGAAACCAAAGAACCGACCCCTGTGTGCGCCCTAGAATTTCGGCTGCACTCAGGCCGCCTTGGATGGCGTATATCATGACCGCCAAGTGCCCCAGCACCAAGGGACCCATCAGCAATGCGCTGATCCGTTGCAGCATATACAGACGTAAATCGAGCACTACCGTCTCCGTTTGAAAAATGACTTCGCGGTTTCCCGTTTGAGCCCTGCAATGGCTGTCATCGGGTCCAGTTCATTCGGGCAATAGGTCGTGCAGGACCCCATTGAATGGCAGTTGTGACAGCCACCTTTGTTCGATACCGCATCCAGGATCGCCACGCGGCCGGTGTCTTTGGCGTCGTTCAGCAGGGTCCATGCCCGTTGCAAGGCGGCAGGGCCGAGGTAGTCGGGGTTTCCCGCAACAGTATCGCAGGCAGCGTAGCAAACCGAACAGTTGATACATTCAATGCCTGCGTTCGCCTCGACCCGCGCCGGGCTTGCTGCGTCTACTGGGGGGATCGGATCATCCCGTGTCAGTGCGCCATGGTGGACACCTTCGGCGGCAACCCATTTGTCAAAAAACGGGTCCATATCAACTGCGAGGTCTTTTATCACCGGCAGATTGCGCAACGGGCCAATAGTCACGGCGTTGCCTTCAAGCACCTTGGAAATATGCGTGCGGCAGGTCCAGCGCGGGACACCGTTGACCATCATTGCACAGCTTCCGCACATACCGACCCTGCAGGCAAATCTGTAGCTAAGGGTGGGGTCTGCGTTCTGCTGCACCCATGAAACGACATCAAGCACAGTTTGGTTGTCGTAGGCCGGGACCTCAAAGACGTGCTGTGCCTGCGCGGCCTGCGGTCCGCGTTCAATTGTCACTTTCAGGAATTCCGATATCATCTTCGCTTTGATCTTTCGCTTACGGCATGCAGTATACCACAGTATAAACGACAGCAACGCTTTATGAACGCGATAAATTCTTAATCAAACTGTTAGTTTTTCTAACAAAATTCTGCGTGACTGAAGGATAGGTATGACGCAAAGCCCGAAACCGCCCCTTCGACATGTTTTTGATTGCCGTTATGCGGATGCGCCCGATGTAGATGTGTCTTTGGCCGAAGGTGATGCGTTGAGAACAATGGCTGCGCGAGGGGCTTGCAGGTCATTTCTGGATCGGCCTGTTCCTGATGACCTGCTGGACGTTCTGTGCGCCACGGCATTCGCCTCTCCGACGAAAAGTGATTTGCAGCAGCGCGATATCATTTTGCTGCGTTCATCTGAGACGCGCGCAAAACTGGCCGAGCTGGTGCCCGGCCAAACATGGGTCGCGGAGGCGCCTATGATCGCGGTTTTCTGCGGCAACAACCGCCGTCAAAGGCTGATCCAAGAATGGCACGAAATCCCCTTTGCCAACGACCATCTCGACGCACTTTTCAATGCCGTGGCGGATGCGGCTATCGCACTAGGCGCTTTCGTAACTGCAGCAGAGGCAGTGGGTTTGGGCTGTTGTCCAATCAGTGCCGTGCGCAATGACGCGGCCGCTGTGTCGGCGTTGTTGGGGTTGCCGCAGCATGTATTCCCTCTTGCCGGCCTTGCAATCGGATACCCCAGCACGCCACCGGTTGTATCAAAGCGTTTGCCGTTGGCCGTAACCCGCCATTTTGACGGTTATTCGGAAGATGGTTTGCGACTTGCGGTGACGGCCTATGACCAAGACCGTGCCAAGGCACAGCCCTATGTGCAGCAACGGCTGACCAATGTGTTTGGCACGAAAAGCAACTATAGCTGGTCAGACGACAAAGCGCGGCAGTATAGCCAAGAGGAACGCGCGGATTTCGGATCATACATCCGCGCGCAGGGGTTTAACCTTAAATAGGGTAACTGGCACGCATGTACTTGGCGCCAGAAAGGCACAAACTACTGGTGCAAGTCAGTAATCACCGCGGTTCCGGGTGGTGTGGGGCCATGCATTGCGCGCAGTTCCGCGCTGGCACCTGAAAGCGGTATTTCTCTTGCCACCATTGGGCCGATGTCGACTTCGCCACGTTCGATAAACCCCAGAAGGGACGGATACTTCCACGCAGGCATGCCGCGCGTGCCAAAGAACGCCAGTTGTTTGGTGTAGATGGCGCGCATGTTGATCTGCATTTCACCACTGCCGGATGGCATGCCGACGTGCACGTGGCGGCCAAGTATCGCGAGACATTCGACTGACGCATTTGTGGTGGCTGCTATCCCCAAAGCTTCTACAGACACTTGCGCCCCGCCGCCGGTTAAATCGCGGATCGCGGCAGCGGCGTCGGTCTTTGACGCGTTTACGGTGGCGTCCGCGCCATGCTGTTTGGCGTGTTCCAGTTTTTCATCAACGATATCCACAACCACCACCCGCGCGCCGAGCATTTTGGCCAAAAGCAGTGTGGCCAGACCGATGCCGCCGGTACCGTGCACGGCCACCCACTCTCCGGCTCTGACATTCGCGCGATCTGTCAACGCATGCCATGCGGTCGTGACGCGACATCCCAACCCCGCTGCGAGTGCCGGTGTCATCGTGTCAGGCAAGTGCACCAGATTGTGGTCGAAGGGGACAGCAACATATTCTGCATAAGCGCCTTGCGCGCCGAAACCGGGGACGATCTGGTTTGCGCATGTATTGGACACACCGGTATGGCAGGCGGCACAGTTGCCGCAAGCAAGAATGAACGGTGCGATCAGCCGATCACCAACCTTGTGATGCGCGCGTGGGCCAGCCTGGACAACGGTGCCGCAGTATTCATGCCCGAGTATCGAGCCGTTTTGCACGCGCGGATGACCGCCCGTCCAGCCGTGAAAATCCGAGCGACACACACCGCAAGCCGCCACTTCGAGAACAACGCCATCATCGGGGCAGGCAGGATCGGGAACAGTTTCAATGGAAAGATCTTCGTTAAAGCTTCTGACGACAGCAGCACGCATCGAAACACCCGTTGGTTTTTTGGTCGGACTGCAGGGTCCGTAACTCGATATTTGGTGTACGCGTGTCGCACGCATAAAAGCAAAGTATATTTAGTATCACTTTGATAAATATGTGCTTTCGGGCAGTCAGTTTTTACCGCAGTATGTTTTGTCTTGGAAGGGAGCTAAACCCGCGCGGCTCTTCACTGGTGTGACCGTCAAAAGGATAGGCGTGGGCAGCTGCCAAAACCGTTTGGTGAATGTTCGGTATCGGGCTACTCAGGACACTTAGAAGCCGATTTGAGAGCAAAAGATGAAACGACCCACGCTGGCCACGCCGCGCATGGCTTACATTGTTGCCGTCAGTTTGGCCGTGGTCGTGCTGGTCTGCCAATACGCGGGCACGCGTATATTGTCCGCAAAACAAGAGGCCTCAGCCGTTGAAATCAATCTTGCGGGTCGTCAACGGATGCTGTCACAGCGCATCGCTTTGACGTTGCAGCGTTTGCACGCGGGTGCCGGTTCTTTGGAGACCGCGCGTGAACAGGAGTTGAGATCATCACTTCTGGTGTGTGCGCATTTGATGGAAATCTCTCATCTGGCACTTGTCGGCCGGGCCACTGATGAGATGTCGCGCGCATTGGGTATGGGGCAAGCTTGCCTGTCGAACAACAATGAAACCCCTTCTTTAGCAGACCTTGCTCCGGTGGAGATTACCGATGCGCCGTTGCTGTCCGCTTACACAATGATGGCGCGGGATGTCGCCCTGGGGAGGGTGCAGGTTGCGGATGTGAACCGCCAAGCGCTTGCGGATGATACTATTGATGCGCTTCTGGCAGAGCTGGACGGCGCGACACGGCAGGCGCAGGAACGATCCATTGATAACTTCCGGTTGGCGGTCGCGGCGAACTGGGTTTTTGTCATCTGTCTGGTTGCCGGGGGCGCGATATTGGTTTTCCGTCCGTTGGTCCGCCGCATCGGGGAAAACATCAAGCGTCTTACCGACACAAACGAGAAACTCTTAACCAGTCAGCGACGCCTGAAGGACTTTGCCGCAACGGGGGCGCATCAGTTTTGGGAAACCGACAAGGAACACCGGTTTACCTGGGTCGAAACGGTCGGCCGGAATGGACGGATCAAGGACAAATCAGTTTTCCTGGGAAGACCACGTTGGGAAGTCGCGGGCCAATTCGGGGATATACAGGGTGTGGATTGGGACGCGCACAGGCGGGTGCTGGATAGTCATAAATGGTTCGAAAGCTTCCGCTATTCGATCCGATTTGATGATGGTTCCAGAATGTGGTGGTCGGTACACGGAAGGCCTTTGTTCGACAAGGATGGATCATTCCTAGGGTATCGGGGCACGTCGCGCGAGATTACTGCTGAAGTAAACTCCGAGCTGGCCGCGCGCCAGACCGAGCGCATGCAGTCTCTGGGCAAGCTCACGGCAGGCGTCGCCCATGATTTCAACAATATGCTGGCGGTCGTGCAGGGCAATGCAGAGTTGATGGCGCTTGAGAAAGACCCCAGATCAAGACAGCATTGTGTGGATGAAATTGTACAGGCCGTAAATAGGGGTGCGACGCTCACGGGGCATCTTCTGGCATTTGGGCGTGTCCAGCATCTGCATGCTGAAACCATTGACCTAAAAGATTTTTTCGAAAGCGTTTCTGTTCTTGTCGAACGTCTCATTGGTTCGGGTTTCGACATTGATCTTGTACCCCCGCAGGCGGGGCTGTCGGTTTGCGTTGACTGTCATCAGCTTGAAAACGCTTTTGTCAATCTTGCCTTGAACGCCAGGGACGCATGTCGTGATGGCGGGCGGCTCACAATATCTGCCGAACCTGTGAAACAGGCGATACTTACAGGTACCGTGAGCAGTGATTTGGATTTTGATCGACTGGTCTGCATCAGCTTTCAGGACACTGGCTGCGGTATCCCCGAAGAAGATCTGAACAAGGTGATTGATCCGTTCTATACAACCAAACCTGTTGGCGAAGGCTCGGGGTTGGGGCTGAGTATGGTGTACGGGTTTGCGCTGCAGTCTGACGGATTTGTCGACCTGAGCAGCGTGGTAGGCAACGGGACAACAATCCGTTTATGTCTGCCCATGGTTCAGAAAGAGGCGGCGCAGTCGGATCATGCTGTTGCAAAGCATTCTTTGACGGACACCGTACAGCATGTGTTGCTACTTGAGGATGACGCGGCAATGCGCACCGTGGCGCGTAAGACTTTGGAACAGATGGGCATGACGGTCACCGAGGCGTCGACGGGCGCAGAAGCGGTTTCCACATTTATGCAACGGGGTCCGTTTGATTTAATGCTCGCCGATGTGTTGTTGCCCGGCTCGATGACCGGTGTGCAGGCCGTTGCAAAAATCCATGATCTTGAGCCTGACTTGCCGGTTTTGTTTATGTCCGGATATGCAGGCAGCCACACAGCCACAGGTGCCATAACTGAAATGCCCGGCCCGTTTATTAGAAAACCTTTCAGCCGCGAGGAATTGCAACAAATGCTTTCAGAGATCCAGCGCGCGCAGCAGATCAGAAGCCAGCTCTCATAGTGCCCGTTGATGTTTGCGATGCTTTTGTAGTACCCAAGACTTATGACCAAACCCTGTATCATTTGCGTTGCCATTACCGGGAGCGTGCCGCGGAAATCCGATAATCCGGCTGTCCCGGTAACTGTATCTGAACAGATCGAAAGCACGCATGCGGCGTTCGAGGCCGGCGCGAGTATCATGCATGCTCATGTGCGCAATTCTGATGAAACGCCCTCGAGTGATCCTGAAAAATTTGCAGCCCTGAAAGAGGGCGTGGAAAAACACTGCCCCGGCATGATTACCCAGTTTTCAACCGGTGGGCGGTCGGGCGCGGGAAAGGAACGCGGCGGTATGCTGGGGTTAAAGCCAGATATGGCGTCTCTTGCGGTCGGGTCGAACAATTTCCCAACGAGGGTGTATGAGAACCCGCCGGATTTGGTCGACTGGCTTGCAGCCGAGATGGTTGCGCAGGGTATCAAACCCGAGATTGAGGCTTTTGATCTATCCCATATATTCAAGGCGGCGCAGATGTATCAGCGCGGTCAGATTGCTGATCTGCCCTACGTCCAGTTTGTGATGGGGGTTAAAAACGCGATGCCCGTGGACCGTGAAACATTCGACTTTTATATTCGGACAGTCCGACGTTTGTTTGGCGATGAAGCGCCTTGGTGTGCTGCCGGAATTGGAGCACAGCAAATCGTTCTGAATGAATGGTCCGTTGCGGCCGGGGGGCACGCGCGCACCGGTCTGGAAGACAATGTGCGGCTCGACAAAGACCGGCTGGCGCCGTCGAATGCGGCGCTGGTTGAGCGGCTTGTCGGAATTTGTGCCGCGCACGAACGTCCGGTCGCTTCCTGCGAGCAGGCGCGCGAAATACTTGGCCTTGCGGCGCGTGTGTAGCTGAAACCGACCTCGGTTTTTGCCCTTTTGAACCCTGCCAAAGGTCAGCGGCGCATTTGGTGTATGCGAACGCAGATGACTGCTTTATCGTTACTCAAACGTCTTGGGCGCGAGAAGGGCTGCACACAGCGACCATGTATACGGAGCATAAACAGAAGGGGTGTGACGCGATGCGGACGAACAAACGGCAACACCGAAAAAGTGCGGTTCTGGCTGTAGCTTGTGCCTTGGTTTGTGGATCGTTTCAGATGGCCGCCGCGCAAACAACTTGCGCGTGGACAACGCTGCAAGACCCTGTGCGGCAGGTTATCCGGTGTGGCGATATGTTCACGCTCGAGCGGGAAGCGACTGCGGGACTTTCTATTGCCGAGCGTGCAGGGGATGCGCCGCCGCGTGCCATTGAATTGCAGGGCGGTGCCGCGTTGATCGAGGTGACGCCTGGAGCAGCGCCCACCCAAATCAGAACGCCGCACTCGATTGCTGCGGTACGGGGCACGACATACATCGTTGATGCAGGCCCGTCTGCGACCTCCGTTTTCGTGCTTGAAGGACAGGTTGATGTGCGCAAGCGATCAGATGCATCAACGGTAACGCTGGGGCCCGGCGACGGTGTTGATGTAACGCCTGACGCGCCGTTGAATGTGGTCACATGGGGTGCCGCGCGCGTTGACGAACTTTTGGCACGTTTTGGTCGATGACGCCTCTGCGCGCGCAGAACCGCCTTGTGATCTTGGCTGTTCTGGGTGCAATGGCGTGGTGCATCGTCGTGGCTTTACCTTCATTTTCGGGACGCGCGAGTTTTACTGACGCGCTGGAAAACCGGCTGCTTGATCTGCGCTATGCTGTGGCCGGTCCCGTGGTGCCTGCGCAAGACGTCGTCATCGTTGCAATTGATGATGCGACGCTTGCCGATGATGCAACTGCCGCGTTGAGCCGCCGCGCTTTGCTTGCCTTTCTGACCACGCAGATCGCGCAAAGCGGTGCCACAACGCTTGCGCTGGATGTTCTGCTGGCGGATCGTGGTGACCCCGGCGATGATATGCTTTTGGCTCAGGCGTTCGGACAAATCCCGACTGTCGTTGCGGCGGCTGCGGTGTTTGAGAAAGACGCCTCTTTACCGGACCGTATGATTTGGCCTCTGGATGTTTTCCGGGCTGCTGCACAAGCGGGCGTGGTGAACCTTTCGACAGATGCAAATGGAGTGCCGCGCTATCTTCCGTTGCTTGTCACGGTGGACGGCGAAATGACCGCCTCCTTGCCGCTGCTGGCAGTGCTGGATTTTACAGGGCTGGACGCCACGTTCGAGACATCCAAGCTTGTGCTTGGCTCACGCCATGTGCCGCTCGATCAGGGCTTCAACATGCCGTTGCGCGCCTTGGGTCCCACCGGAACGGTGCCGACCATCAGCGCGCAAACGCTGTTGGATGGACCTATGCCAGAAAGTTTGGCGGGCAAGATCGTGTTGATGGGGTACACGGCGACGGCCACCGGTGACCGATTTGAAACACCCTTCAGTCTGGATACCCCCGGCGTGGAGGTTATCGCGTCGGGCATATCGCAGCTTCTCGAAAGTGATACGTTAAGGCGCGATCAAGACACACGGGAATGGGATGCAGTACACGCATGTCTTGTCACGCTGGCAGGAGTTCTTGCGATACTTTTCTTGCCACTATCGCGCGGGCTGCCGCTTGCTCTGGCGATATTGGCTGTCTCTTTTACCATCACATCAGCATTGTTCGCATCGGGCGTTTGGCTTAGCGCGGCGGTTCCTTTGGTCGCGGCGGCCCCGCCAATGCTTTTTGCCGGGGGTTTGCGCTACAATCTGGAACGCGGGCAGGCGCGTCGGTCTGAGCGGTCGGCCGCGTCATTGCGCCGTTTTCAATCGCCCGCTTTGGTGCAACAGCTGGAACGTGATCCGGACTATCTTGCGCGTCCACACGAGCAAGAGCTTGTGATCTTTTTTGTCGATCTCACAGGTTTTACGGCGCTGTCACAACGTCTGGGTGCGGATGGCACCCAACAGCTGCTTGCGCTATTTCATAAACTGACCGCGCAAACGGTAGAAGCCGAAGGTGGCAGTGTTTTTAATTATATGGGTGATGGGGCGCTTGCCGTTTTTGGGCTGGAGCCTGCAACCGGGCCTGCAGATCGTGCTTTGGCAGCTGCGGTCGGGTTGGTGAATGCCCTGTCGTCGGCGCGGCTTGACCAAGCGCCCCAAGAGAGGTTGCAGTGCAGGATCGGTTTGCATTCAGGCCCGGCAACCTTGTCGAGGCTGGGGGGCGAGAGTTACCAACAGGTCACAGCCAGCGGCGATACTGTCAATCTCGCCAGTCGCCTGATGGAAGTTGCCAAGTCGCAAAACGCAACGATCGTTGCCAGTAGCGATTTTTGCAAAGCGTTAAAACAGGGTACGCATGTCGCCCAAGCTGACGCAGTGCATGTGCCGATACGCGGGCGCGATGGCGAAGTTGATGTTTTCTGCTGGACTGTGGCGCAAGTGTCCAAACTGTACGGAGGTGGGCGCGTTGGCAATCGCGCTTAACGCGGGGCTGCACCGGACAACCCTGCCATACTACCGTGCAGCGGTTTTGGATGCTGTGTGGCGTGTCCCGAGAATTTAACTGTACGTGACGGTCGGTATAGCCCTTTTTGGGCACCGTTTTGGGTTCCGCCGGACAATAGTGCGCCGACGTCAGCGGGGCAGGCAATGTGTGCTGCATCTCGTCGTTGTCGGGCCATGGCACGGGTGTTGCTTGCTGGGCAAAAGGGAGGTTTTCGACGTGATTGGGTCAGGCATAATTGTACCTAAGTCTGCGATACAGTCTTCTTTCTATACAAACGACTACGTGCCGTCTAAGCTTTGCCGAGATGTCACGAAATGGCATTTGAAAAATTGATTTAGCGGATGCGCGCAAAGCTTTGAGCACGACAGGTTCATACGACGGTAATCGCCTTAAAGCGGTGGAACAGGCGCTCGCGGATCAGAAGGCCCGCAGCGCGGCGGTTGCGCGCATTCTGAAAACGGTGAACGCCTCAAAGGGTGATACGAAACCGGTATTCGACGCGATTGCACAAAGTGCGGCGCAGGTTTGCAAGACAAGCTTTTGCATTTTATGGCGCTACGAAGACGGGTTGATGCACTATCTTGCCAGCCACGGGTTTGAGCCAGACTTCCTAGAGAAATTCCTCAAGGATTATCCGCGTCCGCCACCAGAAAAGTCGATGTTTAAAGGCGCGCTAAAGGCGCGTGACGCCTACCGTATGACGGATGGCCAGTCCTCTGGTTACCACGACGCCGCGACGGCAAAATTCTATAACTTCGCGCAGATGATGAGCATCCCTGTTTTTGACGGTGAGGACGTCTGGGGTGTCATTGTGCTGGGGTGGCCTAAAGGCACCGTACCATCCGACAGCGATGAAGAACTGCTGAAGACCTTCGCCGATCAGGCCGGCATTGCCATTGAGAACGCGCGCCTTTTCGAAGAAAGCCAGACGGCGCTGACCCGCCAGACGGCCACGTCGGATATCCTGCATGTCATCAGCAGCTCACCCAGCGACGTGCAACCCGTCTTTGAGGTGATCGTCAGTACAGCCACACGCCTGCTGGACTGTGATCTGGCCTTGGTGCATCTGACGGACGGTGAATACTACTGGCCCACGGCCAGCGCGGTTGCGGGCGGGGAAAGCACAACCGAAGCCGTGCTAGAGCAGGTGCGGAAAAAGGCGCAGCACTTTGGGGCAGATGGTCGCCCGATGTTTCCGGTGGAGCCTGCGCTGAATTTCCCTTCGCAGGCCATCACGTCAAAAGAGATTAAACACGTTCCGGACTGGTCAGCGGCTGACCTGCCCGCGCATGAAAAAGAGCGGCGTACGATGCTGGGGATCGGCTCGGCGCTTTATGTGCCCTTGATGCGCGGAGACACCTGCGTGGGCTTGCTGAGTTTCGCGCATAAAACACCGCGTATTTTCGAGCCCGATGAGATTGCTCTGGCCGAGGCCTTTCGCGATCAGGCCATGATTGCCATCGAAAACGTTCGGCTTTTCAGAGAAACGCAAGACGCGCTGGAACGGCAGACCGCAACCTCGAATATCTTGCACGCCATTAGTCAGTCCCCGACAGAAGTGCAGCCCGTGCTGGAGACGATTGTCAGTAGTGCCAGCCGGATGATCGACTGTGATATCGCAGTGTTGCATCTGACAGAAGATACGTACTTCTGGCCGGCTGCCGGGGCGCAGCGCGGCGGGGTGCTCATCACCGACAAAATATTGAACGGCGCAAAGTTGATTGCAGACCGTATCTTGCCCGATGGGCGGCCGGTGCAGCCTCTGGCGCCTGACAAAAACTTTCCGTCCCGCGCGATGGTCTCGCAAGAGAGACAGTACATCGTTGATTGGAAAAACTATGACCTCCCCGAGCATGAAATAATAAGGGGCGAGCAGCTCGGTTTGACGGCGGCGATATATTTGCCGTTGGTACAAGGGGGCGAAACCCTTGGGTCTCTCGCTATTGGAACGACCACGAAAACCGCGTTCTCCGAGACCGAAATACAATTGGCCGAAGCCTTCCGGGATCAGGCGATCATTGCGCTGCAGAACACGCGCCTGTTTCTTGAAACACAGGCGCGCACCGCCGAGGTCACCGAGGCGCTGGAGTATCAGACTGCGACCTCGGAAGTGCTGGACGTGATTTCACGCTCTCCGAATGAGCTGAAACCGGTACTTGATGCGATCCTCAAGGTTGCATCGCGCATTTGCACGCCCGAATATGCGTTTTTTGCCATGCTTGACCCATCCGACGGGCTTTACCGCGTTGAGATGGGGCACAATGTAACGCCGCAATTCATGGCGTATCTTGAGCAAAACCCGATCGCGCCAGAAGAGGGCAGTTGCATCGGACGCACGGCGCTGACAGGCCAAACCGTTCATATTGCCGACACCCGCAACGACGACAGCTATACGTGGAAAGAAGCAGCTGACATCGGGCAATATCTGACGACGCTTGGTGTGCCGCTGGTCAAAGACGGCGTCACGGTCGGCGTGATCGTCATGGCGCACGGTGAGGCAGATGCCTTCTCCGTCAAGCAGATCAAACTACTGGAAACCTTTGCGGCGCAGGCGGTTATTGCGATCAGTAACGCGCAGCTTTTTGATGAAGTGCAGACGCGGACGGCTGAAGTCACCGAGGCGCTGGTGCGCGAAAAAGCCAGTGCCGAAATTCTGCAGGTCATCAACGAAAATACGTCAGACCTCCAACCTATGTTTGATCTGATCGTGCAGAAATCGGCAGAACTGTGCGGGGCCAGTTTTTGTACGCTCGACCGCTTTGACGGCGAGATGTACCACTTTGGGGCCGAGTACGGTTTTCCGCCGGAGACGCGCGATCTGTTGCTTGCAGGGTATCCGCACGGTGGGATGGCCGGCCACCTGTCGCCCCGCGTTGTGGCCAGTGGCAAAGTTGAACACATCGAAGATGCTCAGACGGCGGTATTCTTCGACCCAAAGCTTGCCAAGAGCACAGGATTTCGTCGGATGCTGGGTGTGCCCATTCGGGGGGAGGGCCGTATTTGGGGTGTGATCGTTCTAGGCTGGCCTGAAACAAAGCGGCCGTCGCATGCCAATATTGAGTTGGTGCAGAATTTTGCCAATCAAGCCAGCATCGCCATCGAGAACGCACGGCTTTTGCGGGAAACAGAAGAGCGCACCGCGGAGGTGACCGAGGCGCTGGAATACCAGACTGCGACGTCTGAAGTGTTGGAAGTGATTTCTCGATCTCCAGACCAAGTTCAGCCGGTGCTGGATGCAATTCTTGACGTCATCGTTCGTATTTGCAAACCGCGCACAGCCTTGGTTAGCCTGCTGAACCCGGACACGGGAAAACTGGACGTCGCAGCCATGTATAACCCGAACGAAGCGATGGAGCGGATTCTTTCCGAGATGCAGTCGTTCTCGGTTGATCTTGGCACGGTCACTGGGCGGACGGCGCAGCTGGGCAAAACGATCTGTGTGGACAACATTGAAGAAGACCCCGACTACGAATGGCACGACGCGATGCACGCGGGTGGCTTTATGTCTTCATTCGGTGTGCCTTTGAAAAAGGATGGAAAGACGGTCGGCGTTATCTCGATGTCCTATGCCCAAGTCGCGGGGTTCAGCACAAAGCAGGTCTCGCTTGCTGAAACCTTCGCATCACAGGCTGTTATCGCGATCAGTAACGCCCAGCTTTTCGACGAGGTTCAGGCGCGCACCGCCGAGGTCACCGAAGCGCTCGAGCAGCAGAAGGCGTCGGCTGAGGTTCTTGAAGTGATCTCTAATTCTGTCGAAGATGCACAGCCGGTCTTTGAGAAAATCCTCGAAAGTTGCCACCGGGTGATGGAATGCAGCGATAGCACCGTGATCACGCTGGACGATCTGGGTGTGGTGCAACTGAACGCAATCAGGGGCAGGAATGTCGGGGAAACGGCGGATTTTGGCGCCGCCCCGTTAAGTGACTCTGTCATCAAACAGGCCGTTCGCGACCGAGAAGTCAAACATTACCCTGATGCGCTGCATGGCGAGAACAGTTTTCCGCAACTGGCGTGTTTTGCGACCGAAGACTCAAACTTCTCGTGTCTCGTGGCCCCGATGCTTTGGAAAGGTACCGCCATTGGTGCGCTTATTGTGGCGCGCTTTTTTACGGAGCAGGACTGGAAACCATTCACACCGAAAGACATAGAGTTACTGGAGAGTTTTGCCGATCAGGCTGTGATCGCTGTGCAGAACGCGCGGCTGTTCAACGAGACGCAGCAAGCGCTGGTTCGGCAAACGGCAAGCGCTGATATTTTGCGTGTGATCAGCGGTGCACAAACCGATGTGACCCCTGTTTTCGAGTCTATTGTTGATGCAGCGCTACCGCTTATGGGGTGCGATGGGGCCATGCTGGCGATTTGCGATGGTGATGTCTTCCGTCCGCGTGCCGGAGCAACAACGGACGGTAAAATAGACAATCTGTTAAAGGGTGAGGTCCGGATTGATCCCGAGGCGAACTTCCCGTCGCAGGCCATGGTTTCAAAACGGCCGGTCCATATCCCCGATTTCAACGCGATTGAACTGCCTGAACAAGAGCAAAGAGTTCAGGAAAAATTCGGGATCAACGCCGCTTTGTACCAGCCATTGATGCATGGCCAAGAATGCCTTGGTGGCATAGCATTCACGCGCGGTACTGCCAAAGCCTTCAGCAAAGACGACATGGAGCTTGCAGAAACTTTTTGCAGTCAGGCAGTCATCGCGATTCAGAACGCCAAGATGTTCAACGAGACGCAAACCGCGCTTGCTCGACAAACGGCGAGCGCAGACATCCTGCGGGTCATCAGCCAGTCGCCGACCGACACAACGCCGGTTTTTGTGTCGATTGCGCACGCGGGTAGCGCGTTGCTCAATTGCGATGGGTCAGCTGTTCTGATCCGGGAAGGGGACCAATTTCGGCCTGTTGCAGGCGTGCGGCAAGGCGAGCAGATGCGCCACCTGTCGCCGGAGCCAGTCCGGATTGAACCGGAGTTCAACTACCCGTCTCAGGTGTTTGTGAGCGGCGAGATGATCCATATTCCGGACCACACGCAAGTTGACCTTCCCCTGCATGAAGTCGACAGCTTCGCCAAGTTTGACCTTAAATCGATCCTTTATCTTCCTCTTTTACGTGACGGTGACTGCGTAGGCGTTCTTACCTTTTCTCGCACCGAAAAAGCGCGCGCCTTTTCGCCGGACGAAATCGAACTGGCAAAATCGTTCTGCGATCAGGCCGTGATCGCGATCCAGAACGCCAAGATGTTCAACGACACGCAAACGGCCCTAACGCGCCAGACGGCGAGCGCCAATGTGCTGCGGGTCATCAGCGAGTCGCCCACTGATGTGACACCGGTGTTCGAAGAGATCGTGTCGTCTGCCATCAATCTGGTATCTTGTGCCAGAGCTGTGCTGGTTCTGGCGGATGACACAGAGCTTTGGCAGGCAGCGGTGGCCGATCATGAGGGTCTCAAGCATGACTTCTCAACCACGCGGCACCCCATCGACCCTGAAGACAACATCCCGTCTCGCGTGATCGTCTCAAAGGAAATGATGCACTACGAAGACTGGCTGACAGCGGATTTACCACCCAAAGACGTAGAGATACAGAAAGACAGCGGGTATCGGGCATCATTGTCGATCCCCTTGCTGAGCGGTCAGACCTGTTTTGGCATGATCGCATTTTTGCGTATGCAGCCGGTCGCGTTCAGTGACGGCGAAATTGCCATGGCAGAATCTTTCGGGGATCAGGCGGTCATCGCGATCCAGAACACGCGCATGTTCAAAGACACGCAAGCGGCGCTGGCGCGGCAGACAGCCAGCACGAATATTCTGCGGGTTATCAGTGAATCGCCATATGATGTTACCCCTGTTTTCGAGGAAATTGTTCAGGCGGCGGTGGAACTTATATCCTGCGATATGGCTGTTGCTGCCACGCAAGACGAAACCACATGGTGGCAAGTCGCGGTGGCAACCCAAGAGGGGCTGAAGTCAGACTTTGCGCGAGAGCGTCGCCCCATTGACCCTGAACGCATCCCATCCAAAGTAATGGTATCAAAACAGATGTCGCACGTGCCCGATTGGGCAGCAACAGATCTCGACCCACACAGCCGCGACGTTCATGAAAGCAGCGGCATCATGTCATCGCTTACCTTTCCTCTTGTCCGGGGCAAAGAGAGCCTTGGCTGTTTAGGGTTCACACGCAAGAGCAAGGGCGCGTTCACGCAGGAAGAAATCAGTATTGCCCAGTCGTTTTGTGATCAGGCGGTCATCGCGCTGGAAAACGTGCGACTTTTCCATGAGACGCAGACCTCGCTTGCGCGCCAAACGGCCAGTACGGATATCTTGCGCACCATCAGCGCCTCGCCCACGGATACCAAGCCTGTCTTTGAGGCGATTGTATCGGCGGCGATTGACCTGATCGAGAGCGACATGGCGGTGACCCTCATCAAGAGCGATGACACGCTGTCACAGATCGCTGTGGCAACTAAAAAGGACGGGCTGATCGCAAAGCCGGGCATCATTTCCGTGCCGATCGACCCTGAAAACAACTTGCCTTCACGCGCGGTGGTATCCCGGCAACCGCTGCACACACCTGATTGGCTTGAGGAGGATCTGCCCGAGCTAGACCGCACGATACAGGCACGCGCGGGCATCCGGTCGACCATCATGTTGCCTTTGCTTCATGGCGATGACTGCGCAGGCACGTTGAATATCTTTCGCTTCGAAAAAAAGCCTTTCACTGACGAAGAAATCGCCGTGGCGCAGACATTCTGCGATCAGGCGGTCATCGCACTGGAAAATGCGCGGCTTTTCCATGAGACGCAGACCTCGCTGGCCAGACAGACCGCCAGTATTAACGTGCTGCGGGTGATCAGCCAGTCGCCCGCGGACGTGAAACCTGTGTTCAATGAAATCGTGCAGTCTGCCACTGATTTGATCGCCTGTGATATCGCCATCACCATTCTGCGCGACCCTACACATTACTGGCAGGTCGCAGTGGCGACACCAGAGGGTTTACAACAATCCATCACCGAGACGCGGCACCCCATCGACGCGGCGGTGAACTTCCCCTCTCGCGCGATTTCCAACAAAGAATTGTTGCATGTGCCAGACTGGACCGCCGTGGATCTGCCGTCGAAAGACCAGCAGATCCACGATGCAGAAGGGTTCATGTCTTCTTTGTATGTGCCGTTACTGCGGGGTGGCGAATGCTTTGGAGTTCTTGCCTTCGTCCGAAAGGAAAAGCGGGCATTCAGCCCTGAAGAGATCTCGATCGCGCAGTCTTTTGGCGATCAGGGCGTCATTGCCATCGAAAACGTGCGCCTGTTCAAGGCGGCAGAAGACGCCCGCGCGGCTGCCGAAAAAGCCAATGAAGCCAAGAGCGCTTTCCTTGCCACCATGAGCCATGAAATCCGCACCCCGATGAATGCCGTGATCGGGATGAGCGGGCTTTTGATGGACACGGAACTGGACACGGAACAACACGATTATGCCCGCACGATCCGCGACAGTGGTGATGCGCTTTTGGCGATTATCAACGAAATTCTCGACTTTTCCAAAATCGAAGCGGGTCAGATGGATATCGAACATCATCCGTTTGATTTGCGGGAATGCATCGAATCCGCGATGGATCTGGTGGGCACGCGTGCCGCTGAAAAACAGCTCGATCTCGCCTATGTCTATGACGACAGCGTGCCGACCGCGATCAGTGCCGATCTGACCCGTCTGCGGCAAATCCTGCTCAATCTGCTGTCTAACGCTGTCAAATTCACCGATGAGGGCGAAGTTGTTTTGACCGTGTCAGCAACTGAAAAGGCGGGGGCGCAACAGCTGAATTTTTCTGTTCGGGATACAGGCATCGGTTTGACGGAAAACGGCATGAGCCGTCTTTTCCAGTCATTCAGCCAGGCGGACAGTTCCACGACCCGCAAATACGGTGGTACCGGCTTGGGTCTTGCGATCTCCAAAAGACTTGCAGAGCTTATGGGGGGTACCATGTGGGCCGAAAGCGATGGTGCCGGAAAGGGATCGACGTTTCATTTCACGCTTGCGGCGCAGCCTGCCAGTCTGCCTGCTACCCGCGCGCAAAGCCTGACCGGAGAACAATCCGAATTGGCAGGAAAACGCATTCTTGTCGTCGATGATAACGCCACAAACCGTAAAATACTTGCCCTGCAAACCGGAAAATGGGGAACCGATACACGCGCCACGCAAAGCCCCAAAGAAGCATTGAAGTGGGTCGCAGAGGGGCAGCGGTTCGATGTTGCCATTCTGGATATGCACATGCCGGAAATGGATGGTCTGGCATTGGCGCGGTCTATACGAGACGCGGGCAGTACTGTGCCATTGATCCTGTTTAGTTCACTGGGGGTCCGCGACCCTCAGGTGGAACAGGGTCTGTTCGCGGCTTATCTGGCCAAGCCCTTGCGACAGTCCCATTTGTTTGACACGCTGGTCACGTTGTTTGCGCCTGAACAAGCCGCAGCACCGGTTAAAAAGGCTGAAAAGCCCAAAGTTGATCCTGATATGGCAAAACGCCATCCACTGCGGATCCTGCTGGCCGAAGACAATCTTGTGAACCAGAAACTTGCGCTGCGCTTGCTTGAGCAGATGGGCTATCGTGCTGATCTGGCGAGCAACGGGGTTGAAGCTGTGCAAAGCGTGGCGCGTCAGACCTATGACGTTGTGTTGATGGATGTGCAGATGCCCGAAATGGACGGCTTGGAAGCGTCGCGCAGGATCACGTCCGAGTATCCGCAAGATGCGCGCCCGCGAATTGTTGCGATGACGGCAAATGCTATGCAGGGCGACCGCGAAATGTGTCTTGAGGCCGGCATGGATGACTATATTGCCAAACCGATACGCGTGGACCGTCTGGTCGACGCATTGCTTAATGTTCCAAGCCCCGCAGGGAGGCCCGATTGATGCCCGATACGATCGAAACATCCGTTCTGGACGACCTTGAAGAAGCCGTTGGAGCAGATTTTCTGGTTGAGCTGATCGAAACCTTCCTTGCTGAAGCACCCGGTATGATGGCGGATTTGCAGGCGGGCCATGACAGCGGTGACACAGATGGTTTGCGCCGTGCAGCACATTCGCTGAAGTCCAACGCCAGTACTTTCGGTGCACCCATTCTTGCAGAGGCTGCGCGACAAATCGAGGTTGGCGGTGTTGGGGCATCGCCCGATGCGACGCTTGGTGCGGTCGCAGATGCACTGGATGCCGCGTCAGTCGCGTTACGGGAGCGGATCAATGCATGACGCGCCCGCGCGATTGCTGATTGTTGACGACAATCGCGTGAACCGGTTGCTTTTGTCGCGGAGTGTCGAGCTTTTGGGCTATCAGGCGACGGTGGCTGAAAATGGTCGCGTTGCAATGGAGCTGATGGCCCGCGAACGCTTTGACCTGCTGCTGCTTGATATCGAAATGCCCGAGATGGACGGTTTTGAAGTGCTCGAGGCGATCAGCTGCGATCCGTCGTTGTCGGACATGCCGGTGATTGTGACGTCTTCCGTGGAAGGGGTCGACAACATTGTGCGCTGTATTGATCTGGGTGCGGAAGACTACCTGCCCAAGCCCGTAAATCAGGTCCTGCTCAAGGCGCGGCTTGGCTCGAGCATCGAAAAAAAGCGGTTGCGCGACGAGCAAAAGGTTTTGCTAAGACGCTTTGCCACCAGCGAGGTTGCCGAGGACCTGCAAACGTCCGGCTTCGCGCTGGGTGGCACGCGGGTAAATGCATCTATCCTGTTTTGTGACATTCGTGGTTTTACCGCGATATCCGAAAATCAGCCTCCGGAAGAGACGATCGAGCTGTTGAACGTTTACTATACGCTTATGTTCGAGGCGATCGACAGTCATGGTGGGATCGTGTCCCTGATGGTCGGTGACGGGCTGATGGCCCTTTTTGGGGCGCCAAAGCCCTTGGACGAGCCCGCGCGCTGTGCCGTGTCAGCTGCCCATGACATGATCGAGATGATGGAGCATTTCAACGTGGAACGTCAGGCCATGTCCAAGCCGGATATCCGGATTGGTGTGGGCATTGCCACGGGCGAAGTTGTGGCCGGATATGCCGGTACAGACCAGCGCGCGACCTATACTTGTATCGGTGATAAGGTGAACCTTGCCGCACGGCTGGAAGCGCATACAAAGGTTGCGGGTCACAGCGTTTTGATTGATGACGCGACGCAGGCTGCGTTGAACGGTAGCCCGCAGTCCACCAGCCTTGGCACCACGGCTTTCAAAGGGTTTTCGGATCCTGTCGAAGTTTTCTCGGTCTAACCGTCACGGGCGCTACTGCGCGGCAATCAGTCGGGGGCGTTGGCGGGTTGGTGCGGGTTTGCCGACGCGCACAACCTCTTTAGGCCATGTGACAAGGATAATCGCACAACCTGAGACGCTACGCGCATCGATCGTAGCCTGCAGCGTTGCCAGCGTGCAGTCATATACTTTTTCGCCTGCCTTTGACACTTCCACAGCAAGCGTAACAGGCGCATCCGAAGGGAGGCCCTGAGCAAATAGGGCCTGCTGGATTGCAGGTGCCTGACGGGTTGCCATATAGAATGCGGTGCTTGTGCCGGGGCTTGTAAACCGAACGCTCTCAGGCAGGACCCCGCCATCTGCACCGGTCGCTGTGGTCAAAACCAAAGTATCTGTCACGCCGCGTTCTGTCAGGCTGATCCCAGCACTGGCACCGGCGGCACAAACAGCAGTCACACCTGGTACGATTTCGACGGCTACGCCTGCGGCCTTGGCCGCTGCTATCTCTTCACCCGCGCGTCCAAAGATCCCGGGGTCGCCGGATTTAAGCCGGACTACATTGCGGCCTTTGCGGGCTTCTTCCACAATCAGCGTGTTGATCCGCTCTTGTGGCCACGCGCAAGCGCCCACGACTTTTCCAACAAAAACCCGTTCGGCATCGCGTCGCGCAAGTTCCAGCACTTCTGCATCAATCAGGCGGTCATAGAAGATTACATCTGCTTCTTGCAGGCGCGCGACAGCACGCAGGGTCAAAAGGTCTTTTGCGCCCGGGCCCGCGCCGATCAACGAGATTGAGCCTTCTTGCGGTGCACTTGGCGCGCTGCCCGCCATGATGGCATTCTTGATCTCTGTTGCCGCATCTCTTTCTGCCCCGCGCGCCCATGCCTTGCGAGGGCTTTCAGCAAAGACCCAGCGCCAGAATTCGCGCCGCTTTTCTCTTGCGACGTTTTGGGCGACGGAACCGCGTAACCGACCTGCGAGCGCTGCCAGTCCGCCCAAGTTCGGCGATAAAAGCTCTTCTACTTTGGTCTTGATCTGCCGCGCGAGAACCGGAGCCGTGCCTTCTGTTCCGATGGCCACCACAACGGGGTCGCGGTCGACAAGCGATGGTGTTGTCAGGTCGCACAGATCGGGTTGGTCGACGACATTTACAGGGCATCCTGCTTCTTGGGCAATCGCATGGATTGAAGCATCAATACCGGGGCAGCCCGATGCGATAAAGCCCATTGCCGCACCTTTGAAAAGGGCAGGCGTGATTGCGCCTTGATGATGTTGTGCGCGATCATTCAGGATCAAATCCCACAGTTCCGGTTCCGGATGCGTCGCGGCTATCACGATCCGGGCGTCTGTCTTCAGGATCAGCCGTGCTTTCTGGGCGGCCTGTTCGCCGTCACCGACAATAACGACACGGCGCCCGCTGGTGCGGATAAACATCGGGAAGCTTTTCATTCCAAGCACTCCTTGGCAGTCTGGGGGATAGTGTTCGAAAACGGGGTCATTCAGCGGCCTCTACGACGGTATAAGCAGCAAGCAGGGCCGCCAGTTCGGGTTTGCACGAGCCGCAGTTCGTACCCGCGCCCAAGGCATCGCCCAAAGCTTGGACTGTCATGAGCCCCTGCTGATCTATCGCGTTAACGATCGTATTGATGCCTACGTTCAGGCAGGCGCATAGGACGGGGCCCGGGTCGGGACGGTCTGCGGGGGTAACGCCAGTCAGGACGTCGGGTGTCAAAACGCCTGCCTGCGCTGCGATGTAGTCGCGCATAACAGCCACTGGTTTTTTAGAAACAAAGAGTGCTGCCAAAAGGATACCGTCGTTATGGAAGGCCAGACGGTATTCACCACGGGTGCGGTCTTCGATCATCTGCAGGCTGGCATTGGGAAGATCGAAAAGCGCGCGCGCATAGGCTTCGCAATCTGTCATCTCGGTATCGTTGGCCAACTCGACGCGCCAGCCAGTAGTTGTGCGTGCCCGTGCCCAGTATGCCGTGTTCGGGTTGATCGCATGCGCGCTTGCTGCAAAACCATACCAATTTGCCTCAAACCGTTCTGCTGCGACGATAGATGCTTTGCTTTCGGGCTGCCCCGAAACGGGATCGGTTTCCGGCGCGACGAGGCAGTCAATGCGCGCGGCGGGTGCGGTTTCTCCGGTCCAGTGCATCGGGGCGAAAAGTTGCCCCGCGGTTTGCGCATCCGTGATCCGCGCTCTGAGAATAGCATGCCCGTGCGGGCTGCGCAGTTTGACCAGATCAGCAGCGCAAACGCCGAGCGACCTAGCGTCTTCCGGATGTATATCAACGTAAGGTTCTGCAAGATGGGCAGACAGACGCGGTGAAAGCGCCGTTCGGGTCATCGTATGCCACTGATCCCGAATGCGACCGGTGTTTAGTCGAAACGGGTAGCGCGGACCGGTTTTAGCGGCCGGCGCGCGCCAGCGCAGCGGCAGCATGCGGGCTTTACCGTCGGGGTGAAAAAACTGGCCATCAGCAAAAAAACGTCCGCCGGTTTTGCGGTCTGAGAGAGGCCAGCGTTGGGGGGGCATCGCGTCCCATGCATGATCGTCCAGGTCGGTCAGGTCGGATATGTCAAAGTCGCGCCCAAAACCCGCCGCGAGACCAGAGAGCGCTGCATATTCGCGGAAAATCTCAGCCGGACCTTCGTAGTCAAAAGCTTTGGTCCAACCCATCCGGCGGCCAACGTCAGCGAGAATTTCCCAGTCGTGGCGGGCCATGCCGGGTGGAGACAGAACTGCGCGTTGACGGCTTATGGTGCGATCGGAATTTGTGACCGTGCCGCTTTTCTCGGCCCAAGCTGTTGCAGGCAGCAGCACGTCTGCGCAACGCGCCGTATCTGTATGGGCTGTGATGTCACTGACCACGGTAAAATCGCATCCTGCGATGGCGGCAGCCACGGCGTCTGCGTCTGGCATGGAAACCGCAGGGTTCGTGTGAATGATCCATAGCGCTTTTATTGTACCGTCGCCCACTGCGCGAAACATATCTACGGCTTTCAGACCCGCGCTTTGGGGCAAGGGGCCCGCGCCCCAGAATTGCTGCACAGTGGCTCTGTGATCGGCGTTTTCCAGATCAAGGTGGCATGCAAGCATATTGGCCAGACCACCGACCTCGCGGCCGCCCATCGCATTGGGCTGGCCGGTAACCGAAAGAGGGCCGCAGCCGAGGGTACCGATCCGTCCTGTTGCAAGATGGCAGTTGATGATGCTGTTGACTTTGTCGGTGCCGGACGTGGATTGATTCACGCCTTGGCTGAAAACGGTCACGACCTTTTCATGGCCCATCCACAAGGCGCAAAACCGGTCAATCAAAGACCGGTCAAGACCCGTTACGTCGACCGTATCCGCATAAGCTGCATGCAGGGCTTCATCAAAGCCCTCAACATGCTGGAGGTAGGCGTTATCCAGCGCGCCGCCCTCGTAAATCTGTGTCAGCAGGTAATTGAAAAGCGCAACGTCACTTCCCGGCTCTAAAGCCAGATGCAGGTCAGCCTGATCACAACTGGCCGTGCGGCGTGGATCAATCACCACAATCTTGGTACCGCGTCTTTCGCGCGCGGCAAGCACCCTTTGGTAAAGAACCGGATGGCACCATGCGAGATTGGACCCGACAAGAACCACCAGATCGGCCTCGTCGAGGTCTTCATAGGTGCCGGGCACCGTATCTGTCCCGAAGGCGCGTTTTTGCCCTGCAACAGTAGATGCCATACACAGACGCGAGTTGGTGTCGATGTTGGCCGAACCGATAAACCCCTTCATCAGCTTGTTGGCGACATAGTAGTCTTCGTTTAGCAACTGGCCGGACACGTAAAAGGCAACGCTGTCCGGCCCGTGTTGATCTATTGTGCTTTTGAACCGGTTCGCCACAGTGGCGAGCGCGCTGTCCCAGGAAGTTTCGTGCCCGTCCACGACTGGGGCGAGCAGCCGTTCTTCATGCCCGACGGTTTCGCCCAACGCCGCGCCCTTTGAACACAGCCGTCCAAAGTTAGCCGGATGGTCGGGGTCGCCTTTAACCATCAGCCCGCCGTGCCCGTCCGGTCGCAAAAGGACCCCGCAGCCAACACCACAATAAGGACAGGTCGACCGTGTTTCTGGCAGGCTGCTTCCGTCCATCAGGCGGCACTCCGTTTGCCAACGGCTTGCGCGTCGAGCAGGATGCGCCCGGCTTCAATGCGCACGGGATAGGTTTCAATGCTGCCGTCTTCACCGATTGCATTGCCGGTGTTCAGATCAAAAACCCAATTGTGCAGCGGACAGGTTACTTTTTGCCCGTGCACGATGCCTTCTGATAGCGGCCCGCCCTTGTGCGGACAGCTGTTTGAGGTCGCGAAGATTTCTGCGACGTCGGTGCGGAACAGGCCAACACAGCCAACAGGTGTTTTGACCAGTCGCGCGCCGCGCAGGGGGATGTCTTCAATATGCCCTACATCAATCCAGCTCATTCTGCGGCCTCCAGTGTCAGATCAGATAGGGGCGCAAAACGCTCTGCCTCTTTTGCGTGTTGGGCCCATGGGTCTTTGCGGTAAATGGTTTGCGAAAGCTCAAACCGTTCAACCAACGCTTTGCGCGTCTCAAGATCGCCAATTTGTTCCTGAATCCATTCCAGCCCGACCTTGGCCATCCATTTGTAGATACGGTCGAGGTATTTGGCGTGCTCGCGGTAAAGCTGCGTGACCGCCATGACGACTTCGATAGTTTCTTCTTCGGTCGCGACCTGAATGAGGGGCGAGACCTCTTTGACGTCCATGCCGGCAGCCCCCCCGATGCCGACCTGAAACCCTGAGTCTACGCAGACAACGCCGATGTCCTTGCAGGTTGCTTCGGCGCAGTTGCGCGGGCAGCCTGACACCCCGAGTTTCAGCTTGTGCGGTGTCCATGACCCCCAGAGGATTTTCTCCAGCTTGATGCCCAGCCCTGTGGAATCCTGCGTACCAAAACGGCAATGATCGGTGCCCACGCAGGTTTTAACAGTGCGCAATCCCTTGGAATATGCATGCCCCGAGACCAAGCCCGCCTTGTTCAGGTCAGCCCAGATGTAAGGTAAATCCTCGCCTTTGACGCCTAAAAGGTCGATCCGCTGGCCACCAGTGACCTTGACGGTCGGCACGTCGTATTTGTCCGCCGCATCCGCAATCGCGCGCAGCTCATCTGGATTGGTGATGTCGCCCCACATGCGGGGCACCACCGAGAAAGTGCCGTCTTTCTGGATATTTGCATGTTTGCGCTCGTTGACGAAACGGCTTTGCGGGTCGTCCTGATACTCAATTGGCCAATCGGCGAGCAGATAGAAGTTCACCGCAGGGCGGCACACGTGGCAGCCGTTGGGTGTGGCCCAACCCAATTCCTGCCAGACTGCAGCCTGAGATTGTAGCTCCTGGCTTTTGATAAGGCGGCGAACGTCTTCATGCGTCAGGTCGGTACAGCCGCAAATGGATTGCGCTGCAGGCAGTTCAAATTCGTCACCCAGTGTGACCTGTAACAACTGCTCTACCAGACCCGTGCAGGTCCCGCATGAAGCGCTGGCCTTGGTTGTGGCGCGTACAGCGCCCAGATCGCCTGCACCGGCAGTGATCGCATCCACGATCTGACCTTTGCAAATGCCGTTGCAACCGCAAATCTCTGCCTCAGGCGGCAAGGCTGCAACGGCTGACAGCGGGTCCATGGGGGACCCTCCTTGATAGGCAGGGCCAAAGATCAGCGTTTCGCGCATCTCTTCGATGTCAGTGCCGTCTTTGATAAGTCCAAAGAACCAGTTGCTGTCGGCGGTATCGCCATACATCACGGCGCCGATCAGTTTGTTTCCTTCGATAACAAGACGCTTGTAGACACCGCGGGACGGGTCGCGAAAGACAATATCCTCGCGCGTCTCACCATCCGCGAAATCGCCTGCGCTGAACAGATCGCACCCCGTCACCTTAAGTTTGGTTGAAAGCGACTTTTGCTTGAAAGCTGCCGTTTCGCCCATCAGCGTTGCCGCGGCAACTTTGGCCTGATCGTATAGGGGCGCCACGAGCCCGAAGATCGCACCATCGTGTTCGACGCATTCTCCGACCGCAAGAACATCTTCCACCGAGCTGACCATCTGGTCGTCCACATGGATGCCGCGCCCGACCGCGATGCCTGCGTCTTTGGCCAATGCGACGTTAGGCCGGATGCCGACGGCCATGACCAGCAGATCGCAGGGCAGTTCGGTCCCGTCGTCCAGCATGAGCGCGCGCACTTTGCCATCCGCGCCAACGATTTCCTTGGAGTTTGCGCCGCAGAGTATCTTGATACCCTTGCTCTCGAGCGATTTGCGCAGAAGGTATCCCGCTGCCTCATCAAGTTGCCGCTCCATCAGGTGGCCCATGATGTGCACAACTGTTACCTCGACCCCACGCGCGGCCATACCTGCGGCCGCTTCAAGACCCAACAGGCCGCCGCCGATGACAACTACTTTGTTGCCAGCGCCGAGGGACATCATCGTTTCAGTATCTTCCAGATCGCGGTAGGCAATCACGCCGTCCAGATCATGGCCGGGCAGGGGGATCATGAAAGGGTTGGACCCTGTGCCGAAAACCAGCTTGTCATAGGCAAGAACGTCGCCGTTTTCGGCAGTGACGGTTTTAGCTGCAGTATCCACCGCAGCGATTTTTTCGCCAAAGCGGCACGTCACACCCGCATCTTGGTACCACGCGTCATCATGGGTCACGATTTCTTCGTAGGTCTTTTCGCCCGACAACACAGGTGACAGCATGATCCGGTTGTAGTTGCCGCGTGGCTCTGCATTAAACAGCGTGATGTCCCAGTCGTCAGGTGCGGCTTCTGTCAGATGTTCCAGCACACGGCCCGAGGCCATCCCTGCGCCAATTACTATTAGTTTCTGCTTCATATCGTTCACTCCGCTGCAACCGCTTTGGGCGGTGTTGTTGGCGTGGGTTTGGTTTTGGGGGTGGCGCCATGCTCGTATTCCTCAAGAAAATCGAGCACTTCCTGTCGGTAGGCGTAGTAGTCGGGGTGCTCCAGCAGCGCCTTGCGGGTGCGGGGGCGTGGCAGGTTCACTTTGGTGATCTTGCCGATGGTGGCTTGCGGGCCATTGGTCATCATCACGACGCGGTCGGCCAGCAGGATCGCTTCGTCCACATCATGGGTGACGCAGATCGCGGTGACTTTGGTACGCGACCACACTTCCATGAGAACCTCTTGCAATTCCCAGCGTGTCAGACTGTCGAGCATGCCAAAGGGTTCATCCAGCAAGAGCAATTTCGGCGACAAGGCAAAGGCACGTGCGATGCCGACCCGCTGCTTCATGCCGTTCGACAGATCGGCTGCGGATTTATCCATCGCATCGGCAAGGCCAACACGCTCGAGATAGTATTCAACAACATCCTGACGTTCGGCAGTGGACGCGCGCGGGTAAACTTTGTCGACACCGATGGCCACGTTCTGCTTGGCCGTCAGCCACGGAAACAGGTTCGGTGACTGGAACACAACAGCGCGTTCGGGGTCTGCCCCTTCAACATGGCGACCGTCAAGCTTGATGGCACCTTTGGAGATTTCGTTCAGCCCCGCCGCCATGGTCAGGACGGTGGATTTGCCACAGCCAGAGTGGCCGATCAAAGATATGAACTCACCCTTGTCGATCTTGAGATCGAAATCCTCGACCACAGTCAGAGGGCCTTTGGGGGTCGGGTAGACCTTGTGCAGCATGCTGAAATCGAGAAAACGGTTATCGATCAGGCCGGTCTGCGCGTCGGCGACAGCTTTGGGCATGCCGTGGATCGGGGTCACATCCGGCAGCAGGCGCGAGCCTTCTACTTTGGCCTCGATCCCGACGTCCATCAGATATTTGGTGATCTCACCGCGCATCTTTTTGAATGTAGCGTCGTTGTTCATGGCGGTCCGTTCGCGGGGGCGAGGGATTGTCACTTTGAACTCATCCCCTAGCGTGCCATCAGGGTTCAGGGCGATGATCCGATCAGCAAGAATGATCGCTTCGTCCACATCATTGGTGATGAGAACGCAGGTCTTTTTGTCTTGCTCCCAGATGTGTTCGATTTCATCCGCCAGATTGGCGCGGGTAAGCGCGTCAAGCGCAGAGAGCGGCTCGTCCAGCAACAGCACTTCGGGGTTCATCGCCAGCGCGCGGGCGACGTTCACGCGCTGGCGCATACCGCCAGAGAGTTCGGCCGGTCTGCGCGTGCTGGCATGGCTTAGCCCAACCATTTTTACAAAATGCGAAACCTTTTCGGCTTTCTCTTGCTTTGAAGCCTTGGGAAAGACGGTATCAACCGCGAGCCCGACGTTGCCGTTCACCGTCAGCCACGGCATCAGAGAATAGCTCTGAAAGATCACGCCGCGCTCTGGCCCGGGCTCGGTGATCGCCGCACCTTTGAAAGTGGCTGTACCGTTTGTCGGTGTGTCCAGACCAGCCAACAGATTGATCAGCGTGGTCTTGCCCGTGCCCGAGAACCCCAGCAGCACCAGAAATTCTCCTTCGGCAACCTCGAGGTTGATGTCCTTAAGCACCGGCGTGTCGCCATAGCTCTTTGAGACGTTGTCCAGTTTCAGGATGCTCATAGTGCTCACCGGTTGTTCGTGAAGGTAAAGAGGGACTGCAGCGCATACATCACGCGGTCCAACAGGAAGCCGATGATGCCGATGGTGAAGACCGCGACCATGATGCGCGCAAGGCTGGAGGATGACCCGTTCTGAAACTCATCCCAGACGAATTTGCCAAGACCGGGGTTCTGCGCCAGCATTTCTGCGGCGATCAACACCATCCAGCCAACACCGAGGCTGAGGCGCAAACCGGTAAAGATCAACGGCAAGGCCGACGGCAGTACCAGTTTTGTGATCTTGGTATATGT